>Ga0308389_1002983_pt1 | contig 10190 bp, 7 predicted proteins | sample Hotspr2Sample148_FD_202362 | JGI IMG/M metagenome (GOLD analysis project Ga0308389, IMG submission 202362) | Hot spring phototrophic mat microbial communities from Mushroom Spring, Yellowstone National Park, Wyoming, United States - 20040719_148 ... | reverse complement strand
GGCTGCTTGCGCGTGGCGTAGCCAACGCCCGTTTCCCGCAACATGTCCGCCTCGCGCCGCAGCGCCGCCGCCCGCAACGTTTCCTCCACCGCCACCCGCACAGCGTGGAACTGGTGGTAGCCGGCCACCTTCTTGGCCAGCCGACCGCTGCCGTCGTCCTCGAAGACGATGAAATCCCGCACCAGGTCGAGAAACCGGCGTTTGTCGAAGAGCCCCAGCAGGGCGACCTCGAGCTCTGGCTTGTGGTCGGACTGCCCCTCACCCGTTTCCCCTCTCCCAGTGGGAGAGGGGTGGCCGTCAGGATGGGGTGAGGGTGAAGGGGGCGGATAAAAATCCGCGCCCGTGATCGTGCGCCACGGCTTGAACCACTCGCGGCCCGCGCCCAGCGGACCCACCCGCGCCTCCAGGCCGTCGGACACCACCAGCACCGCGTTGGACGCGAACAGCGACGGGATTTCGGCCTGGTAGGTCTGGAGTTGTTGCCAGGCCGTCCAGATGGTGGCGTCCGCATCGGCGGCGTTCTTCAATTCGATGACCGCCAGCGGTAGGCCGTTGACGAACAGCACAATGTCCGGCCGCCGGCTGTGCCGGTTTTCGACGACGGCAAACTGGTTCACCGCCAACCAGTCATTTGCGCCTGGATCCTCAAAATCAATGACCCGGGCGATTCCCCACCGGCGCAAACCCTCACCCTCGTCCCCTCTCCTAAGCTGCGCACCCTCACCCCCGTCCCCTCTCCCAGTGGGAGAGGGGTGGCCGTCAGGCCGGGGTGAGGGTTGAAGGTATTGCACCGGAATACCTTCAATGAAGAGACGATGCAGCGCGCGATTGCGCTGGAGCAGGTCCACGCCTTCGGGCCGGGTGAGCTTGCGGAAAGCGTCCTCGAGCGCCTCAGCGGGCAGCGCCGGGTTCAGCCGCGCCAGCGCATCGCGCAGCCGCTGCGCAAGGACAACTTCGCCATAGTCGCGCCGCTCGGCTGCCGGCATGCCCGGTGCAATCTCGGAGCCATGCTTCACCTGCCAGCCCAGCTCCGAAAGCCAGGCGAGTGCGGCCTGCTCGACGGTGGATTCAGTCATGATGCCCATGCGTCCTCCGGTTCCGCCCCTTGGGCCAAGGGATTTTCACGATCCAAGGCCCATTGCAGGGGATTATTCAGGATGTATTCGCGGATGCGGTTCAACGATTCGTCATTGCGGATGATGTGTTCAAAATAATCGCGTTGCCATACCGGCGCGCCGGGTGTGCCGCGTTGTTCGTTAATGCGTTTGGTGGCGGCGGATTTGAACGATCCGACGATAGATCCAACGGATTGACGTTGTGGTCCGCGCGGTCGTGCGGGTGTATCGTCATTTTGTAGGGGCGACGCATGCTGTGGGGGCGACGCATGCGTCGCCCCTACGGTATCGGTTGACACAATCACAATAATCCCATGCACATGATTGGGCATCACCACAAATTTATCCAACAGGACATGGGGAACATGGTCGGGGATTGCCAACCAACATTGTCGAACGATGTGCCCCATTTGATTTAGCCGCATCACACCATCTGCCACATCGCCAAACAAGCAGGTGCGATCCTTGGTGCAGATGGTGACGAAATAGGCACCCGCCCGGGTGTAATCGTACCCTTTGAGGCGGATGCTGCGACGGTGGTGTAGGGGCGACGCGTGCGTCGCCCCTACGTCATGCGTAATCCCTACAGGATTGGCGGTTGTGCTGTGTCGCCTGGATTGTTTGGTGTTCATAGCCCCCTCTCCTTCAAAAACCGCTCTGCATCCTTCATCCGAATCTCCCCACGGATGAACTTGGGCAGGAGCGCATCGCGCAGGGCGACGGATTCGGTGTTTGGTGTGTAGAAAACGGTCATGTCAATAATACTTATCAAACAAATCGACTTCAGAACGATGAACGGTTGGCTTCATTCTCTCCAATTTCACTCTGTCAATGATATCAGCTGTTTCTATTGATTCTTTCAGCTCCGAAGATTTTATCCAATTATTGTTCCATAAAACTCGCTCCTTGTCTGTCATCACGATGTGACAAAGTTTCTCTTTGTAATCACTCACTCCGTAGAAGTATCCAATACGCTGAAGCCATACCTCCATGAGTCCGGTGTTAGGAAACCGCGAGAGTTTCGCATGCACCTTTTTGATAACCTCTGCACGTTCTTCATCACTTTTGAGAAACCGCAACAGCAGACTCACAATTGCCGCAACTACCGGAAATGTTCGCGGACTGTTATATGTGATATCCACCGCAATACTGATCAAGGCGAGTGGGTTTTGAATATGCTTCACATGACTCAAGCGACTCAGGTAATCTTGTAGTGGTTGAAGAAGGCTCCCTGCGTTAGGATAGTCAAGTCCGTGCGCATGGATAACCAAAAGGTGCTTTTCAAGATTATTATCTTCTTGACGTGCGCGTAACCATGCCAGTTTATCTGGCTTCAGCGAACTGCTAATGACCAACTGTGCCCCTGTTGTCTTCGATGTATTTAGTTTCAACCCCAAGCCAATTAAAACCTCGGTCAGGGCCTTCAGGACAGCTTCCCCCGTCTGAGGGTTATTTACAAACACACGATAATCGTCCCGGTAACGAAGAATTTGGTAGTCGGTGATGCCAGACTGTTCAAGTTTCTCATTCAGTTCAAGATCGGCGAAGCCAAGAACCATTTCGGCAATGAAGTCCATAAGCACCGAGCCCTGCGGAATGCCGTTGGTCTGCCCATGCCGCATGTTTTGGATACACGAATCAATGATATTACCGATTAGGGTTTTGTCGCGTCGCTTACTCTTGGCGAAATCCTTGTCGTGCAGTGCCCAGGCAATCGAATGTGTATAGATTGAGCCATAACAATCGGTAATGTCCGCGTGAAACACATATTCATACTCTAAAGCGAGTTCGATGGCTTTCTGCTCAATCTCTTGCCACCAATGAAGAATCTGAGCGGCCTTGTCTTTCCGTTTCGACTTTGATTCAATCGGTATGGATATGCAGTTGTTGTTTCTAATTTCCTGAAACTTTTTAAAGCGTTCGCAAATGAATTTCCAGTTATTTGGCTCGGTTATACGGTTTACGAGGGAAACATACAGAGCAGGGTGAATGAGTTGGAATGGACGCCAAGCATGCCGGCCATCCTTATTCGACAAGAGTGAATAATTGACCCTTTCGTGATCGCGGGCATTACGTAATTCAGTATCATCGAGTGGTTTCTTCTTCAAGACTTTGGCAACAGATGAAAGGACCTTGCCGAAGTTAAAATATGCCGGCAACTCGATGCTACAGTAACTCTCCGGCTTCAGGAAGAAAGCCCGAGCCTCTTCCCAAGTCATTTCAAGCACGCAACGTTCCTTGGCCTTCATGGCTTTGGATCTTGATCGACCTTTTGTCCGCGTGCTCATCACATTGCCCTTCCCAAAAACCGTTCCACATCTTTCACCCGAATCTCCCCGCGGATGAGCTTCGGCAACAGCGCATCGCGCAGCGCGGCGAGGGTGCGGGATTGTTGTTTCGAGGTAACGATACGATCATACCAACGCTGACATACCGTGTTGAAATACCCGGCCACATCTGGCGTTGGTAGAACAACTCTAAACTGGTCGATATCGGCCTTACCCAGATGAATGACGGTTGTAGCAGTTTCAGTTGCCTCCACGTCGGCCAGCGGCTGGATGATCGCGTTCCGAACGAATGCGGTGCTACAATGTGCCTTTGGCTTGAACACGCACAATCGTTGGTTGAGCCACGCTTCCACTCCTCCCCAAAGATACGCGCGAAACTCTCCATCCATGCCGACCACAATATCTCCTGGCCGCACCTTGTAGCCCTTGGGATGCACCTCTGTAGTCCAAACGCCTGGCGACTCGCTAGGAAGATCACGAATACGGAGCAGCGGTTCGCCTACACCTTCGGTGTTGAAATGAGCAGAAGAAAAGGGAGCACCATAGATGACGTCGGCAACTTCGTACACGCTAACCACCTCCCACCCCTCCGGAATCTCTCCCAGCTCCGAATCCACGAGGCGGTCGGGGAAGAGGTCGTAGAGGTGGGCGGGGAGGCCGGAAACCATGCTGCCCTCTCCTGCAGGGAGAGGGGCTGGGGGTGAGGGCCGTAGCTCCTCCCGGCGTTCAACGATCGCTTGGTAGATGGCTTCCAACACGCTCTCGGTGTCGCGCAGCACCTCGTGATTCCAAAAACGAAGGACGCGGATTCCGTGCTCCGCCAATTTCGCCGTCCGGACTTTATCGTGCAGACGACCCTCCGGCAGGTTGTGCTGGCCGCCGTCGAGTTCGATCGCCAGCTTGAGCTCGTGACAATAGAAGTCCAGGACGTAGGGCGGGAACGGGTGTTGGCGGAGAAATTTTGCTCCTGCCAGGGAGCGATTGCGTAGCAGACGCCAGAGTAGTCGCTCGGCATCGGTTTGGTTTTGGCGTAGTTCGCGGGCAATGGCGAGTAGATCGGAGGGGAGCATAGCGTGGCTTTTTGTGGGAAGTGAGCCCTCACCCCGACCCTCTCCCTCTGGGAGAGGGGGAAGAGGGTTGCCGCGCTGCCAGCGACCCTCCATCTTAGCGCGCACCGGCTCGAAGTCCACGAACCACGACTTGAACAGCGCCCGCGCCATCGCCTCCAGCGTCTGGCTCATGCGGCGGTTCAGCTCTATTTTGTCGTCCAGCGTGCCGAGGATGTGGGCAATGGCGCGCTGTTCGGGGAGTGGAGGCAGCGGAACGCGTATGTCGAGAACATCGCGAGATTTAACGCGCTGGTGACTTCCTGACGTGCCTGTAGCTCGAGCCTGTAACTCAGTGCGGACGATCGGGGAAAGAAAGAGGTATTTGATGAAATGCATGTCTGTGCCCTGTCGAGCCTTCAGCACTAAAAACTCAGTCGACGCAATTGCTGGCAATCGTTCATCAGGCTTGACATGCCAAATGCGAGGAAAGCGGGGATTCAGCTTTGATACGAGGATTGCTTCTCCTTGAACAGCGAATTTGATACTTCCAATCTCGGATCCTCTTTCGATAGTAGGTCGTTGATCGGCATCGTAAGCCGGGATACTGTAATGCTGAAAAACTTCATCTGGCCGCTCTGCTGGGTTCACTGTTTCCCTGTATAGCTCTACCAGCTCAGCAAGTGTTTTGTCCCGCCACTCACCCGCCATAGCCTTCCTCCTTCAACTTTCCTTCATCCAGTTTTGCCAGCTCGGCTTCCAGTTCCTCCACCGAAGGCAGGGCACTTCGGAGTTCGGCGGGCAGTGCCTGCGCCAGGCGGTACTCCGCCACGCCGAGGGGCTTACTCAGATCCCGTAGGGCGTACTCCACCACCACACGGTTTCTCTCCTTGCATAGGAGCATACCCACCGTGGGGTTGTCTTGGGGATGGCGTAGGAGGTCGTCCACAGCTGACAGGTAAAAGTTGAGTTTGCCGGCGTATTCAGGCTTGAACTCCGTGGTTTTGAGCTCCACCACCACAAAGCAGCGGAGCTTCAAGTGATAGAAGAGCAGGTCCAGGTAGAAGTCCTCGCCGCCTACCTCCAGATTAACTTGCGATCCCACAAAGGCAAACCCGACGCCTAGCTCCAGCATGAAGTCCCGCAGGTGTTCTACGAGTTTTCTGTGCAGGTCGCGTTCCAGCAGGGCATCGTGCGTGCTGAGAAAATCGAAGTTGTAATGGTCCTTGAGGAGTTGCTGGGCAAGCTCCGACTGCGGCGTGGGCAGGGTGCGGGCAAAGTTGGTGAGAGCCTTTCCCTGGCGATGATAAAGGCCACTTTCGATCTGGTGCAGGAGGACCGCCCGGCTCCAGCCGTGTTCGGTGCAGGCGCGCAGGTACCATTCCCGTTCGAGGGGGTCTTTGACCTTCGTCAGAATAGTGACATTGTGGAACCAGGGCAATTGTCCAGCAACCTGCTGGACAAATTCCCGGTCGGGGTACGCCTCGGCAAACGCCCGCTTGTAGAAGAGGTTTCGTCTGGAAAGCCCTTGCATATCTGGAAACTCGCGACGCAGGTCGTCGGCCAGGCGTTCGATGACCTTGGCGCCCCAGCCCTCCTGCTGCTGCTTCTGGAGAATCTCTTTGCCGATGTGCCAATAGAGCAGTACCAGTTCGCGGTTGACCGCCAGCGCCGCCTGTACCCTGGCAGTACGGATGCGCGATTTGAGGTCTTCGAGCAGCTCCGCGTAGCAGCTGGGCAATGATGCAACAGGTTGTTGCACGATCCGTTTAGCCACCATACCCAAGCTCCTTGAAGTTCTTCCAGATTGCCTCATCGAGCCGACGGGACTCGGCCTGTTGCTCGCGCGCCATGCCGGGTTGTCTTTTCGGATAACAGCGTGTCGCCGTCAACCTGGTGCTCATATTTATGAGCGCGCTCATATTCCATTTGTGCACGCTCATATTTTATTGCCTCCGCTCGTAATGTAGTACGTCCCCTTGCGCGTACCTCGGCGAACCAGGCGCCCATCTTGCACCAACCGGCCAAGCAGACGCGTTGTCTGATGAGGCCCGAGTCGGCATAGTTCCGCTGCCTCGCTGCGGGTGATTCGCCCGTGCTTTTCCACGTATTGCAACACCATCTGTTCCTGCTGCAAAGGCTCGAAGCCGCGCTGGCGAACGTAGGCGGCAGGTTGGCCCAAACGGCGATAGGTGGCCGCCGAGAGGTGCCAGGTGCGGCCTTTACGCTCTCCACGCGATTCCACCAGTCCCGCTTCCACCAAGCGGTTGAGCACGACACGAACGTCGGATTCGGGTTTCTGGGTGAGGCGGGCTGCCTCTTCGGTGGTCAGGCGTCGGTCCTGCCAGAGGGCGTTCAGGAGCAGGAGTTCGTCGAGGCGCAGGACGCGACCGGCGCGGGCTTCTTCGGTCAGCAGGCGGACAAAGTCGAGGTTCGCCTGCCCGCCGGGCAGAACCACGACGACCCCTGACTCGTTGCTGCGCTCGTAGGACGGCGCGGGCCGGCCGTTGCGCAACTGCTCATAGAAGATGGTGTCAATGCCGCGGGCCGTGCGTTCGGCGATGCCTGCGCGCTTGAAGGCGTCGGCCAGGAGAGGGTTACGTGGACGGGGCGCGGTCACCAGCAGGTTGTCCAACCGCACGCCCTCCGGGAATCCGCCAGGATTGGAAATCTCGAGGCGGTCGTCGTGCCATTGGACGTGAACGGCGCCCAAGCGGGTGTAGTCGCGGTGAATCAGGGCGTTGGCGAGGGCCTCGCGGAACGCGGCGGGCGGGTAGTCCGGAACGGCCACTCGCACCATGCCGACGAGGACCTCTTGCTCGCGGTTGCGGGCAGCGAACCGCTGCTCGAATTCTTCCATGAGGCGCAACAGCGGCCAGCGGAAGAAGTCGTTGACCTCGACGCTCTGGCCTCGAAGGACTTGAAAGGCGGCCTCGTGGGTGGGTAGGAAACGCCGCAGCGAATCTTCCTTGCCGAACAGGAGCAGGCCCAGCACGCGGATGCTGCGGACCTGCCCGTTGGCTTCCACGGCACCCAGGGCTTTGGCCAGTTCGAGGTCGGGCAATGTCAGGAGGGACTGGTCGCCAGCGCGGTGCTCGCGGATACTGCGGCGGAAACGGTCGAACTCCAGCGGCTCCAAGTCCTCCCAAGAGGCATCGGGGATGACCAGGGCCGAGTAGTCTTCCGCGCCGCGGTCGGCCTGGCGGGCGTGCATCTCGTAGAAGAACATCGGCAGGCAGCAAGGGCGGCCTTTGCCGTCGAGCGCCCGGCGGAGGTAACGGCCTGAAGTCGTGCCCACGGGAGCGGATTGGGGCGGGACTTCAACGACGATGACTTCCTTGCCTTGGCAAGGAACGACCTCAATGCGCGGGGTAAGCGACGGCCGGGTTCGGTTGGCGATGAGGGCCGTCAGGCGGACTGGGTCGGTTCGCCCGGATTCGTGACGGGGTCGGGCGCCGGTAACGCGGCCGTCATCTTCCACGCCGATGAGTAGCCAAGCGGGTGTGTCGGCACTGCGATTGGCCAGGCAGACCACCGACTCCACTAAATCGTCGTCGGACAAGGGGCTGCGTTCTTCACCCTTGAACTCGACGTCGATAGATTCGCCAGCGGCGATCAGTTCCTGGAGCCTCTCAGGTGTCATGGTTTCATCTCCCAGAAGCCCAGCTCCTTGAGTTTGGCGGCGATGGCGGCGTCGAGTTTGGCGGCTTCGGCTTGCTGCTCGCGCAGTTGCGCCACCAGCCGTTGCATCTTCTGGTCGAACGGTTCGTCGTCCTGTTCCTGTTCAGCGGCGCCGACGTAGCGGCCCGGCGTGAGGACGTAGCCGTGCTTGCGGACTTCCTCCAGCGTGGCGCTCTTGCAGAAACCGGGGATATCCCGGTAAATCAGGCCCTCACCCCGTCCCTCTCCCAGCGGGAGAGGGTATACTGCGACACCCTCACCCCGCCCCTCTCCCACTGGGAGAGGGTGGCCGGAGGCCGGGTGAGGGCCAACGGTGCGCCAAGCGTGGTAGGTGTTGGCGATCTTCTGGATGTCCTCGTCGGTCAGCTCGCGATGGGTGCGGTCCACCATGCGGCCCATCTTGCGGGCGTCAATGAACAGGATTTGGCCGCGGCGGTCGCGACCCTCACCCCCGGCCCCTCTCCCCGAGGGAGAGGGGAGGCCCCGTTTGTCGCGGGCCAGGAACCAGAGGCACGCCGGGATTTGCGTTGAGTAGAAAAGCTGGCCCGGCAGGGCGACCATGCAGTCCACCAAATCTGCCTCGATGATGTTCTTGCGGATTTCGCCTTCGCCGGACTGGTTGGAGGACATGGAGCCGTTGGCGAGGACGAAGCCGGCGACGCCGGTGGGCGCGAGGTGGTGGATGATGTGCTGGACCCAGGCGAAGTTGGCGTTGCCCGTCGGTGGCACACCGTACTTCCAGCGCTTGTCATCGCGCAGCCGCTCTCCGCCCCAATCGCTCACGTTGAACGGCGGGTTGGCGAGGATGAAATCCGCCTTGAGGTCGGGGAAGCGGTCGTTGTGGAAGGTGTCGCCGTGGGCGATCTGGCCCTCGATGCCGCGGATGGCGAGGTTCATTTTGGCCAGCCGCCAGGTGGTGTAGTTCGACTCCTGACCGTAGATGGAAATATCGGGCTTCGATCCTTTCGGAGTCTTCCCACCATTGCCGTTCCCGCTGGCGTGCGCGCGAATGAACTCCACCGACTGCACAAACATGCCCGCCGAGCCGCAGCAAGGGTCGTACACGCGGCCGCGGTAGGGCTCGAGCATCTCGACAAGAAGCTTCACCACGCAGCGCGGGGTGTAGAACTCGCCGCCCTTCTTGCCCTCGGCGCTGGCGAACTGGGAGAGGAAGTATTCGTAGACACGCCCCAACAGGTCAAACGCACCGCGCTTGACCTGTCCCTCACCCGGCCTCCGGCCACCCTCTCCCACTGGGAGAGGGGCTGGGGGTGGGGGTTGATCTGATTGGAAAACAATGTTTGAGATCAGGTCAATGAGCTGGCCGAGGCGTTGCTTGTCCAGCGCGGGGCGGGCGTAGTCCTTGGGCAGCACGCCCTTGAGGGCCGGGTTGTCGCGTTCGATGGCGGCCATGGCGTCGTCCACGAGCTGGCCGATCGTTGGTTGCTTCGCCTGAGCCTTCAGGTGCGCCCAGCGCGCCTCGGGCGGCACCCAGAAAATGTTGATTGCACGGTACTCGTCGGGGTCTTCGGGGTCGGCGCCCTGGTCGCGCTCGGCCTCGAGCCGGGCGTGTTGTTCCTCGAAGGCGTCGGAGATGTATTTGAGGAAGATGAGGCCGAGGACGACGTGTTTGTATTCGGCGGCGTCCATCGAGCCGCGCAGGGCGTCGGCAGCAGCCCAGAGCTGGGACTCAAAGCCCAGCGTCGCCGTGCTTGATGCTCCATCTCGATTGCGTTGCGATTTCATGGTGTGTTTTCCTCGAAGTGCAAAGCAAATTTTGCCACAAGAGCTATTGCTGTTCCCACTTCGGGCACAGGACTATGGGGATGTAGCCACGATGGTGCTATCCCGCACCACTAAGGTAACGCTGTAGCCCACGCGCGAGAATTAAAAAAGTGGGTGAACTTATCATTGAAGTGGCTTTGGCTATAAATGTTGTCACCGTGAGGCATTTGTGGATGCTGAATCTCAACATCGAGCGCTCGGCCATCATCTACCGTGGTGTCGTAGGTTGTCAACCGATTCGTGATCGATGTCTCGAGCCTTTGGGAGTCACGGGT
>Ga0308389_1002974_pt1 | contig 10211 bp, 5 predicted proteins | sample Hotspr2Sample148_FD_202362 | JGI IMG/M metagenome (GOLD analysis project Ga0308389, IMG submission 202362) | Hot spring phototrophic mat microbial communities from Mushroom Spring, Yellowstone National Park, Wyoming, United States - 20040719_148 ... | reverse complement strand
AAAAGCAGCCCGCTTAGACCCAGCCACCAACCCATGCGCCGGGCAGCAGGCGTACCATTTTCTGCCCGGAGTTGCCAGGCATGGGTCGCGGCGCACAGCGCACCAACCGCCAACAACACGCCGCGAACCGGCTCGTGGCGGTATGGTGTCAGGTAGTTGTAGTTGGCCAGCGGGCCATACTGCCCGAAGGCAAACAGGCTCAGAAACAGCAGCCCGGCCACCAGCCCGGCCAACGGCGAGACACAGCGGGCGAAATAGCCCCGGATGAGTTCCGTCAACAGGGCCAGCAGCACCAGATTGACCCAGATGAGCGTTGTCAGGGAAACGCCGAACACGGCAAAGGCCAGCGCGTTGCCGTACTGCGCCAGCGGCCCACCCAACCAGACCATATCCCGGTAGAGGTGCTTTCCCTGCGTGATTTGCCACGGCACATACAACTCGCAGCCAAAGTCCACCACCGGGTCGCCCCACTTGCGCCAGGTCAGCCCGGCCAATACGGCAAGCAGGGCAACCAGCAGGACGCGCTGCTGCCAACGGCGGCGGGAAGTCAGGTCTGGTTCATCCAGCGGACTCAGGTTGGCGTTCATATCCGGGGCGAACCGTCACGGGAGTGGGGGTAGTTCAGGAAAAACTGACAACGCCTGGCGCAGCGCCGACACATCGGTAAACCACAACGCAGACAGGCCCACCTGGCGCGCCCCGGTAACATTCGCTTCCACGTCGTCAATGAACAGCGCCTCCTGCGGCGCAACGGCCAACAGTTCCACCACCTGGCAGTAGATTTCCGGCTCCGGCTTGACGAAGCCAATGTCGCTTGAAAAAACCGCAGCATCCACTTCCGGCAGCCAGGGACACAACTCGGCCAGCCGTTGCCGCAAACTGCGCTGCATGTTGGAGAGAATCGCTGTCTGGAAGCCAGCCTGCCGCACCTGCCCGGCCCAGTTCACAAGCGGCAGGTTGGGATATGACCAGCCACGCGCGTCAACATCGGCCAGCCACTGCGCCGTCTTGGCATCGAGCGTCCGTCCGCAAGCCTGTGCTACGGCCTGCCAGTAGGCCACATCATCAAGCGTGCCGCGATCATATTCGGGCCGAAACCGCCCATAGGCCGCTTCAAAGGCTTCCCGTGGCGCACCCAACCGCGTCGCCAGAGCTTCCCGAACGGCCGGCGGCTGCGGCTGACAAAGCACCTTGCCGTAATCGAACACCACCGCCCGGAGCGGCATGGCTAGGATGACTCCCGAAAGAAATAGGGTCGGCGTGGACGGGCGGGTGAGGCGTCCAGACGTTCCAGGGTCAGGTTTGGATTGTAGTACGGGTCATCGGCCAGCCGCGCCCCCCACCGCGCCAGCATGTACTCGCACTCCCGTTGAAAGGCGGCGCGCCGCTCCGGGCGCTGGTCGGAACCACGCGAGGCCGATTCCAGATGGTAGAGTTCGGCATGCGGCGTCACCAGCACGCGGTAGCCCTGTTCCTGCACCCGCAGGCACAAATCCACGTCGTTGAAGGCTACCGGCAGGTGTTCGGCATCGAGGCCGCCAACGGCTTCAAACACCGTCCGGCGGATGGCCAGACAGGCAGCCGTCACTGCTGAAACTTCCCGTACAACCTCATTCCACAGCCGTTGGACATTGGAAGGGATGCTGCGTGCCGTCCGTGGCTCGCCCTGGTGAACGTGTCCGGCCACGCCGCGAATTCCCAGCACGACGCCCACGTGCTGAATCGTGTCGTCCGGGTACAGCAACCTCGCACCGACGATGCCAACCTCCGGGCGCACGACGTGCGAGACCATTTCCCGCAGCCAGTCCGCGTGGATGACCTGCACATCGTTGTTGAGCAGCACGAGTACGTCTCCAGTGGCATGACGCGCGGCCAGGTTGTTGATGGCCGAAAAGTTGAACGGCGCGTCATAGCGCATGACGCGCACCCGTGCATCCTGCCGCAGGGTTTCAAACAGCGCCAGCGTTTCGGCTTCCCGGCTGCCGTTGTCCACGAGAACGACTTCAAGATGGGCGTAATCTGTGGCGTTCAGCACTCCGTCAAGCGCCCTGCGGACGAGTTCCGCCCGGTCGCGCGTTCCCATCAGAATGCTGACGCGCGGTAGCGGCGTCGGCAACGGGTAACGTACCCGATAGCGTCCGGTCGGCGTCCGGGTCACTTCCGCTCCGGGTGCAACTTGGGCGAGATGTTCGGCCAGCGCCCGCTCTCCGGCTGCCACAGCGTAAGGTTTGGCGTCGTACTGCCCGGCCGTGGAACTGGCCGTCACCCGCCAGTGGTAGAGCACGTGCGGCAGATGCCGAATCCGCGCCGGCTCGGTCTGCGCCGTGATGCGCAGACACAGGTCATAATCCTGCGCGCCGTCCAGGCCCGGTCGAAAGCCGCCGACGGCGCGCACTTTCGTTGCACGATAGACAGTCAGATGGGAAAGGTAGTGGCAGCCGCGTAACAGCTCTGGACTCCAGCCGGGCTTGAAGTGCGGGGCAAAGCGCTGCCCCCGCGCATCGAGCTGGTCCTCATCCGTGTAGATCACGTCGGTTTCGGGCTGTTCATCGAGGGCCACGGCCAGGCAGGCCAGCGCGTGCTCGGCCAGCACGTCGTCGTGGTCGAGAAAGGTGATGAAATCGCCGGTAGCGAGTTCCAGGGCGCTGTTGGAAGCGGCGGCAATGTGGCCGCGCGTTGGACGATAGACGACACGTACGCGGTCATCCGCCCGGGCCGCTTCGGCCAGACACCGGTGTACTTCAGGGCGGGTCGAGGCGTCATCGGCAATGCAAAGCTGCCAGTGCGGATACAGTTGACGGGTGACGGAATCCAGCGCGGCCTGCAACCATCGCGGTTCAGGATCACACACCGGCATGAGGATTGAAAACAGCGGGCGATGGGGCAGCCGCTCAAGGCGTTCCCGGATGCGCCGCCGGTCAATGTCGGTCAGGCGGTCGTAGCGCGCCACCCACCTGTGGTACGGGCAACGCGGCGGCGCAGTGTGTGCTTCTTCGGCCATGCGCGTCTGGATATGCCGCCAAACCCCTCGCACGCCTTCAGTCCGCCAGAGTCGGTGCGCCGTCTGCACAGCCTGCCGAATCCGATGTGGATGGCGACGGTAGTAATCGAGCAGCGACTTCACGGGATTCCCGTCGGGTGCAGTTCAGTGCTTGTCCGGGTGCAAGAGCCGGGCGCGCAACTCCGCCAGGGCTTCGTTCAGACGGTGGACATCCTCCGTCAACTCCATCACCCGTCCCTGAAGGTGCACATTGAGCTTGTTCTGGTGGAAGATGTAGAACCGGAACAGTCGCGCCAGCAGGCGCTTCGAGAGACGCCCCAGCGTGCCCACTTTGGAATCTTCCACGTATGCCTCACCGGGCAGCGGCAACATCTGCCGCGCCAGTTCGGGCTGCGAGCGCAGTGCCAGTTGCCACCCCTGACCTGATCGATGGCCATTGAGCATGGCCGCCGATGGGCTGGCAACCGGCGGGGTAGCAGGTGCGGCTGGCGCTGTCTCCTGGCGTGCGGCCAGGGTGCGCTGGATGACTTTCGCCCGGCGGCACTGCTCAATCTCACGCAGCCGGGCTTCCACCACACGGCCGATGGCGGCTATCGAATGGTATTCCCGCATGTCATGTGCCGCCTGCTCACCGCGCGCGCGGGCCGCTTCCGGGTGCTCATAGACTTCCCGCATCAGCCGCGCCGCATGCTCGATGTTCGGCTCCGCCCAGATGTTCCCAGCGCGATAGACGTGCGTGGTTTCACGAATGACCACCGGCGCGACTTCGACCGGAAAGCTGTTGTCCGGTGTCATGAAGTCCATGTTGCCCGACCAGCCTGTAGCAATGACCGGCTTCCCAAAATACATCGCTTCGGCAATCGTCAGCCCGAAGCCTTCCGAGCGGTGCAGCGAAATGTAGGCATCACAGGCCTGCGTCAGCGCATGCTTGTCTTCCCGCGAGAGATAGCCATTCAGAATACGGATGTTGCTTCCCTGGACGGCCGCCGTGAGCCGGGCAAAAGACTCCGGCGCCAGGTGCTCGTTGATGCACTTGAGCACGAGGCACACTGGCTCGTCGGGGCGAAAGGCGCGCTTGAAGGCTGCCACTGCCGCCAGTGGGTTTTTCCGCTCGAACGTGCTGTTGAAGTCAAAAGAGTAGAGGAAACAAAACTCATCCTCACGCAGCCCGAAATACGACTTGCTGCGCGGCGTCACTGCCCCCGGCTCGACCACGTGGGGAATGGTGTACACCGGCGTTTCAAGGCTTTTTTCCAGGCTGGCGCGGATGAAGTGGCTGGCCGTCCAGATTTCATCAAAGCGGCGCGCACATAGCACCCACTCGGAAGGAAAGTCCGGCAGTTCCCACGCCCACAGACCGATGTTGTACCGATCCTGGAAGAAATCCTCTGTTGTCCGGCTGGCAAACACCTCGACCTGGTCGGCGTTGACACATATAAGATTGATGCCAAAGGGGTTGTCACGTGAAAACTCACCAAATGTGGTATCGAGCTTTCGACTTGGAGCCGTATCGGAAAAGTCATACAGGCTTGTGGCATAGCCCAGCTTCTGAATGACGCGGACATACCCCCGCGCCGCCTCGCCGATGCCCAGTTCGGCCCGAAAGTAACCGGCAATGTTGACACCCATCGGCAGCTCAACCGGCTCAATGCCGGTGATTTCCTGAAAGAAGGAACGCCGCCCACCCGCTGCAAAAGGATCACCAAACTGCCGGCCCTGCCGGAGAGCTTCGGCGTACTGGCGGCGCATGGCCGGCTCGATGGGAAAGCCGTTGTCAAACGTCGCAAAACCATAGGGAATCCGGCGGTAGCGCGCGTGGCCGTTGGCTGCCAGCAGCTTCGTGTAACGCTCAAACAGCGGCGCAACCACCGGGTACTCTTTCAGCGTGTAGCGCGACAGATGCCGGGAGATGACGGTCGGGTGGGACGTATCGTAGCCGCTGAAGTGAAAGAACAGGATCGGCTCACCTTTGGCAAAAAACTGTTCGTCCTGCTGCGTGATGTCCCGCTCGCGCAGGTTCCAGTACGCCACGTTGAGACCCGGATGACGCAGCACCTGCACGCCGTCAAACAGCCCCGGCACAAGATCAATCCACTTCTGATCGACAAACAGCCCTTTGCTGACTTCGTTGAAGCAAAAGTCTTCCAGCCGCCGGCTCCACCACGCCAGCATCCGTTCGGTTTCGGCTCCGGCTGCCAGTCCGATGAAGCCCAGGTTGTATGCACCGGCCTGGAGGATGTTGACTTCAGTCGGGATTTTGTCGTCGAGCGGCAGCGGCTCGACCAGATGGGGCGTCAGGACGATGTTGGACTGGTCAAGCGCGTCAAGAACGATGTCCAGCGGCCGCAGCACGAGAATGTCCGGGTCAAGATAGACCACCTTCCGGTAGCCCTGCCTGAAAAGATGGCTGAGGTAAAACGGTTTGACCGCTGTGCACAGCTCAGTGACATCGTATTTGAAAGCCATCGGGCGAAAGCGGGTTTCCGGCAGAAAGTCCGCCGGCCCGTGAAGCTGAAGCGTCACCTCATCTGCCGCCAGGGGCGGCAGTTCGTCGCGGTCCACCACCAAGGCGGCAACATCCGCCTGGGGATGCTGCGCCCGGAGGGAATCAGCCAGCGTTCGGATGCAGGCAAAGTAGTTTTTGGCTGCGATGGTGCAGAAGACAACGGGTTTCATGCAACGGCGTTCATGGCCGGAACGGCCACGGATTCAGAAAAGGCACTGAGGTAAGCTTGTGCCACTTCGGCCGGGTCCCCCAGCGCCCGCACCTGCCCCTGGTCAAGCCACAGCGCGCGCTGGCACCAGGCCGCCAGCGTGGCTGTGTCGTGAGTGACCAGCAGCAGGGTCTTGCCCTTTTCCTGAAACATCCGCATCCGCTCCAGACACTTTTCCGTAAAGGCAATGTCGCCCACGGCCAAGACTTCATCAATGATGAGAATGTCGGGATCGACGTTGACGGCCACCGAAAAGGCCAGCCGCATGCGCATGCCGGTTGAGTACGTCCACACCGGCGCGTCAATGAAATCTTCCAGTTCGGCAAAGGTGACGATGTCATCGAAGCGGGCCCGGATTTCACGTGGCGACAGCCCCAGCACCAGCCCGTTGAGAAAGACGTTCTCGCGGCCCGACATCTGTTCGTGAAAGCCGACGCCCAGGCTCAGCAGGGCCGCCACCCGGCCCCGGACGGCAATGTGCCCTGTGGTCGGCTTGAGGATGCCGCACAGCAGCTTCAGCAGCGTGCTTTTTCCGGCCCCGTTGCGCCCGATGATGCCGAAGGTTTCACCGGCGGCAACCGAAAATGAAACGTCCCTGACGGCTTCTATCCGTTCTGACAGCCGCCGCTCGAACATTTCGCCATTGATAATGGACTCTTTGAGCGTCCGATACCGGCGGGGCTGGTAGCGTTTGAAGGTCTTGCTGAGATGTTCGACGTGAATGGCAACCGTCAACGGGCACCTCCCAGGGCGTCAAGCCGCCGATGATGTGCCGGGTTCACAGAAGTGTCAAGCACCGTTTTGGACTCCTGCCCGCTGCTCAAAAAACCAACCCGCTTCACCCGGCAACACTTACCTGGCCCACCGCCGGTACAGACGAGGCAGGGCTTCGGGCAGGTGCGCGGCCTCGCGGATGCGGGCGTAGCGTCCCCGCCCGAAGAGAATATCCAGCAGGGCTTCGTCCTGCCCGGCTTCCAGCGCCACCCCCAGGGGCTTGACCCCAACGGCCTGCGCTTCGGCTAAGGCCTGCGCCGTATCCGCGACGGCATAGGTCACATCGCCGTAGTCGCTGTCCTGCGGCAGCCCGTCCGTCACCACCAGCAGCAGGCGCGACCGCGCAGCTTCACGCAGCAACAACTGTGTGGCATGGCGTACGGCGGCTCCCAGGCGCGTATTGGCTGCCGGCACCAGTGCCGCCAGGCGGGAGGGCAGACAGTGCGCTGGTTCCACAAACGCCTTGAGCTGAAAACACCGCACGGCCTGGCGTCCCTGACTGTTGAACGCATAGACGGCAAAGCGGTCCCCAAGCTGCTCAAGCGCCGCGGCCAGACACCGGACACTCTCGATTTCCCCGTCCAGCACCCGCCGTGGCGACGCATCCCGGCTTCCACCGGCCAGGTGTTCACCGGTCGAGCGGGAGACATCCAGCAACAGCAGGGCGGCCACCGAGCGCGTCGTTCGCTGGCGGACGGCATAGACCGCATCCGAAGCCCACGGTTGGGTTCGCCGCTCGACATGACGCTCGATAAGGGCTTCGACGACAAGTTCCTGCCCGTCCGTTGTCGGGCGCACCCAGGCGAGGTCACTTGGCTGCCAGCGTTCAAAGGCTCGCCGCAGACGGCGCACAGCCGCTTCGTCGCGCGGCGGCGACCCAAGTGCCGGCGCCTGGGCGAGGCGGAGCGTCGCTACCCGACACCAGTTCGGACGGTAGTCCCCCAGACGGACATCCCACTCTGGGTAAGGCTGTACCTCCGCTGCCTGCCAGACCACCGGGGTCGGGCCGTTGTGGTCGGTTTCGTCCGGCATGGGCGTCACAACCGGTCGTTCTCCGGCATCCGAAGCGGTGCCTTCCGCCGGCGGTTGTTCCCCTTGCATCGGGATGCTGACCAGGGCCGACGACGACCGCGCCGCCGCTGTAGCTGAAGTGTCAGACGGAGTGTGGCGACCAGACAGGGTTTCTTCGTCCGGGCGGGTATCCGGCTGCCAGCGGCGTTGCGTCGGCGGCGGAAGCAGGCGGTAGATGTCGAGCGTCACCCGGAGGCTGTCGGCCACCGTTGCGCCTTCTGCCAGACAGGGCGACAGGGCCTCGGTCAGCGTGTGGGTCAGGGCAGCGTATTCGGCCTGCACGGCCGGGCCAACCTGTCCCACCAGCGCCAGGCGGAACAGCAGTTCGACGGCCGCGGCCCCAAGCGGTGCACCGGCCAGAGAACGCCGACTGGCCAGCAACGGTTCGGCCAGTGTCTCGGTATCACGCGCCACACCCCGGTAAGCCCGGCGCATACCACGCAGCACACGGGCCATTTCGATGACATCAAACAGCACCGTGGCCATTTCGGCATCAGGAAACAGCGCCAGTGTGGCCCCGACGGTGATGGTTTCCGGGCGCGGCGGCAGGACATACTCCACGGCGCGTTCGCGGATCAGGGCAAAATCCACGTGCGACAGTCCGCCCGCACCCGCGCCCAGATCGGCAAAAAAGGCGCGTGTCGTTTCGTAGGCCGCCCGCAGCGCCGGGCTGTCCGCTACATCTCCGCCAAAGAGCAACCGGCCCGCTCCCTGCGCCGCCAGAAGCTTGTAAAGCACAAAGTTCCGCTCGCGCTCATCGAAGACGGCCACCCGCCGGGGCAAGGCCAGATGACGGGCCGGCCCGTCCACTGTGACCCGGCCTCCGACTTCCACCGTATCGGCGACAGGCGTGGCCGCCACCAACTGAAAATGATGTCCGGTCAGCGCCCGCAGGTAGTGCCGCAGCGTCGGGGCGGCCTCTCCAAGGGGCAACCCCGGCAAACAGGACTCCAGAGTTTCCCGCGCCTGGGTTGTTTCCAGGCGGATGAACGCCGCCAGCCGCGAAGCATCCGCTCCATGGCGCTCCAGACCACAGGATAACCAGGCGTGAAACCGCTCCGGCGTCAGTTCCGGGTGCTGGGCCGCAACGCGCAGCGCTGCCGCCCCCAGCAGCGGCACACTGGCATAGAGCGGCGCGGCGCTCTGAAACAATCCCTGGCAGCGTGGCTCATCCTCACTGAGCGCCAACGCCGACTGACAGGTTTCCCGGACGATGTCCGCCAGGCGCGCCGTGTGCCGGGATGCTGCCGCCCGTTCCAGCAGGTGACAGAGACCCACCACCACGGGTTCTCCGAGCTGGGCCGCCAAAGATGGAAACCGGGTGCTGAACTCAGCCGCCAACTGCGGCGACGACCGTTCCAGAGCGGAACGTGTGCGCTCCAGTGCAGCCATGGCTGCCGCACCAAGAGTGGCTCCAAGCCCGGCCGACGAAACGGCGGAAAGCATGCTGTCAGACGGCGCGGAGTCCGGCGGTTGTCCCGCCGGCGCCGGTGGCACCGTCTGGCGTGGGCGCAGCAGACGTGACCAGGTTCGGAACAACATCACGGGACCTGCTTGCGCGCTGCGGCTGAGACATCCGCCGGGGCATCTTCGGCAGGCACCGGACGCCACAGGTTGCGCAGGGTGCCAAACCGCGCCCGCCACCACGAACCATCCGTCAGATCATCGAAAAGCTCATACAGCACCGGTATGGCGACCAGTGTCAGAAGCAGACACAGCGACTGCCCGCCGATGACGATAATCGCCACGGAACGCAGCGCCGCCGAGCCGGGTGTCTGCGCCACGGCCATGGGAATCAGCCCGGCCACCAGTGCCAGGGTCGTCATCAGAATCGGCCGCAGCCGGTCGCGGCAGCCAGCCACAATCGCAGCGTATCGTTCCTGCCCGGCCGCCCGCAGCACGTTGATGTGGTCAATCTGCAGAATGGAGTTTTTCTTCACCACACCGAACAGCATCAGAATCCCCAGCGCCGAAAAGATGTTGAGCGTCTCGCCGAAGGGAATCAGCGACAGCAGGGCAAAGGGCACCGCCATGGGCAGGCTCAGCAGAATCGTCACCGGATGCAGGAAGCTTTCAAACTGCGCCGCCAAAATCATGTACATAAAGACGAACGACAGGACGAAAGCCATCAGGAAGTTGGCGGCCGCCTTCCCCAGTTCCTTGCTCTGGCCGAGCTTGCTGGCCTGGTACTCCGGACCCAGTCCAAGCTGTTTGGACTTCTCATCCAGCGCCTGCAGGACGCGGTCCAGCGAATAGCCCGGCTGCAGGTTGGCGGAGATCGTCACCTGGCGCTGCCGGTTGTACCGGTCAATCTGCGCCGGCCCAACGCCACTGAAAAACGAAACGAAGTTGGCAATGGGCACATTGCCGAGCTTGGTCGAGGGCACATACGAGCGCAACAGCGTTTCCGGTCCCGTACGGTCTTCCTGGCGCAGCCGGAAACGTACGTCGTAACGGTCGTCGCCTTCGCGGTACGTGCCGACGATTTCCCCAGCCACGAGCGTCCGCAACGCGGAAGCCACTGTGGCCACGTTCACGCCCAGGTTGGCAGCCTTTTCGCGGTCAATGACCGCCCGCAGTTCAGGCTTCCCGACTTCGAGCGTTGTGTCCACGTCCACCACCCCCGGCATGCCTTTCAGAAAGTCCATCAG
>Ga0308389_1002961_pt1 | contig 10243 bp, 6 predicted proteins | sample Hotspr2Sample148_FD_202362 | JGI IMG/M metagenome (GOLD analysis project Ga0308389, IMG submission 202362) | Hot spring phototrophic mat microbial communities from Mushroom Spring, Yellowstone National Park, Wyoming, United States - 20040719_148 ... | reverse complement strand
GAGGGTGATCGGCATGGCATCCATCAGATGGGTACGCCCGGTTTTGACCACATGGGCGACACTGGCGGCCTTGGTCTGGATGGTGCTGTGCAGGTGGCGCAGGGCGGGCAGCAGGTCGTGCGTCGTAGCCAGACAGGCGCTGACGTGGATGGCCGTTGGAATGGCATCGTTGCTGCTTTGCCCCATGTTGACGTGGTCATTGGGATGGACGCGCACGCCGAGACGTTCGCTGGCCAGCGAGGCAATGACCTCATTGGCGTTCATGTTCGTGCTCGTCCCCGAACCGGTTTGAAAGATGTCCAGGGGAAAGTGCGCGTCGTGTTGTCCGGTGGCGACTTCCAGGGCGGCTTGGGCAATGGCTTCCGCCAGATTGGGTGCCAGCAACCCCAGTTCCTGATTGACCGTGGCGGCCGCCCATTTCACAAGGGCGAGGGCTTCAATGAAACGCCGTGGGAAACGAAGGTCGCTGATGGGAAAGTTTTCCACGGCGCGCTGGGTTTGGGCCCCATACCGGGCAGTGGCCGGGACGCGCACCTCCCCCATACTGTCGCGTTCGATACGAAATTGCTCGTCGGTCACAGAAAGACTCCTTGCCATGAAAGTTAGCTAACGCACAGAATGGAGTATGCGCGTTGGTCGTCATCGCTTTCAATGCGGGTTGTACACCAACCGGTGCCTGATGGGCGTGAGGTACAAACCTGCAACCTCTGTCTGGATGGAGGCTATCTGAAAATATGGCCGGAAAATGAGAAAGCCTACCGTGACGGTAGGCTGGCGGGTCAGCAGGGCTGGTGAAGTGGTAGCGGCGTCCGGGATCGAACCGGAGACCTACGGGTTATGAATCCGTCGCTCTAACCAGCTGAGCTACGCCGCCACAAGATTTTTATAACCTGGCTGGTTGACGATAACCAGGCGCAAGGTGAAGGTGAGGCAAAAATTGGCCGAAGCCGCGACGAATTGCAAGTCCGGGCTGCTCCACTGAGGCTGCTGTAGGGTGACTTGACATCGGAGGCAATCGGTTCCTAGCTTGTCCTGAACGGACACAGGTCAAAAGCAGTCATCGTAGGTATCGCCCATTAGCGTGGATCATTCAGGGATGACACTCGCAACCCTTCCATCGGGGGTGGAAGTCCTTGGGCGCCGGGTGAAGCGCCTGCCCTCCAATGCTATGCCCGAACGAATTCTGATTGCATCAGACGACAATCTGCTCGGTGCGATGGCCGGCGCGCTGCTGACCAGTAATGGTTATGAAGTTGACCTGGTGGATACCGGAGAGGCCGCGCAACAGCGGCTGGAGGCCGGGCCTTTCGATGCGCTCATTATGGATGTCGCTTTGCGCCAGCCAGGCTGTCTTGAGCTGGCCCGGTGGGTGCGGGGGCAAGTCGCGCTCCGCAACCTGCCCATCATCCTGCTCAGCCCGGCAGCAACACGCGATGACGACGTGCCCTCGGCGCTGCACGCTGGCGTGGACGAGGTTTTGGCCGTCCCGTTCCGCCACCAGGAACTCATTCTCAAGTTGCGCCGCATGCTGGAACGACAACGCTGGGCGGTCGAACGTCAGCGGCTGGTTGCCAATCTGGCCGCGGTAGCTGATGGCATTGAATACTGCATCCGTCCGACAGGTGAACAACCTCTGCCCAATTTTTCAGATGCGGCCGACCTTGCCGAACAGGCCAAGTGGCAGGAAATGATGACCTCGCTCAATGCGGCCATCGACGCCCTGCAAAACACCTCGAATGGCGAGGAAACCGGGATTTTACGGCGTGCCCTGGAACAGCTCTCAGCCGCACTGAAACGGGCCGGGCGCTACGTTCAGGTGCGCTCCCAGGCGCAGGCCCTGCGGGATGCCAACGAAAAGCTGCGCGAACTGGAGCGCCTGCGGGCAGAGTTTACCAATGCCATCGTGCACGACATCCGGTCGCCGTTGGGGACGATTATCTCCACGATGGAACTCATCGAGCAGCAGTTGGACGAGCCGCGCCCCAAGAAGTCTGACATCCTGCCTCTCGTCACGGGTGCCCGCACCATTGCCACAAAGCTCATCTCCTTGGTGTCGGAACTCCTGGATTTCTCAAAACTCGAAGCCGGCAAGATGACGCTGGTGCTGGAACGGCTCGAAGTGGCGAAGATCATTGAGCAGGTGGGCGAGGAATTCGAGCTGGCCACCCGGCGTAAGTCCATCAAGTTCAGTTACGGTTGTGAGGATCACCTGCCGACGATTATTGGCGATGCCGGCAAACTGCACCGGGCGCTGTCGAACCTGATGTCCAATGCTGTCAAGTTCACTCCCGATGGCGGTCAAATCTGGCTTGAAGCACGACTGATGGAAGGCACCCAGGTGGATGCCGGTGTTCCTTACGTGGTCTTCAGTGTCGTGGATTCCGGCGAAGGTATCCCGGCTGAGGATTTGCCTTACGTCTTTGACCCTTACTACCAGGCCGCAAGTCGCAACAAGGACCTTGGAACGGGCCTGGGGCTAGCCATTGTCAAACGCATTGCGGCGGCACACGGAGGCAACGTGGCTGTCCGCAGTCAGGTTGGAGTCGGGACGGCTTTCTCCATCACACTTCCTCTCGTACCACCCAGCGCCACACAAGCCGCTCTGCCTCCATCGAACTCGACGGCGACCCCAGAGTCGGTCACCGACCTGTCCGACATACTCGCCACCCCGGCTGAAAACCCGGCACCTACGCCGTCCCCCTCAAACTGACCGACCTGCATTCAGGCGTGACTTGCTCCTGGGATGCCGTCACGTGGCTGATATAAAGAGCAAGACATGGCTTCATTGGAAACCGTCGGCTTGGTGGTCAAGCCGCATCTGAAGGACATTACGGCATACCTGGCAAACCTGGCGGCGTGGCTTGGCGCGCATGGATGTCGGGTCCTTGGCGAGTCGTCGGCCGCGCACCTGCTTCCACCGACTGTCACCGTCGTGTCTTCAGAAACCCTGGCGGCGCAGTCCAATCTGGTCATTGTCATCGGCGGGGATGGGACGATGATTTACGCCGCACGCTTGCTGGGATCGCGGGATGTTCCGGTACTGGGCGTCAACTACGGCTACCTGGGCTACCTGACCGAATACACCCCGGAGACGGTCTATACGGCCCTGGAACGTGTTTTTGCGGGCACCTTCCGCACGGATGTCCGTATGAAGCTGGAAGCTACAGTTGAACGTCTGGGTGTGCCGCGCCTGACGGCGCAGGCCGTCAATGACTGTGTCATCACAAAAAGCATGCTGGCCCGGCTCGTGCCGATTGAGTGCCGGATCGGGGGGCAGTTCGTCTCCATTTTCCACGCTGATGGTCTCATCATCGCCACCCCAACCGGCTCGACGGCCTATTCCCTGTCGGCCGGGGGGCCGATTGTTCACCCGGCGATGCAGGCTATTGTCCTGACGCCGATCTGTCCGCACACACTGACCAACCGGCCGCTGGTGGTGCCGGATACGAGTGAAATCGAGTTGCGTCTGACGACCGAACGCGGCCTCTTCAACGTCGAGGATGTCTTCCTGACCTTTGATGGGCAGACCGGATGCGCCGTCGAACCGGAAGACCGCGTGGTGATTCGCAAGAGCGCCTCGGTGCTGACGCTCATCGAGCCGGAAGGCAAGGACTACTTCCAGCTTCTGCGCGATAAACTCAAGTGGGGCAACGGGTAACGGTTCATCGTTGAAACCCGGCTTGATTTTTCCCGGCGCCCGTGAAAACTAACCGGGAGCAAACAAGCCTGGTTCACCCTTGATTTTGCGTCCCATTGATTCACTGCCCGTTGATTCGGTGGGGCGCTGCCTGCTGCGACGATGTCGCTTCCTGATTGGTTTCCCCGCTCATCGTCAGCAATTGACCCAGCGGCAGACCTCTGTCCGGTCTGCCAGGGGACCGGGTTTGAGTATGACCCCATAAAGCGCCGCTCGCGCCGGTGTGTCCGCTGTCGCGGCGGGTCCGAAAGCCTTGTGGAGCGGGCGCGGATTCCAGCGCGCTACCGCGAAAGCAGCTTTGACAACTTCCGGGTCAATCCCGATGACGAGCGCCAGAAGTCACTCGTGACGGCCGTGCTTGCCTGCCGGCGCTATGTCAAGGATTACCCGGTCGAACGTGGGCTGGGTCTGCTTTTTCTCGGTCCCTGTGGTGTTGGCAAAACGCATCTGGCCGTGGCCACGGCCAATGCCCTGATGCGCCTCAAGCGCGTGCCGTGCCTGTTTTACGACTTCCGCGACCTGCTCAAAGCTGTCCAGGAAACCTACAACCCGCTGACCCAGACGACGGAATTATCGGTGCTGCGTCCGGTCTATGACGTGGACGTGCTCATTCTGGATGAACTGGGGGCCGGCAAGGCCACGGAGTGGGTGCGCGACACCATCACGCACATTCTCAATACGCGCTACAACGAGCAGAAAACGACGATCATCACCTCCAACTACCTGGACCAGCCAAGCGACCGCTACGACGAAACGCTTGAAGAGCGCATCGGCGTCCGTCTGCGCTCCCGTCTGTACGAGATGTGCAAAACCATCCAGATGTTTGGAGAAGACTACCGCCAGACCTACCTCAACAAACGTCTGTTGATGCAGTCGTAACCTGCCGGACAAAAGCCGAGGCCCTGCCGCTAGGGGACGTTGCAGAACCACTTCCGAAGGTCATCCCGATTCCCGGTTCGCGGAAGATCGGGAGGCAGGCTGCGCAACACCGCTGGTCCATAGGGTTTGGTGCGTATCCGTGGGTCGAGCAGGCAGAGAATGCCCCGGTCGGTACGGCTGCGGATCAGGCGTCCAAACCCCTGTTTCAGCGCCAGGATGGCCTGGGGGAGGCTGTAGGACTGAAAGGCGTTCCCGCTGTTTTCCCCGCTCTGGTTCTCGATGTGCTGACACCGGGCGGCCACCAGCGGGTCGGACGGAACGGGGAAGGGCAGGCGATCCACAATCACACATGAAAGCGCCGGCCCCACCACATCCACGCCCTGCCAAAAACTGGCAGCGCCAAAGAGCACCGCGCCAGGTGTGGTCTGAAACGTTTTGATGAGGCTTGATCGGGGTTGATCGCCCTGTATCAGGCAGGGAAATGGCACCTTTTCTCTGACCCGCCCGTAAAGCTGCCGCATGTGCCGCAGGCTCGTGCACAGGACAAACGCGCGTCCCTGGGTGATGTCGAGCAGGGCGATGATTTCGTTCACGGCGGCTTCGGTGAAATCAGGGTGATTCGGGTCAGGCAGGTCAGGCGGCAGATAGAGCCGGGCCTGCTGCTTGTAGTCAAACGGCGAGTCAATGAGCAGTTCGTCGCTTTCGTCGAGTCCAAGCCGTGAGCGGATGAACGCAAAAGAGCCGTCAGCCGTCAGTGTGGCCGACGTCAGCACGACACTTTCCACCCGGTGAAACAGTTGCTCGCGCAGCAGCGCCGCAATGTCAATCGGTGTGGCTTGCAGGGAAAACCGGCGGGGTGAGGGGCGTTCCCACCAGTACACGTAGTTGGCATCCCGGGCTTGAACGATGCGCAGCAACCGCTCGCACAATTGACGCGCGCGCGGCTCCAGGCGCAGCAGGGCCGGGTCCGTATTGATCCCGAAGTTATCCACCTTCTGGTAGGCAGCCTGCTCGAGGGCTTTGGCGAGCTGATCGAGCGCCGCGGCCAGCGCCGTGTAGCCGGAAGCTTCTGGGGCCAAATCCGAAGCTTTCAGCATTCCGCGTGCATCACTTCCACTGCCGGCCTTGTTTCCGTTGCCTGCCCCGGGCACAGGGCGGCAGACCTCCTGGGCAAACTTCCAGAAATGGGCGGCACGCTCCGCAACTGCCTGGGAGGCCTGACGCACCGCATGGGCCCGCTCGGCATCGGGGATGAAGGTTTGCGCAATGTCGCGCAGCAGTTCGGCAAACTGCTCGTTGCTGATCTGAAGGCTGAAGTAGCTGGCGGCGGTATCCTCGATTTCGTGGGCTTCGTCAAAGATGACCCGGGTGTAGTCCGGCAGAAAGGCCCCATAATCGCTGCACCGCGCGGCCAGGTCGGCAAAAAACAGATGGTGGTTGACGATGACAATGTCGGCTTCGCGGGCCTGTTGGCGGGCGCGGGTGATGAAACATTCGGCGTAGTGGGGACACCCCTGCCCCAGGCAACGTTCCGTCCGTGCATCAAGTTCGGCCCAGATGGGCAGGTGTTCCGGCAGGCTGTACAACTCGGCGCGGTCGCCGGTGGTCGTCGTGTGAGACCACTGGCGGATGACCTCCAGATGGCGCACATCATCAAGTCCGGGCAGGCGTCCTTGTTCCTCGAAACGCGCGAGCCGATACAGGCACAGGTAGTTGTTTCTTCCCTTGAGCAGTACGACCCGCAGTTGACGCCCTAGCGCCCGTTCCAGGCGCGGGATGTCGTGATGCAGGATTTGCTCCTGAAGGTTCTTCGTCGCCGTCGAGACGATGACCACTTCATCGCACAGGATGGCCGGGACGAGATAAGCCAGCGTCTTGCCGGTGCCCGTGCCGGCCTCAACACACAGGTGTCCGCCACGCTGCAGGGCATCCAGAACGGCACGCGCCATCTCCAACTGGCCGGGGCGAAACTCAAAGCCGGGCTGCGTGGTGGCCAACAGTCCGCCGGGACCGAGCACGGCTTCCAGCGGCAGCCTGTCCATTGACTGGGCGCAAACCAGGGCGTCACAGGAACTTTTGTCGAGCAGCATGGCAGTCTATGCTCCGTAAAAATGTGTCGGGTGGAAAGAACGTGGGCAGCCGGCTTGGGCTACTACATCTTGTGACATACTATCAAACCAGTCAAAAAATCCACAACCAGTTGTGGAGGTTTGTATGTCGGCTCACCTGTCGTTGACCACGGCACTGCTGGAACTTCCAGCCTATCTGCGTGGCATTGGCGTCACGACGGCCGGAAAACTGGCGGCCGAGCTGGGAAGCGCGATTGGCAAGGTGTCGCCGGCCGAAGTCACAGTGGAAGACCTGCTGCTGTACCTGCCGTTTCGCTACGAAGACCGCTCGCACCTGCCACAAGTCTGCGATCTGCGGCCGGGCCAATCCGCTTCGGTTCTCGTCGAAGTCAGCCTGGCGTCAAGTTACCCGATTCGGACCAGACAGGGTAAGCAACTCACCCTGTTCGAGGTCATCGGGTGGGACAGCACCGGGCGCATTCGCGCCTGCTGGTGGAATCAACCCTATCTGCGGCAGGTTTTCCAGCCGGGCCGGCGGGTGGTGCTTTACGGCGAATGGGAATTCTCAAGCCGGGCGCGGTGCTACCAGGTGGAAAACCCTGACTACGAAGTGCTCAACGACGAAACCGACGACGACGTGCCGGAGACAATTCACGTCGGCCGGTGCGTGCCTGTTTACCGAAAACTGGGAACCTTTCGCACCCGTGCGCTCCGATCGCTCATCTTTCGCCTGCTTCAGGCTTTGCATGACGTACCGGATGACGGCCTGCCGGATGAATTGCGTCATGGCAGCAGGGAGTTGCCGCCCCTGCCGACCAAACTGGCAGCCCTGTGGGAAGTGCATTTCCCGAAAGCGACAGAGCATCTGGAGTCGATCCAAGCGCGTCGTTCGCTGGCGCATGCCCGCCTGGCCCTTGAAGAATTTTTCCTGCTGACCCTGGCGCTGGCCAATCGTCGCCGCCAACGCGAGCAGGCCGGAGAAAAGGCCGGGATGCGTGTGACCGATGCTATCCGGGAACGCGCACGCCAAACCCTGCCCTTTCGTCTGACCAACGCCCAGAAGCGCGTCATTCGGGAAATTGTCAGTGACCTGACCGGAACACGTCCGATGTCGCGGCTGTTGCAGGGGGATGTCGGGTCGGGCAAAACCGTCGTGGCCCTGCAGGCGATGATTGTGGCTGTGGAAAACGGCTGGCAGGTGGCGCTCATGGCGCCGACTGAAATTCTGGTTGAGCAACACTGGCGTTCCATGACGCGCTGGCTTTCAGGCACACCCTACCGCCTTGCCGCCCTTACCGGACGCCTCAAGCCAAGCGAAAAGAAAGCCATCCGACAGGCGTTGGCCAACCATGAAGTGGACATTGTCATTGGCACACAGGCGCTGATCCAGAATGACACTGCATTTGCACGCCTGGGACTGGTCATCATTGACGAACAGCACCGCTTTGGCGTGCTTCAGCGCGAACAGTTGCTGGCCCGGGGCGTCTCCCCGGATGTACTGGTGATGACCGCCACGCCCATTCCGCGCAGCCTGGCCATGGCGCTCTATGGCGACCTCGATGTGTCTGTCATTGATGAACTTCCGCCCGGACGAAAACCGGTGGTCACGGCCGTGCGCACCAACGAGCGGCGCAACCGCGTGTATGACTTCATCCGCCAGGAATGCGCCGCCGGACGACAGGCGTACATTGTCTATCCGCTGGTTGAAGAATCGGAAAAACTCGATGTCGCTGCGGCCACTGCCGCCGCTGCCCAACTCCAACAGGAGGTCTTTCCGACGTTGGTTGTCGGACTGCTTCACGGGCGGATGAAGTCCGAAGAAAAGGATGCCGTGATGCAGAAGTTTGTCGCAGGTGAAATTCACGTTCTCGTCACGACGACGGTCGTCGAAGTCGGCATTGATGTACCGAACGCCTCAGTCATGGTCATCGAACACCCGGAACGGTTTGGACTGGCACAGCTTCATCAACTGCGGGGGCGGGTCGGGCGTGGTGCGGCCAAATCGTACTGCGTTCTGATGGCGCCGGATGGCATCTCGCCGGAAGCTCTGGAACGGCTGAACTTTTTTGCCCAGACGCCGGATGGTTTCGCCATTGCCGAAAAAGACCTCGCCTGGCGCGGGCCCGGCGAAATGCTGGGTTTGCGTCAATCGGGTTTGCCGGTGTTTCGGGTGGGTGATCTCATCCGCGATGCCGACTGGTTGACACTTGCCCGTGAGGCTGCCTGGCGGGTCTGGCGCGAGCAGCCCAACGCACCCCAGACCCAACACTGGCTGGCCCGGGCGCAACGCATGTTTCCCATGGCGATGGGCGGTGTCCACTGATGCTACCCATTTATTTCTGATGCGCCATAACGCACCCAAATCAAAGGAAGGAAAACCGACTTGCTCATCCTGCACAAACTCCACGGACTGGGAAACGACTTTCTCGTTTTCCCGCTTGGCCAGCCGGCCGCAGATACTTTTTTGAAGCATCTGGAAGTTTTTGTGCCAAAGCTGTGTCACCGACACCAGGGAATCGGCGCGGATGGTGTCATCGGTATTGAAGCCCTGACTTCGGATGATGCTGATTATCGCATGGTGCTCTGGAATGCCGACGGATCGCGGGCGGAAATGTCCGGTAACGGACTGCGTTGCGTTGCAGCTTGCATCCGGCGCGTCACAAACTGGGAGAAGCGCGAGTTGCGCGTCATGACCGATATTGGCGTGCGCGTTATCCGCTTTCTCGCTGCCGAAGGACTTGAAACCCGCTGTGCCATTCAGATGGGAATGCCGGTGTTTGACCCCGGGCGAATTCCTTTCCGGGCAGAGCCGGCACTTCATCCGCCGTTGGTGGATGTCGCTTTGGATGTGGGGGAAGAGACGGTGCGGGCCACGGTTCTGTCCATGGGCAATCCGCACTGCACGTTGTTGGTTTCCAGCCTCGATACCGCGCCGGTTGAGTTGCTGGGTCCACAGCTTGAACGGCATCCGGCCTTTCCAAACCGGACGAACGTCGAGTTCGTGCAGGTGCTTGACCGGCACACGTTGGAAGCCCGTTTCTGGGAACGGGGCGTCGGGCGCACGGCTGCCTCGGGAACCGGAGCTTGTGCAGCGGCGGTTGCGGCAATGCTGAAACACCTGGTCGAGCGGCAGGTGACGGTGGCGACAGAACAGGGCAGCCTCGAAGTCGCCTGGGATGCGTCCAGTGGAGAAGTCACGCTGACCGGAAGCGCACATTACATCGGACAGGTCGCCTGGGCGCTGCCTGATCCCGATGCGTCAGCCGATGCGTAAACGAACCTGGCAGGTCCGGCAGGCTGTTCGGTACACTGGAAGAAAAGTGAGAAAGTGTACGTTTGAAGCCATGACGTTCAACGTTGCCATTGTTGGTGCGGGGCCGGCCGGCTCGATGCTGGCTCACAACCTGGCGCAGGCTGGTGCGCGGGTGCGGTTGTACGATGCCCACGGCGGCCCGTGGGAAAAACCCTGCGGCGGCGGCCTGACGGCCAAGGCACTGCGCCAGTTTGGTTTTCTGACCGGGCAGGCAGACCGTTTTCCGCGTCAGGACATTCAGGAAATTGAGATTATTTCGGCTGGCGGACGGAGTGTGACCTTTCC
>Ga0308389_1002959_pt1 | contig 10246 bp, 10 predicted proteins | sample Hotspr2Sample148_FD_202362 | JGI IMG/M metagenome (GOLD analysis project Ga0308389, IMG submission 202362) | Hot spring phototrophic mat microbial communities from Mushroom Spring, Yellowstone National Park, Wyoming, United States - 20040719_148 ... | reverse complement strand
TTGTAAAAGAAGAGCCCAGTGGCGATATCACCAAGGTATTGACGCACACTAATAAAACAGGTGAAGATCTACAGTGGGTTAAGATGACAAACGGGAAAGTCAAACGCATATCATCAGGCGACCGCAGTGGTGCATTTGTAAATTCACATCTTTTTTATGAAGACTTGCGTTCGCGCAATATTGATGATTATGAATATACTTTGCTTGGCGAAGAAACCGTTGAAGGATATCCCTGTTACAAGGTTGAGGCAAAACCAAAGCCCGGCAAAAGCATCTATGACAAAGCTATATTCTTTATTATTAAATCAGGCGAATTCCAATACTTTGCCGTACGCATTGATATTTTTTACGAAGGGTATTTGTATAAACGGTTGATTAACTATAACCTGAAAAAAGTTGATGGGATCATTACTCCATACAAAGCTGTGATGTATCGCTTGGACAAAAATGGACAAAATTTGGGAAGAACTGAGGTCACCATCACTAACATTCAATATAATAACCCTGCAATAAATGAAGGCATGTTTAACATGAACAAGCTGTGATTTGTAGTTGTACTGCTCTGACCCCGTTAAGTAATGGGGTCAGAGCATTTGGTAACTGGTTCTAAATATTCAATTTTTCTTTAATCCATTCCTCCCATTTAATGTAGGAAAACATCTGAGCAACACTCATGCCAATGAGTTCACAATTAAGTTCCTTGAATGCATCATATCGTTTTTTTTTATATGCTCTGACCCTATATTTTATGACTTATGACCATGCCCCCTAGTACATGCTTTGACCCTTTTTCCAAAATATTAAAGATTGAATCTTTAACAATATTTTTAGGCTCTGACCCTATTTTGTTTGGCACATCATGATATATCCCTACAATCTATCATTGCTCTGACCCCATTTAGGATACATCTCGATCTGCCACTACGACAAACCACATTGTTTTCTTTGGCTCTGACCCCATATTCATTAAACCCCTTCAGGGTTTGATCTGTTGCAACATTCTTACTATGGGTTTTACCCATAGCTATTGATGTTCAATCGCTTCGCGATTGTTGTTTATATGCTCCGACCCTAGTAAAAACATAACGAGGCGTCCCAATACATTACCAGCCCCATTTTCTTCAAAAAATCATTTAACCTTGAACATAGAACATTGAACTTTTTTATATGCTCTGACCCCTTTATCGCCCCTACGAATATGCATCAATTGCAATTTTTTTCACATTTTTTTAAAAATTTTCCCAAATCTTGTTAATTTTTTCATCTTCAAGCGTTTTATATAATGAATACCTTAAACTTATTTTCTAAAATATGGAGGAATACTATGGCAAGGAAATTGCGTGTACAACTACCCGGTCTTACCTATCACATCACATCCCGTTGTATTGAATGGAGAGAGATGCTCCAGGAAGACTACTTTAAAGCAATATTTGTGGAAATATTGCGTAAAGCCAAAGAAAAATACCATTTTAAGCTCATTGCTTATTGTATTATGGACAATCACATCCATCTGGTTATCCACACGGTAGAAGATGGAGCACCCATTTCACGCATTGTGCAGTATATTAAAGCCCGATTTGCTGAGATGTATAACAAAATAACCGGAAGAACAGGGCCATTTTGGAATGAGCGGTATAAGGATAGCATTGTGCAGTTTGCAAAGGATGGCGTACACTATTTACTGTGGTTATTGTGGTATTTAGCGTATAATCCTGTACGAAAGAGGATATGCGATAGTCCCGTAAAACACAAGTATAGCAGCATATTGGCATATTTAGATGAAAATGCAGATGTGGGGGTACCTATAGATCATCATGAGTATTTTATTAAGTTAGGCAAAACCTTTGCAGAGAGGGTGGCAAGATTCATGCAGTATGAGGAAGCTTACCGCAGGCGGTATTCGTTAGTGGTTGAGTGGGTGTAAGTAAAAAAGGGGTCAGAGCTTATGGTAACATGGTAACACAGAGGTAATGATAGCTTTTGCTTTTTGCATTAATTCTTCCAATCTTTCTTCGGAAAAGTCATCTAAATATATTGGTTTGTGGATGTAAAGGTGGACTACCCCAGGAAATAAATTAATTGTATGAGCTGGTAATATTTTTGATGTCCCGATTATTGTTACAGGCAATATCGGAAGCCCTAAGTCAAATGCCATTTTAAAGGCACCTTTTTTAAACTCTCCAACTTTTCCATCTCTGCTGCGTGTTCCCTCCGGGAAAAATATTACCGATGTGCCATTAACAATCTTTTTCTTTGCTTCATTGAGTGATGCTAATGCCTTTTCTCTGTTTGATCTATCAATAAAGATATGCCCTACCTTTTCGCAGCCAATCCCAAGGCCAGGAACTTTCCTTAGTTCCTGTTTCATGACCCATTTAAAATCTATACCCAACCATCCATATAATACAAACACATCATAATGGCTTTGATGATTTGATACAATCACGTACGATTGCTTTGGATTAATGTTTTCCTGTCCATGCACTTTTACCAGCATAGGTGTCATATATCCATTAAGTCGTGACCATATAGCACCGCAGATATAGCTTGCAACTTTGGGGTTTGTCAAAGGTACCAGTATGATAGTAAGAAATCCAAAAAATAACGTTGATATAACCAGAAAAGGAAAATATACTAACCATTTATACGGCTGATAAAGAATATATAAAATTTTCCTCATAAAGCACTCCAGATATATTATATTAATTTTCCTATTAAATTCAAATATTGATGATTATAGCATCAACGGCTTAAGGTGATTTTTTAATGATTTATTGAACAAATTCCATATTATATTAATTTTTGCAAGCATAACTTATAATAAATGGGGCTATTTTACATAATATAACTTGACATTTTGACAAGACTTTATAAATCTACTTACTATATATAAAGGGTTTGGGCTTTTATTGCTACTAATATTTATTCAATTAATGTATATGAGGTAATTATGAATTATAATGTTGCCCTAACCCGTTATCTTCATCTTGATATCGCACCAACATATTATATGGAAAGGTATAAAAATAAACCTGAATTTGAAGAGGAATTTTTTACAATAAAATTATAAATGAAACAAATAAGGTATCTATGACAAATAACACTACAAATAACCCTTTTGTCCATATATTCCAGCAAAATTATGAACAATTACAAAATCATCAGGATTTTAAAAGCATTACTGAATTTGTAACAAATCTTTTGACAATGGATGAACAGGACATTATTCATGCAATGACCAATGAGCTTGGCAATACAATAACACTCTACACATCTAAACAAAAAGAAGCTATACAAGCTATTACATTAAGAATTGATGGACCTGAAACTGAATATCTAATCCCTTCAATAGTTTTAGCATCAGCATATAATAGTTTTACAATAACAGGTGAATCAACTGTTCCTGAAAACGAATTATTACCACCTATTGACATTCCTCTTTATAAAAGGGTAACGTTTGGCAATATTTTATTCTCACAATTAGGTGGTTGTGATATTGATTATATTCCTGATTTTTTGTACGATTGCGCTTCAGATGAAACTATTCTAAACAGCGATATCTTTGTCAAGGCCCAGTCCCTTGCAATAATTAAAATATGCGAGTTGTTATATGATGCATGCAATCTTTTGTTGCAGGGAGAGCGTTTTAAAAAGTTAACAATAGCAAAACCTTTTGCTTTTTTTGCTACTCTAGATGATAAAGAATTTATATCATTAATACATTTTACTTAAAACAATGTTTAAGATATCAAAATAACACTTATGAACAGGATTTCTTATATCATCATACTATATGGTGCTATATTTTCATTTTTGCATGGCATTGAACAAATAACAGGTAAAGTTAAAAAGACTCAATTAGATTACATCAGTAGTATTGTTATGATTACCGTTGCAATTATTCTTTACAACCATGCAATTCTTTCAACCAATAGATTACTGTTTAATCCCAATAGCTTATTTTTTTATCTCACATCTATTTATGCAATTGGCCCTTTAAACTATTTCTACTATTATTCACTTATAAATAATCAATTTCAGCTAAATACAAAACAACTGCTTCATTTGTTGCCGGCATTAGTAATAGGCTTTATTGAATGCATGTACTATGCGATGCCAGTTAAAATGAAACATATAATAATTAATTCCATTTATGCTAAATTTTTAAATCCCTTTAGCATTTTGCTTGTTATTGGAGGTACATCATTTGTAATATATCAACTTTATTTCCTTTACCAATGTATAAACGCATTAAAAACCATACACAATAACAAAGGATTATATTTAGCTATCTTTTTAGAATCGATTAATATTCTTACCCCATTACCCATAATGATGTGGCTTATCACCAAAGAATATTTATGGTACGCTATTGCTGGATACATGACTACGTTTGTTATTATCGTATTATTTCTGCTCAACAGAAGGTTTCCCTATTTATTTCACACTATTGCCGATGCCATTAAAAAAAGCAAATATGAAAGGAACTATCTATCAAATATCAATCAGGAAACATTACTTAAACAACTTATGCATCTCATGACAACTGAAAAAATTTTTACTGACCCTGACATAAGCCTTTTTGAATTGTCAAAACACCTTAATATAACACCTCATCAGCTTTCACAATTCATAAATAAACATTTAAATATGCGATTCAACCATTTTGTAAACATATATCGAATAGAAGAAGCAAAAAATATACTAGCAAACCATCCTGATGCAAACATCATATCAATAGCCTTTCATGTAGGATTTAATTCTAAATCAACATTCAACAAATTATTTAAACAATATACCGGCAAAACTCCTTCTGATTATAAAGCACTCTATAAAGACCATCCCTGCTAAAATGAATTGTAAATCTTGTACATAATACTATATATTTTGTCCATAGTTATAACACAAGTCGACAGTAGATATATCATATGATATTATATGCTTCTCTTTCATATGATATTATATGCTTCTCTTTCGATGAACAGAGATATGGAGGAAGGTATGGATAGTTTAACTAATAGCGATATTGTCCAATTTGAATTGCTTACTAATGATTTTTGCAAAAAAAGTCTTTCACAATTTATTGATGAGCACAATCCTGATGGCAATTTCTCAATATTACCATATCTCATTGATGAAGCATGTTCAATAGGAATCATTACAAAAGCACATCACAATGCTTCAGGATATGACTATGGAATATGGGGAAAGCAGACACTTACATCTACAGATGCTATTATTAATTCACTCTCAATGCTTTCAGTATTAGCTTCTACATGTGCTTCATTTGCTTTCTTAGCACACATACAGGGATTGGCCGCAAATGTTCTTATACAAAGTCAAATTGAAAATAATACGCCATACCCATTTTTAAGCTTTTATAATGAACTTCTGCCACCACAGTATCAAGCACTAATCCATCTACCGTCAAATACATTGAAAGTGAACAACCCCTTCATTGCACAATTATACGGCTTTGGTTACAACCCTTGTTATGCAATAGTGTGTCTTCCAGATACATCTGGATGGTCAATGCTATACTTTGACTCTGTACAAACAATACTATTACAAAATATTAAAACGCATGGACTAAGAGGTTTATATTATAAAGCCAGGTTTAATTCAGATATCACAGCTACCATACCAGTGAGCAATCACACCATTGAATTACTATTTGCATTTTTTTGGCTTGGCATTGCTGCAATTTCTATCGGCATTGCTCAAAGTGCATATCTAAAAGCCTTTAACTATGCACATCAGCGTTATCAACGTGGTTCAGTTATAAAAAATATAGAATCAGTACAGATGCTTTTAGGTTCTTCAAAAGCTAAAATTGAAACAGCAAAAAATACTCTTTTTTCTTTTACTGCAATCGATAGTAACTTATTATTAAAACATGCTGCCCATAGCAAACTTACAGTAACCACTATGTGCAGTCAGGTTGTTACCGATTGTCTTCAGGTGTTTGGTGGTTACGGTTATATGGAGGATTTTGGAATCGAAAAGAAATTTAGAGACATTAATACGCTGACAACAATTGGCGGTTCACCTTTCTTTATGAAACAATTTATAGCACAGATGGAAATGGAGGAATAGTATGTTTACCGATAACTATCTGTCATTGCGAAACTCAAAGAAATCATTAGCTTTTTTAGGAAAACTACTTGTTGATAGCAAATATCAAAGCCTATGGGAATACGACACAAAGCTTCTACCACATAAAGTTCAAAAATGGCGAAGAAAAGCTAAAACATTTTCACAGCTTTATATCAGGCCACTATCCCGTAGCGTTGATATTGACCCATATACATTTGACCCTAATCCTTTAATACAAGAAGCAACGCGCTGGGGATTTCAAACCATCATCATGCCTTTTCCATTGGGTAGTGCTGCATTGTTTCCATATTTACGCAGTACAACATTACAGGTTGCCGTCATTGCCGAGGAATTTGCAACTGAATGTGGTGGACTGGCTCTATTGCTTTTGGCTCATCATTTAGGTGTAGCCCCCCTTTTGCTAAGTGGACATATACCAACATGGTTTAAATTTTTAATACCAATGTATATTAAGGGAGCATGGTTTGGCAAACCCACAACCATGGCTTTTGCAATAACCGAACCAGATGCAGGTAGTGATGTAGAAGACAGCATTGGTGCAAAAGATGCCCATACTCAGGTCACCGCAACACCAGTAAAAGGCGGATTTATCCTTAATGGAACAAAAGTTTTTATATCTGATGGTAGTATTGCTAACAGAGTAACAGTTTTTGCTAAGATAAAAGGTCAGGGCATAGATTCATGGACATGTTTTTTAGTAGAAAAAGGCATGAAAGGCTTTAGCGTTGGCAGACGTGAAAAAAAGATGGGACAGCGTGCTTCTGATGCTAGTGAGCTTATATTTGACAATGTATTTGTGCCAAAGCGCAATATAGTTGGCAAACTCAAAGGCGGTTGGCCACTTAACCAAAATGTATTGAACTACTCACGTCCAGTTGTTGCTGCCATGGCTTTGGGGCATGCTAGGGGAGCTTTTGAGCGGGCATTACACTTTTGCAATCTTCATGCCTATATGGGTAAAAAGCTCATAGAATACAATGAAATTCAGTATGAGCTTGCGGATATGCTTATTAAACTTATGTCAATACGCATGATAATATGGCGAAGCTGTGCACATTTCAGGGCTGTCCAATCATTGTCATCAATTGCCAAAGTATATGCTTCAGATATGGCTGTTGAAGTTTGCAAACAGGCAATGGAAATTATGGGTGACCAAGGTGTAGCGCATGAATGGGGTGTAGAAAAAGCTTTGCGCGATGCACGCCTTACCCAGATTTATGAAGGTACCAATCAAATTAACCGCTATGCAATTATTGAGCATCAGTATACAACTGATGTAGCAATATACAATGTTATATCATAAGGAGGTTTGCATGAGAACATTATCACGCAAAGAATTTTTTACAATACCAACTGAAACATTCAAGATGTCAAAAGGTACTGTACAACTTCCCATTAATTACTATGACTATGGATATGCTCATTTTATTTTTCGTGTGGATTATCAAGCTGCCCAGAAGAAGTTAGCGGATACTGCATTTACTCCATGCAAAATTTTTGGAAAAGCGTTAGCCCTGTTAAACTTTTTTGAATATCGTGATACAGCTATTGGACCATATAATGAAGTGGGATTATCAATTTTATGTTATCCAAAAAATAAAAAGCAGCCTTTCATGGTCCCCGTACACATATTGCACGATGCAAAAAAATGGCAGGTAGGGGCGTATGTTATTAATTTACCCGTAACAACTGAAATTGCATATTTAGCCGGAAAAGAAGTATGGAACTATCCTAAATTTGTAACCCGCATTGATTTTTCTTTGGTTAATCGTAATTTCAAAGGCATTGTCTATGACCCTGATTTAAAAGAACCGTTAGTTACATTAGCAGGAACCATAGGAGCATTATCAACACCAAAGTTAAAAAATGCATCATTCATCTCACACACAACACATAAAGGCACACCACTAAGAACGCTCACAGTGGTTGACACTCGCTTTAAAATTGCATACGGCTTTTCAGGAGCATGTATTGTAAACACGCAAAGCAATCATAGTATGGCGCAAAACCTTCGTGATTTAGGTATGATTGGCAAAAAACCAATTGCATGCATGTATTCGCCACAAGCGCAGATGATGCTCTGCAAGGGTGAACCTATTTATTAATAACCCATTAATTTTTTTTGGGCGATAGTTACTGGAAATTAATTTCTGCCTGTAAGCAATGCAATACTGCGGATTGGTTCATAGTAACTATCGCCCCATACAAACAAAAACTGGCGAGCTTCTTTGTTGCTGCACCATTCCCACAATGGCCACAGCAGATAGTATTATAGTAATTTATCTTGACCTCTTGCCAATAAAAACAGAATATGGGCACGTTGACGTATACCACTTTATAAGAAGGTGTACATGAAATTACTGTTGCCATTTATTACTGTAAGCATACTACTATTTGCTGGCCACTACCTTAGATTGCATGTTAAACTTTTCCAAAAGCTTTATATACCATCACCGCTGATTGGCGGCATCGTTGGGCTTGTCGTGTATCAAACATCCAAAGTATTATCACTACATACCTTTACTATGTGGTTTGACGGGCTTGCACTGCTACCTGCTTTCCTTATTAACATAGTCTTTGCCTGCCTGTTTCTTGGTGTTACATTGCCATCGTTTAACACGGTTTTAAAAAAATCTATCCCGCAACTGTCTTATGGGCAGATAGTTGCTTGGGGACAGTATATGGTTGGCCTTGGGATTTTTATTGGCATTATCAGCAACATGTGGGATTTGCCCGCCATGTTTGGTGCTGTTATTGAAGTGGGTTTTGAAGGTGGGCATGGCACTGCAAGCGGTTTATCCCCAACATTTGAAATGATGAATTGGCCTGAAGGCAAGGATTTTGCACTGGCAAGTGCAACTGTTGGCATCATAAGTGCTGTGCTATGCGGAATTGCTCTTATTAATTGGGCAAACCGCAAAGGCTATACACATCGTTCTCTTTTGATTGAAAATATACCCGAAGATGAAACCATAGGTATTATCCCTGTTGATCGCAGGCCTGCTGCCGGGTATCTGTCAATCCATACTGATTCGCTTGATGCGATGTCGTACCATGTTGCAATAGTTGGCATTGCTGTTGGCATTGGATATTTTCTTAAAGAAGGATTAGTAGCGATTATTCATTTTTTACAGGCGGTTTTACCACATGCAACCTATACCACTATTCTCACTATCGTGAAAAGCTTCCCACTGTTTCCTCTGTGCATGATTGGCGGTCTTATTGTGCAGCTTTTTTCACAACGCTTTGACAAACATGAAACTATTGATATTGGTTTAGTGCGGCGAATTCAAAATATGGCCTTGGATATTCTTATCGTGAGCGCAGTTACTATGATTCAGGTTGTTATTGTTATTAAGGGGATAGTGCCGTTTACTATCATGGTAATTGGTGGAATACTATGGAATATTTTTTGCCTGCTCATTTTGGCAAAAATTGTATTGCCCGATAGTTGGTTTGAACGGGCCATTGCAGAAATGGGGCAATCAATGGGGGTGACAGCTACTGGTTTAATGCTTCTTAGAATTGTTGACCCCGATTACAAAACACCTGCGCTGGAAGCATTTGCCTATAAGCAGCTTTTACATGAACCATTTATGGGTGGAGGTATTATCACGAGCATGTTTATCCCTCTTCTTGGAATAGGGGGGATAGCTATGGCGTTTAATTTATTTTATATATCCATTGCTGTCATTATACTCTGGTTGATTATCCTCTTATTGTTTAAATATAAATTGTTATAATTACCGGATTATATATTCCTCCACTCCACATCATTTCAAAAAACACAGTGAGAAGAAATCTTCAATTTTTAATATCATGTATAGAGTATATATCCACGCCAATGGAGGTAAAGGTATAGGCTTTTTAATTATTTTATTCATGCATTTACATTTAAAATAATAATGGTATGAGCATATCACTGTTAATTCCTAAATGTATTTTTGTGTACAAAAATACATTAATGTACACTCTTGCCGCCTTTGGTGGCGAGCGTGTACAAGTATTTATGTAAAATTATTTTTAAGGAATAAATTCTGTAAAAAATTAATAATAAATCCAATTAATTACTAATTTTATTATATACAAAATTTTATTAACAAACAATATATACATTGACAAATTAGTA
>Ga0308389_1002942_pt1 | contig 10272 bp, 9 predicted proteins | sample Hotspr2Sample148_FD_202362 | JGI IMG/M metagenome (GOLD analysis project Ga0308389, IMG submission 202362) | Hot spring phototrophic mat microbial communities from Mushroom Spring, Yellowstone National Park, Wyoming, United States - 20040719_148 ... | reverse complement strand
TTCTAACGTTTTCCGTGATTGGCAAATGCTTTTCCTCATCATTATTGGGTGTCGAGCAAAATAGTTCTCTCTTCTGGTGTGGGTACACAGCGTTCTGATTGGTCTTTTCAATTTCCGAGGCCGTGGGTATAGGTCCGCAACTTCAACACTATCTGGAGTTGGCGAGGGAGAAGCTGGTACATGAGGGGGCAGGATGAGGCGGTGTTATTTTGGGATGGAGTTAGTGTCTTTTATGGTGCCTGTCGCGCCGTGGATAATGTCAGTCTGACTGTTCGGGCGGGGGAGGTAGTGGCGTTGACCGGCCCGAATGGATCTGGCAAGAGCACGTTGCTCAGAGTAGCGGCAGGGGTTTGCCAGTTGGATGCAGGACGGGTTTGGATTCATGGTCGGGAACGAAAATCAGACCCCCGGGCTTATGCTCGGCAAGTAGGTTGGTCCCCGCAACAGAGCGGCCTGTATGAGGAATTGACCGTCGAGGAGAATCTGCGTTTATTCGGACGGCTTCAGGGATTGTATGGCAGTCGCCTGCACCAGAATGTGCAACGCATCCTCGACCAGTTCGGCTTGGGGCCGCGACGCCGTCAACGTGTCGGAACACTCTCCGGTGGCTGGAAACAACGAGTCAACGTCGCTGCTGCATTGGTGCACAGCCCCCCCGTGGTGCTCCTGGATGAACCAACCTCCGGCTTGGATGGGGAAAGCCGCGACCGCTTGCTGGTTGACATCAGCCGGTTGCGGGAGCAAGGGTGTTCTATCGTTCTCGCCACCCATCAGACGGAAGAGGTGGCCGCTGTTGCGGATCGTGTGGTCCAGATGCATAACGGACGGCTGCTCGAACCCTGCACCGACGGTTTCTCCGCGTCTGCGAGTCGGCAACGCGTCATGCTCTGGGGACAACTCCGGTGCCATCCGCCACGCTTTGTGTTGCGGCTGGTCCGGCAACGTATTCCCGATGATGTGAATCTGGAATTGATCGGTAAACGACTCCGACTCTGCGCCGACTCCCCGGAAACGTTGGGTCACGCCTTGGCAGAATTATTGCGGGAAGGCGTGGCATTTGAAAGTTATCGTATGGTAGCTCACAGAGTCACGAGGCGAGCCTCATGATCAGCCATGGACGCATTCTTTACGCACTGATCATAAAAGATTGGTTATTATTTTGGTCAGATCGACGCACTTTTTTCTTTAGTTTTTTAGTTCCCGTTATTTTAGCCTCAGCTTTTGGATTAGTGTTTGAACGTCCCGCACCGGGCACGGCGTCGTATCCCCGCTTGCCTGTGTCTGTGGTTGTTGAAGATTCGGGACCTTTCACAGAAGCAATGGTGCGTGAGTTGTTGGTATCACCCCACCTGCAAGCCCAGCAGGTCGATCGTGCGACGGCAATGGTAGCGGTCCGTCGGCACCGAGTACCTGTAGCCATCATCATTCCAGAGGGGTTTGAACATGCTGCCACACAAAGAAAGAGCCTTTGGGAAAGGCCCAAGTCAGAAAGCCGACCGCAATTAGAACTGCTTTACGATGCCTCGCGTCGTGGAGAAGCTGAATGGGCGAGCGGTATCCTGGCAGAAATTCTCCTGAAACAGCTTTGTTCCCAGCAATTGAGTCCTTGGATGTCAGCGGACTGGCAGTCCTGGCTGCCTTTTCAAGTCGTTACCGTTCCGGTTGCCTACCATTCCCAGAGCCGTTTCAACACCTACACCCACAGCTTCTGCGGGATGACCCTCCAATATTTACTTTTTTGGGGTATGGAAAGTGGTTTACTGTTTCTGAGGGAACGGCGAGGTGCAGTGTGGTGGCGACTACGTGCAGTGGCTGCTCCGTTGAAAACCCTCGTAGCAGCTAAAGTGCTGACTACGGCGGGAGTCGGTTGTTTGCAAGTGCTCGTCACCTTTACTTTTGGTTGGCTCGTCTTCAGAGTCACCATTGACGGTTCTCTGGTGGGATTCGTGCTGATATGTCTGGCCATGTGCCTGCTGGCGGCGGCGACCGGTTTATTGGTAGCCGCGTGGGGAAATGTCGAGGGTCACGCTCGTAATATTAGCATCGTGGTGATTCTTAGCGTGTCGATGCTCGGCGGATTATGGTTGCCCGCCTTCCTCTTGCCCGAATGGGTCCGGGAGGTGGCGATGGTTCTTCCCACAACCTGGGCGATGCAGGGGTTGTCGGCGGTGACCTGGCAAGGAGCGCCATTTCGAACTGTGCTTCCTGAGTTTGCGGGAGTGTGTGCCTTTTCTTTTCTTCTGTTCCTACTCGCTGTCGGTCGCTTGCATTATCTGGAAAAACGCTCTGTCTAAAACGAGGACGAGCCAGGATTATCAACGATATTGGTGTCTTGACCCTATGAGAGGCGCTCCGGGCCGCATGTGATCTTGTTTCAGCCTGACGAGTGACCTCGTTTCAACCTGAGAGGGGATCACCGTGGAGGTCCTCTCGATAGGGGCGGCGAGCAAATATCTGATCCCAAGAGGGGAGTTTTTCCGTCCATTCGTCGGGGGTGAGTGTCAGTAGCGTGACATGGCCCACCTTCCGACCGGGACGTGGACTTTTGCCGTAGATATGGACGGAAGCCTCCGGTATCCGGAGGATTTCCGGTAGAGGGGGAATCGTACCAATAAAATTGTACATAACCGCTTGATGTGTCAACATTCGACAATCGCCCAGCGGTAACCCCGTGATGGCGCGCATGTGGTTTTCAAATTGGCTGGTGCGTGCCCCTTCCCATGTCCAGTGTCCGGAATTGTGCACACGTGGGGCCATCTCATTAGCCAGGAGTCTGGGGCCGTCTTGGAACCATTCGATGGTCAGAACGCCGACATAATTCAGTTCTTCCAGGATGCGGCAGGCGTACTCTGCCGCGCGTTCCGACAGTTCCTCGGTTCCACCCGCCGGGGCAATCGAGCGGTGCAAGATACCATCGATATGTTGATTTTCCACCAACGGCCAGCAGTGAATCTGACCGTCGCGACCGCGAACGGCGAGGAGGGACAGTTCGCGATCGAATGAGATGTACTCTTCGAGGATGAGGGGTCGGCCTCCCAGACGTTGCCAGGCCTGGGGACAGTCTTCAGGACGTTGCAGAACCACTTGTCCCTTTCCATCGTAGCCGTACATGCGTGTTTTGAGGACTGCAGGAAGCCCGATCTGTTGAAGTGCAGCGTGAAAGTCAGCCTCCGACTCGACGGGATAGTAACGTGGGGTGGGAATCCCTAGGCGGGTGAAAAACTCCTTTTCGGCGAGTCGTTCCTGTCCCACGGCCAAGGCACGAGGCGGAGGGTACACCGGTTTGCGTTCAGCGAGCCATTCCGCCGTGGCGACGGGAACGTTTTCAAATTCATAAGTGATGACATCGGACATTTGCACCAGTTCGTAGAGCTTCTGGTAGTCGTCATATTCTCCGCGGATGTGGGGACAAACTTGGGCGGCACAGGGATCGTGTGCAGGGTCGAAAACAGTGCAACGAAACCCTAAAGGGTAGGCAGCCAGTGCCAGCATCCGTCCGAGTTGTCCGCCCCCCAGGATACCGATACGCATATGGGTTATGGTTTGCCGGATTCTCGAGGAAGTTTCCGATGGCTGACTGGCACGGCCGGTCAGCGCCGTTCCCATTCCATAACATGAGACTCACGGAACAATGTGGGAGAAAAACACGAAATGGCAACACCCTTGACTCTGGTCATTTTTGGGGCCTCAGGCGACCTGACCGCACGCAAACTGGTTCCGGCGCTTTATCGATTAGACCTTCGTGGTCGTTTGCCGGAGCCACTGTGTGTCTTAGGAGTCTCCCGCAGCGCTTATAGTGACGACAGCTTCCGGGATTACCTGGCGGATCGTCTGCGGGATGAAAATGGTGGGGAAACCTTTGACCCTTTACTTTGGAGCAATTTCGCCCGCCGCCTGCACTACCTGTCGGCGGATGTGACTCATGCCGAGGGAATACAGGCGCTGAGGGAGTGGTTGGAGCAGCATGAAGGTTCGCATGGGCATCGCTTGTACTACCTGGCTGTGGCACCCGAGTTGTATGGACCTTTGAGCGTGCGTTTGGGCGAAGCAGGGTTCCAGCGTGAGGATTACGGCTACCGACGCCTGGTCATTGAAAAGCCCTTTGGTCAGGACCGTGCTAGCGCGGTTGCTCTCAATGAAACTTTGCATCGCTTCTGGCGGGAAGATCAAATCTACCGGATCGACCATTATCTGGGCAAAGACACTGTCCAGAATATCCTCGTCTTTCGGTTTGCGAACACATTATTCGAGCCATTGTGGAATTATCAGTACATCGATCACGTCCAGATTACCGTAGCCGAGCGTGGTACGGTGGGACGACGTGGCGCCTACTATGATAAGTCCGGTGTGCTCCGGGATATGATGCAGAATCATATGTTGCAAATCCTGACCATGGTGACGATTGAAGACCCGAGCCGCTTTACTGCCGACAACTTGCGTAATGAGAAGGTGAAAGTATTGCAAGCGATTGCTCCTCTGAGCAGCTCCGCCATTCGCCAGGCGGTGGCCCTCGGACAATATCGGGGTTATCGCTGTGAGCCGGGGGTTCGACCCGATTCACGGACACCCACTTATGCAGCTCTCCGTTTGGAGATTGAAAACCGCCGCTGGCGTGGGGTGCCGTTTTATTTGCGTTCCGGGAAAGGCTTGAAAAGCCGGTACAGCGAAGTGGTTATCCAATTCCGGTGCCCTTCCCACTTGATGTTTTCGCTCCCACCGGGGGAACGGTTGCAATGCAATCGGATTACTCTGGTCATTCAACCGAATGAAGGGATACGCCTGAATTTTCAGACGAAGGTGCCGGATGTCGATGGGGTCCGATTGCAACCTCACGACCTGGCTTTTGACTATCGCCAAGCCTATGCAGATCGGACGATTCCGGAAGCTTATGAGCGATTGCTGCTGGACGCCTTGCAAGGGGATGCAGCATTGTTCATGAGGGCGGATGAGATCGAGCGGGCCTGGGAAATCCTCGACCCGATCCTTGCGGCGACCGAGGACCCTGACGCATCACCACCCGAAGAGTATCCCATCGGCTCGCAAGGCCCTGCGGGGGCCGACGCCCTTCCCCGAGCAGAAGGTCGAGAGTGGACACCCATTCCCTAGGAAGCCGCGGTTTCCATCTTGGTGAGACTTGGTTTCCACCTGGTTGGAAGTTGGAAATGATGTGATTCAGCTGCGGCTTTTGCGGGCGCGTGTCTCGGTTTTGCGGCCGGTCGTGTTTTGTATTCCCGTGGGGCAATCGCCGCGGAGGGGACACTGACTGCACAAAGGGGTATTTTCCACGCACCACTCGTGTGCCAACAGACTGATGAGGTCCGTAAACTCCGGTCCCCGAGCCTTAGTGACCACATGCTCGACGGTTCCACGGATCGATTCCATCTGTTCCGGATCAATCTCCCCCTCGATGATGCCGAGACGCTGGAGAACTCGCAGGGTCGCCTCGTCCAAAGGAATGGCGTGGCCGTTGAGAGAGCGTTGGATCGCCCAGGCGACTGTGTAGTCCGTGACGTCATTTTTGTAACGGGACAGTTGTTTGGCGGCTTGTTTAAGACCTTTTTTCTCCAATTCCTCAAGCGAAAAGCTGTAACGCTCCTCGAAGACCTTCTGCAAAAGTCCGATGATCCGTCGTGCTCGGATTCCTGCGGCGGGAAGAGGATGCAACACCTCAGCCACTTCAGCCACGGTGCTGACTCGGATCTCGTTCCAATCGATGAAGGATTGGACGAGCCGTTGGTAGGCGGCCAAAGCTTCCGCCGGCGTGGTGTTTTCCCGACAGATGGCATAAATCAGTTCTTCCAGCAACGTCCGATTTGAAGGGACCACTTCGACCGCCTCAGCAAACTTCTTATGCAGGACATTCTGGACATGCTGGAGCATCTGCTGTTTGTTGGTAATCACCGGCATGGCACATTCTCTCCCTTCCTATGGGTTGATGATCTGGGATTGTGGGTCAGATCACACACTTCCTCCTTGCTTTGTCTCCTGATTTAGCGTCCGGGTACTGCAGTATTTATGGATAAGCCACCTCTGACAGCATGATCACGCTCGGGGCTAGCGGTCCGGGGTGGGAGGCAGGTGATCCTGAGGGGAGGGTGGGTCCGGGTGTTCGGAGTTTGCTTCCAGGTTCGATGTTTCCTGATCCGTTTCTCTATCCTTGTGTTCGGAGTCTGCTTCCAGGTCTGGTGTTTCCTGATCTGCTTCGCTGTCCTCTGCAGCGGTGTGCGTATCAGTCTGCTCCCGGAGCTTCCGCTCAGCTTGAAGTAACTGGGAAACAGCGATGCTCCGCTTGACTCCGTGATCAAGGATGAAGGTGATCCGGGGGACGTAGCGGGTGGTAAGCTGCTGAGCGACGCGACTCTGGATGAAGCCGGTGGCACTTTTGAGGCCGTGCATGGTGAGATTTTGTTCCTTCTCGCTGCCCATGACCGAGACGAAAATTTTCGCATGTTGCAGGTCCGCGGAGACTTCTACGCGCGTGACCGTGACGTTTTTGACCCGGGGGTCTTTCAGTTCCAGGAGAATGGCCTTGGCAGCAGCTTCCCGAATGACTTCAGCAACGCGGGCCAGGCGAAAGGTTTTCATGGGTAGTTCCTCCGATGGAGGTCAGACGATCTCAGAGCCGACCCGGCTTTCTCCCCCAAGATATTCCGCAACGGGGTGACGGCGAAGGGCTTCGGCGATTTGTTGCAGGACATGTTGCACAGCTGCCGTGTCAAACCCGACGATGGCAAAGGCCAGCGTGGCGACTTTGACATCATCATGGTTGTCCACTTCGGCGGCCGAGACATTGAACCCATCCCGCATACGGTCCAGGATGCTCCGGACGATCCGTCGTTTGTCTTTGAGGGTGCGGGATTCCCGGACCAGCAACCGCGCCTTGAGCGAGCCGATGATCATAGTCGTGGCTGCCCGAGAGGAAGGATCGTGCCTCCGCGTGGCTACAGACGGCGTTGGCGGACCTCCACTTTGTACGCTTCAATGACATCGTCCACTTTGATGTCATCGTAGCCGCCGATCTTCATACCGCACTCAAAGCCTTCGCGGACTTCACGCACATCATCCTTGAATCGCTTGAGGCTTTCCAGGGTCGCCACTTTGTCAGGGGGAGGATAAACCACCACTCCATTACGGATAACACGCACGTGCGCATTTCGTTCGATCACGCCGCTGGTGACATAGCAACCGGCCACTGTTCCCACTTTCCCCAGTTTGAACACTTGTCGGACCACAGCCCGGCCCAGATGGACGATTTCTTCCACTGGTTTGAGACGGCCCTCCAGAGCGGCTTTGACATCTTCGGTGAGTTTGTAGATGATGTCGTACTCTCGCAAGGAGATGCCGCGTTCTTCGGCCAGCTTCAGGGCCGCATCATCCGCCGTGACGTTGAAGCCCAGAATGAGGGTATCGTGTGGGCTGGTCAGAGCCAGTTGCACATCCGTTTCGGTGATAGCCCCCACAGCGGCATGGAGAATACGAACTCGGGCCTCTTCGTGAACGAGTTTTTCCAGTTCCTTGCGGATGGCTTCGATGGATCCGCGTGCGTCGGCTTTGAGAATGACCTTCAGTTCTGTGACCTGAGCTTTGCTTTGCGCTGCGGTCAGTTCGCTCAGGTCTCTTGGGGCAACGAAACGTGTCAGGGAGGCTTCGCGTTCCTTTTGTTCACGGGCTTCGGCGATTTCACGGGCTTCCGAGAGGTCTTCCGTTACATAGAAGGGATCGTCAGCGTTGGGCACACGGTTGAGACCCGTGATGCGGACAGGCATGCTTGGGCCGGCTTGCGTGATCGGCTGACCCAGGTCGTTGTACATGGCACGGACTCGACCGTAGGCACTGCCACAGAGCACGATATCTCCCCGATGCAGAGTTCCTTGTTGAATCAACAGGGTAGCAGTGACCCCCTCGTCAGCGCTCATGTACGCTTCCAGACAGGTGCCTGCAGCGGGACGATCGGGGTCAGCTTTCCACTGTTCGACCTCAGCAACGAGGATGATCGCATCCAGCAGGTCTGCGACTCCCTGTCCCGTGACAGCGCTGGTTTCCACGAAGAGCACATCGCCCCCCATGTTGTCCGGAATGAGACCTTCCTGGTAAAGTTGACGGCGTGTCCGTTCCACATTGGCATTCGGCAGATCGATCTTATTGATTGCCACAATGATTTTGACATTGGCTGCGCGGGCGTGGCTGATGGCCTCTTGCGTTTGAGGCATGACACCGTCGGTAGCCGCCACGACGATGACGGCAATGTCGGTGACATTGGCTCCTCGGGCGCGCATTTTGGTGAATGCCTCGTGACCGGGAGTATCCAGGAAGGTGATGTAGCGCTCCTCTGTGACTTCCTGACCGTCTTTTTCGATCAGCACTTCCCGCTTGACGGACCAGGCTCGCAGAACCTGAGTTATACCTCCCGCCTCGCTGGCGGCCACATCGGATTGCAGGCCGAACATCTGGCGAATCTTGTCCAGAAGAGTGGTTTTGCCGTGGTCTACATGGCCCATGATCGTGACGATCGGCGGACGGGGCTTGAGACGCGACGGATCGATGTTCTCTAGCATCTCACGGTAGCGGCGCAGGAGCTGATCTTCTTTGGTTTCCGGTTGTTTGGCGATCAGCTCGATGTTCTTTTCCATGGCGATCAGCGCCGCGGTGTCGAAATCCACCACCGCATTGGCAGCATAAAGCTGGCCGGTTTCTTTGAGCAGGCGTTGAATTACCTCGTTGAGTTTCATCCCGATCGCTTCGGAGAAGCTACGCACAGTGAGCGGAAGTGTGACTTCAACGGGTCCTTCGATTTTGCGTTGTTCTTGTTCACGACGGGCCTTGAGGAGCCGGGCAGCACGCGGACCACGACGTGATCCCCACTGTTCCTCAATGATATCCACCTTGCCGCCGGGACCGAGGATAACGGCATGTTCATCGATATCGCGACTACGATCCCCACGGCCTTTCTGCCGGGCTTCCCGCCCGATCAGCCCCCCCGATTTCTTGCGAGCGCGTTCTTCTTCCTCCTCATCGAGAACGGCCGGGCCACGACTGCTGGGGCGTGAAGGTAAGCGTCCCGACTCGGCACGGCCGGACGGAGAGGGGGCAGGAGGTTGGGGGCGGGCTAAGTCTTGCAAGTTGAGGCGTTGTCCCCGGGCACTGGCCTCCCGCAGACGCCGGATCATTTCCTCCGTCAGCTTCATCGGTTGCCCAGGGGTAGGCTTAGGAGGAGCCGGTGGTCGCTGTGTTGGGGTTCCTCCTGCTTTGCCGGTCGGTGACGAAGTGCCTGGGCTACGCTGGGGTGCGATGATCTTAGGTGGGGGAGGTTGAGGAGGACGGTTGAGCACTTCTGCGCGTCGGCTGGCAGGTGTTCCTCCGCCCGGCGAGGTCACCGGAGGTGTAGGGGCTGTGGGCGATGGTGGAGGGGACTTGGAGCCACTCGAAGGCGGTGAAGAAGGGGGAGGGGAAACCGTTGGGGCGCCGGGGGAAGCACTCCGGGGTGCCGCTGCGGCTTCGCGAGAGGGGGAACTTCCTGAGGCTGTTCGAGGCTCCGAACGCAGTCCACTGGGTCGGGGAGGCTGAAGGGTAGGTGGACGACCTGCTGGGGGGATATTCAAATTGCGGATAGCACCGCTTGCCGGCGGGATCACCGGCGGCACAACGGAGGTCGGGATGGTTCCTGCAACGGCGGGGACGGCTGATGCAGGGGGCTGCGAGTTTGCTGGACCACTACCACGGGAGGGCTGTTGAGTCGAGCCTGATGGGGGAGCTGAGCTGGCAGAAGGTGTCGGTTGCGCCGGTGGCGTAACGACTCCGGCAGAAGCCGTTGCAGCGGGCTGAGGAGCCGGAACACGTGGGAGACTCGATGGAGCAGACGGTGTGGGGGTGCGGGGTGAGCCTGACTCGATTGGAGTTGGAGGGGGGGGCTCTCCGGCCGCAGGGGAGGGTAACGTAACTTTGGTTGCCGCCGAAGGCTCTTCGGTGGTCGCTGCGGAGAGGGTCGTTGAGGGACTGATGAGTGTCTGACCAGGTGGAGCTCCCGTCGTTGGGGCTTCTTCTTTCGTCAAGCCGCTTGCTTTGGTCAAACCGTTTACCGGTGTAGTGGCTGGAGCCGTTGGAGAAGGCACACCTCCGACGGGAGAGGGGGGAGGCGTGGATGGAGTGGTTGAAACCGTATTTGGGGTGCTCGTCGTGGTGGTCGGTGCAGCTGGGGGGATGGCATCGGATGGCGTGGGACTTGTAACCGTAGGTGGCGCGGGAGTGGAGGTTGCCGGCGGAGTGAGCGGACCG
>Ga0308389_1002927_pt1 | contig 10308 bp, 5 predicted proteins | sample Hotspr2Sample148_FD_202362 | JGI IMG/M metagenome (GOLD analysis project Ga0308389, IMG submission 202362) | Hot spring phototrophic mat microbial communities from Mushroom Spring, Yellowstone National Park, Wyoming, United States - 20040719_148 ... | reverse complement strand
AGGAAGAGGCTAATTTTCGCCCAACAGAGCGTGCTGATAGTTTCTGGAACTCTCGACTAGTAGGATCTAGTTCTTGGAGTTTCCTAACTAGCTCAGTGCTAGTTCCTTGCCAGTAGCCGTTGTGAGCATCCAGTAGCGATAGAATTCCCTCTGCTAGAGGAGAAGCTTCTACTGCTGCTTGGCTCCCTACCTCAATGTTAGAGGCATAAGTCTCCATGAAGTTAGGGATTTTAGCCGCCAAGCCCAACCGTGCAAAGTCAGCCATACGAGGCAGTTTTGCAGGCTGGGTAGTAGGAAGATTCTGTAGAGCAGTAGCCAGTAGATCGAGTAGTGCTCCATAGATACCAGGAAGTAGGCTGAGTGTTAGAGTCTCTAGTTCTTCTTCTGTGAGCCGGTCTTCTTCACTGATTCTCTCCAGCCTAACGATTAGACATCTATCCAGTAAGTCTGAGCGAGTAGGAACTAGGTCAATCCCAGTCAAGAGTTGAGGGCGGCGAAACTCTAGAAAAGTCTCATCTAGATCGGAGTAGAGAGTGCGGTGAGAGTAACCTGCCCCTGTAGAAACACAGCACAGCATATCTTGCTGCTCACTAGATAAATGAGTCAGGTTATCAAAAGATAATACCCATCGTCCTGCTGCTGCAGCAGCTACTTGCCTTAAATCTCCTACTGTACTAGTCCTACTCACTTTAGTCGGATCCGTTAATCGCTTCAACAGGGTTGCTGCACTCGATTTACCAGAACCTTTTTCGCCCGAAAAAGTCAAGATCGGCTTACTCCCATCCGGAGTAAAGGTGCTCAAAATCCAGCCTAGCACAAGAGGTCTATCTGCTTCTCTGACGTTCAGCAACTGCCATAGATCGTCCAGCGAACCTCCACGGGTTGGGATGGGTAATGGCAGTTGACAATCAGCACGGTAGAATCGGATAGGGCATTTAGAGTAGGGAATAACCTCCCAACCGCTAGGAGATACACGAATAATACGCCAATCATCAGTACCTAGGTCGATGTAGATATCCCCATTATGTGTTCCTACCCGCAAGAATGCTTCTCTCTTTGGGCCTTTAAACCGTGCTAAGCCTTCTAGTGTACCTACTGCTTCTGACCAAGCTTCTGAGTTGATAGAACGCTCTTCTTGCTCCCAGAGAGCTTGAGCTAGAAAGTCTCTAAAACGCTTGGATCTGAGTCTCGCTGTTTGTTGATTTCCTTCTACGTAGAAATCAACCCATCCTGCTCCGGAGGAATCGTGCCATAGGGAGCCTAGCTCTAGGGCTAGCTCGATTAGAATCTTAGCTACCGGTTTCTTCTTGCCGTTGCGAGTGTCACTCTCTTCTGTTTTCTGGTGAATCTCTCTGCCCAGAGTCTCCCATTCACTGAGCGGAATTCGAGCTAGATTATGCCAAGCTTCTTCTCCAAATTCGTGAACAAAGTCACCTGCACCTAATTTGTTTCCGTCTTCTGACTCGATAACGGCAACTTGAACACTACACCCAAGTTGCTTGAGTGTTGTTCCCAGAGCTAGCCAAGCCTGGAATACTTTAGAATTAAACCGCCAGTCAGAGTCAGGACAGAGTACCGCTACACGCCCAGGCTGGGCCAGTTCTCGTAGTTCTGGGAGGATCGGGTTTCCTTGGGATTTCCATCCCCAGCAGCCCGAGATACCAACCACCAGTGCATCCGGTTCAACCTGGAGAACTCCCAGAGTGTCAGCCTCTCCTTCGACAAGGACTACAGGAACACTAGGATCTGCTTTGGCGGCATCGAGTTCTTCAACTGACTGTCCTGGGCGGAGCGGGAAGTATGCTCGATTTCCCAACCCCTTAGGCGCTTTAGCTTTGACGGGTTTTCCTTGATTGTTTCGCGGGAACTTGTCGGAATCACCCAAGAACCTGTAGCGGTAATAGCCGTTGCCGTAATCCCACCTGACTGAAGGGAGCAATGCTCCTACTGCACGATAGGTTTCGTCTTGGGATGCAAGCCGGATTCTGTTTGCGGCTATTGTTTCGGGCTGGATTCCGCGGGAAGAAAAATAGGAGTAGAATGCGTTTTCGGGTATCATGGATGTTACCTCGATACTTTTTGCAGAGTTCTTGACCCAAGATCTCTAGGAGTGAGGATCCTCGAATGGCAGGCGAGGATCCTCATTTTTGGTAGAGAAAAGGCGTGTAGCGGCACGGGTCTGTGAGGAATCGCTCCACCTCAGAGAACCGCCAAAGAGAGATCCGCCCACGCTTCTGGGGGCGAGGGAATCTCCCCTTCTGGATCTGGTAGTAGAGAGTGCTTCTGGGTAGCCCCGTCAGGAACAAGACTTCAGCTAGGCGGAGTAGTCGCTCCGGAGTAGGATACTTGAGTTGGCTGTGCATGAGCCCTCACTAGGACAGAGACCCAGCCCCACCTCGCAGATACAGCCCAGCAGCTACTTCACAAAACGGATGTAATTGCTATAATGGGAACTGTAAAAGTCAAATAGGTGGCGTATTTAACGCCGATACGAGGTGGACTGTGGGAAGGTACACCTCGTATTTTATTAGACTCTTTCCGGATCGTCCAATACTTCCAGGCTTCAAGAGAGACTGCTCGCTTCACGCTGGTCGAGGACAGACATCCTCGCCAGCGAGCATGACGTTTTCTGGGCGGAGGATGACGTTTTCGCCGGTGAGCACGGAGAAACGTCATCCCCAAAAACCTTGCAGCGTGAGGACTAGAGGGTACGGATGACGTTAATGACGTTAATGACGTTTTCTCCAGCCCTCTATCTGCCTTGCTAGATCCGAGAGTTCTGGTTGCCGTAAGGCGGGGAGTATCATCTTCTGGTTTTTGTTTCCAGATCAAGCTCCCAGAAAAACGTCATTAACGTCATTAACGTCAGAACCCTTGCAGCACAAGGCTTTCGGGGATGACGTTTTGCTCCCGAAAACGTCATCCCCGCGGGAAAACGTCATTCCCCCGGCGAGAGTAGGTTTCGCCGGCGAGAGTGGCGTTATGGGAGAGAAAACGCCACTCCCCAAAACCCTTGTGCTGCAAGGAAAAGTGGCATTAGTGGCATGAGTGGCGTTTTATTTGGGGCTTTATCTGCCTTGCCAGATCCAGTGACTTGACCGTTTTCTGGCTTTGTAGCCAGATCAAGCTCATAAAAAAACGCCACTAACGCCACTAACGCCACTAACCCTTACACCATGCGGGTTTCGGGAGTGGCGTTTTGTTTCCGATAACGCCACTAACGCCACTCCCATGCCCCCATAACGCCACTCGCTTGGCAGATGAACGGAGAAAGCCGGCTCATCCATCGAGCCGGCTCCATCCTCCCTGCAGTGACTGCAATCACTACAGTCAGTTGTAATTACTACTCAAGATTACTGAAAACACTGTAATCAAGTACTGTTATGTGCACTACTCAATACCGTTGAATACTATTTGAACGATAGTGAACTCCGCGTATTATACCGCTAACCCTTATCGGATACTATTGTTACGTGCATTCTTACGTGCACGTACCTGACTCAGTAATAGGTCAAGATTTTGCTTTACTCCCCTGCCATTGTATTTGTTCATCTCCAGTGCCAATTTGTAGAGTTCATTGTGCAGGTTACTACGCTTCATAGTCCCCCCAGATAGTAATGTGGACACTCTTGAGCTTGCTTGGACCCAACCCCGCTAACTATCGGCTAACTGTAATCCAGAATTGCATAAGTCTCACTTCATTGACTCAAGAGATTGACGCTAAATCTGCATCTGTTCTGTGATAGACACGTTTTTCAATAAGACTGCTTAAGCAGTCCATTAGTGCTAGTCGCGAGTCAGTCTAGCTCCAAACTGGGCCCAAACTCACCCTAGTCTTGCTTTGGCCCAGTAGCTGTTCTGGGTTAGTTGCTTCCTTGCTGGGGGTCTAGACTAGGAAGAGCTAGACCAGCCTTACCTGCCCCATATGGGGGCATATAGGGGGCAAAGGGAGCAGGGAAATATCCCCGTTCTTGCTGGGCGATAGAGTGCCAGTAGAGGCTTACAGAGCACTTTTCCACAAAACAGAACGCGGAATATTGCCCCTAGCTTACGGAGCAATGCGCTCTCCAAGCACCCAGAATGGAGTGCATCACCACAAAGGGGGTATACCGTGGAGTAGATAGCCTATGGAAGAACTAGAGCAATTAGGGTTTATAGGTACTGCCGATTACATTGACTCCCAGTCTTCTTGGAAGTCTCCAGAATGGAAGTCACTGAATCGGGAATTCTATACTGTCGTAGTGGATGATTTGCTGGAATTTCTATGGGAGTACTACCTGCCACTATAATGGGGCTGTAGAGTTTGGGTTGATTACTGTGAATGCTTTGCTTGCTTTCCTGGATTTTTTTGTCACTGAGCTAGAGTACTACTACTGTCTGAGGAAAGCAGATTCTCTCTGTGAACAACTGGATTACTTGGAGGCTATTGCTTTCCTGGATGAAATACGTCAATCGCCCGAATACCGCAGTATTAGGTCAAAATAGAATGGCCAGAATTCTATTTCAGGGGATTTCAATAGACTTTTACTGTTATTTTGCCCTGTAAGGGGCCTAAACGGGAGTGGGGGGTATCCTGATATCCCCCATCAGCTAAGGGGCCTTGCTGGGCAAAATAGGGCCCGTGGAGAGAATGTCGCTACTTTTGGTAACCAGCTAGGTATCGCAAAGCCCGTCTGTACTGCTCCCGAGTGAGAGGCACTACTCCTACGCTGCCTTTGGGGATTCCTGCAGCAGTCGCTATCACTTGCCGGATATCCAAGTGAGACACTCCAGCCTTGCAGCAAGCATCCAACAGGTTATCCCACTCTCGCTTGGAGATATGGTCTTCTTCTTTTGCTGTATTGGAAGTTGGCGGGCTGGAGACAGTGACTCTTCCTTCAGTAGCGTGAACCCTACCATTGACAGTCACTGCTACTAGAGCCTTCTTCTCTTCTGGAGTAGTGGGTACTGCTGCTCCATTATTCTTCTCTGGAGTGACGCTTGGCAGTGCTATGGGCGGAGACTGTTCTTCTTCTTTATCCAGGCTAGGAGTAGGAGTCTGGGCAGATTGTGGCATCGTCTTCTGGGGCTCTACTCTACTCAGTGTCAGATATCGTTGACTCTCAGTTCTCCCTTGGGTAACTTCTACTCCTACTGCAGCCAGATCTCCCCGCAAGGAAGAGGCTAATTTTCGCCCAACAGAGCGTGCTGATAGTTTCTGGAACTCTCGACTAGTAGGATCTAGTTCTTGGAGTTTCCTAACTAGCTCAGTGCTAGTTCCTTGCCAGTAGCCGTTGTGAGCATCCAGTAGCGATAGAATTCCCTCTGCTAGAGGAGAAGCTTCTACTGCTGCTTGGCTCCCTACCTCAATGTTAGAGGCATAAGTCTCCATGAAGTTAGGGATTTTAGCCGCCAAGCCCAACCGTGCAAAGTCAGCCATACGAGGCAGTTTTGCAGGCTGGGTAGTAGGAAGATTCTGTAGAGCAGTAGCCAGTAGATCGAGTAGTGCTCCATAGATACCAGGAAGTAGGCTGAGTGTTAGAGTCTCTAGTTCTTCTTCTGTGAGCCGGTCTTCTTCACTGATTCTCTCCAGCCTAACGATTAGACATCTATCCAGTAAGTCTGAGCGAGTAGGAACTAGGTCAATCCCAGTCAAGAGTTGAGGGCGGCGAAACTCTAGAAAAGTCTCATCTAGATCGGAGTAGAGAGTGCGGTGAGAGTAACCTGCCCCTGTAGAAACACAGCACAGCATATCTTGCTGCTCACTAGATAAATGAGTCAGGTTATCAAAAGATAATACCCATCGTCCTGCTGCTGCAGCAGCTACTTGCCTTAAATCTCCTACTGTACTAGTCCTACTCACTTTAGTCGGATCCGTTAATCGCTTCAACAGGGTTGCTGCACTCGATTTACCAGAACCTTTTTCGCCCGAAAAAGTCAAGATCGGCTTACTCCCATCCGGAGTAAAGGTGCTCAAAATCCAGCCTAGCACAAGAGGTCTATCTGCTTCTCTGACGTTCAGCAACTGCCATAGATCGTCCAGCGAACCTCCACGGGTTGGGATGGGTAATGGCAGTTGACAATCAGCACGGTAGAATCGGATAGGGCATTTAGAGTAGGGAATAACCTCCCAACCGCTAGGAGATACACGAATAATACGCCAATCATCAGTACCTAGGTCGATGTAGATATCCCCATTATGTGTTCCTACCCGCAAGAATGCTTCTCTCTTTGGGCCTTTAAACCGTGCTAAGCCTTCTAGTGTACCTACTGCTTCTGACCAAGCTTCTGAGTTGATAGAACGCTCTTCTTGCTCCCAGAGAGCTTGAGCTAGAAAGTCTCTAAAACGCTTGGATCTGAGTCTCGCTGTTTGTTGATTTCCTTCTACGTAGAAATCAACCCATCCTGCTCCGGAGGAATCGTGCCATAGGGAGCCTAGCTCTAGGGCTAGCTCGATTAGAATCTTAGCTACCGGTTTCTTCTTGCCGTTGCGAGTGTCACTCTCTTCTGTTTTCTGGTGAATCTCTCTGCCCAGAGTCTCCCATTCACTGAGCGGAATTCGAGCTAGATTATGCCAAGCTTCTTCTCCAAATTCGTGAACAAAGTCACCTGCACCTAATTTGTTTCCGTCTTCTGACTCGATAACGGCAACTTGAACACTACACCCAAGTTGCTTGAGTGTTGTTCCCAGAGCTAGCCAAGCCTGGAATACTTTAGAATTAAACCGCCAGTCAGAGTCAGGACAGAGTACCGCTACACGCCCAGGCTGGGCCAGTTCTCGTAGTTCTGGGAGGATCGGGTTTCCTTGGGATTTCCATCCCCAGCAGCCCGAGATACCAACCACCAGTGCATCCGGTTCAACCTGGAGAACTCCCAGAGTGTCAGCCTCTCCTTCGACAAGGACTACAGGAACACTAGGATCTGCTTTGGCGGCATCGAGTTCTTCAACTGACTGTCCTGGGCGGAGCGGGAAGTATGCTCGATTTCCCAACCCCTTAGGCGCTTTAGCTTTGACGGGTTTTCCTTGATTGTTTCGCGGGAACTTGTCGGAATCACCCAAGAACCTGTAGCGGTAATAGCCGTTGCCGTAATCCCACCTGACTGAAGGGAGCAATGCTCCTACTGCACGATAGGTTTCGTCTTGGGATGCAAGCCGGATTCTGTTTGCGGCTATTGTTTCGGGCTGGATTCCGCGGGAAGAAAAATAGGAGTAGAATGCGTTTTCGGGTATCATGGATGTTACCTCGATACTTTTTGCAGAGTTCTTGACCCAAGATCTCTAGGAGTGAGGATCCTCGAATGGCAGGCGAGGATCCTCATTTTTGGTAGAGAAAAGGCGTGTAGCGGCACGGGTCTGTGAGGAATCGCTCCACCTCAGAGAACCGCCAAAGAGAGATCCGCCCACGCTTCTGGGGGCGAGGGAATCTCCCCTTCTGGATCTGGTAGTAGAGAGTGCTTCTGGGTAGCCCCGTCAGGAACAAGACTTCAGCTAGGCGGAGTAGTCGCTCCGGAGTAGGATACTTGAGTTGGCTGTGCATGAGCCCTCACTAGGACAGAGACCCAGCCCCACCTCGCAGATACAGCCCAGCAGCTACTTCACAAAACGGATGTAATTGCTATAATGGGAACTGTAAAAGTCAAATAGGTGGCGTATTTAACGCCGATACGAGGTGGACTGTGGGAAGGTACACCTCGTATTTTATTAGACTCTTTCCGGATCGTCCAATACTTCCAGGCTTCAAGAGAGACTGCTCGCTTCACGCTGGTCGAGGACAGACATCCTCGCCAGCGAGCATGACGTTTTCTGGGCGGAGGATGACGTTTTCGCCGGTGAGCACGGAGAAACGTCATCCCCAAAAACCTTGCAGCGTGAGGACTAGAGGGTACGGATGACGTTAATGACGTTAATGACGTTTTCTCCAGCCCTCTATCTGCCTTGCTAGATCCGAGAGTTCTGGTTGCCGTAAGGCGGGGAGTATCATCTTCTGGTTTTTGTTTCCAGATCAAGCTCCCAGAAAAACGTCATTAACGTCATTAACGTCAGAACCCTTGCAGCACAAGGCTTTCGGGGATGACGTTTTGCTCCCGAAAACGTCATCCCCGCGGGAAAACGTCATTCCCCCGGCGAGAGTAGGTTTCGCCGGCGAGAGTGGCGTTATGGGAGAGAAAACGCCACTCCCCAAAACCCTTGTGCTGCAAGGAAAAGTGGCATTAGTGGCATGAGTGGCGTTTTATTTGGGGCTTTATCTGCCTTGCCAGATCCAGTGACTTGACCGTTTTCTGGCTTTGTAGCCAGATCAAGCTCATAAAAAAACGCCACTAACGCCACTAACGCCACTAACCCTTACACCATGCGGGTTTCGGGAGTGGCGTTTTGTTTCCGATAACGCCACTAACGCCACTCCCATGCCCCCATAACGCCACTCGCTTGGCAGATGAACGGAGAAAGCCGGCTCATCCATCGAGCCGGCTCCATCCTCCCTGCAGTGACTGCAATCACTACAGTCAGTTGTAATTACTACTCAAGATTACTGAAAACACTGTAATCAAGTACTGTTATGTGCACTACTCAATACCGTTGAATACTATTTGAACGATAGTGAACTCCGCGTATTATACCGCTAACCCTTATCGGATACTATTGTTACGTGCATTCTTACGTGCACGTACCTGACTCAGTAATAGGTCAAGATTTTGCTTTACTCCCCTGCCATTGTATTTGTTCATCTCCAGTGCCAATTTGTAGAGTTCATTGTGCAGGTTACTACGCTTCATAGTCCCCCCAGATAGTAATGTGGACACTCTTGAGCTTGCTTGGACCCAACCCCGCTAACTATCGGCTAACTGTAATCCAGAATTGCATAAGTCTCACTTCATTGACTCAAGAGATTGACGCTAAATCTGCATCTGTTCTGTGATAGACACGTTTTTCAATAAGACTGCTTAAGCAGTCCATTAGTGCTAGTCGCGAGTCAGTCTAGCTCCAAACTGGGCCCAAACTCACCCTAGTCTTGCTTTGGCCCAGTAGCTGTTCTGGGTTAGTTGCTTCCTTGCTGGGGGTCTAGACTAGGAAGAGCTAGACCAGCCTTACCTGCCCCATATGGGGGCATATAGGGGGCAAAGGGAGCAGGGAAATATCCCCGTTCTTGCTGGGCGATAGAGTGCCAGTAGAGGCTTACAGAGCACTTTTCCACAAAACAGAACGCGGAATATTGCCCCTAGCTTACGGAGCAATGCGCTCTCCAAGCACCCAGAATGGAGTGCATCACCACAAAGGGGGTATACCGTGGAGTAGATAGCCTATGGAAGAACTAGAGCAATTAGGGTTTATAGGTACTGCCGATTACATTGACTCCCAGTCTTCTTGGAAGTCTCCAGAATGGAAGTCACTGAATCGGGAATTCTATACTGTCGTAGTGGATGATTTGCTGGAATTTCTATGGGAGTACTACCTGCCACTATAATGGGGCTGTAGAGTTTGGGTTGATTACTGTGAATGCTTTGCTTGCTTTCCTGGATTTTTTTGTCACTGAGCTAGAGTACTACTACTGTCTGAGGAAAGCAGATTCTCTCTGTGAACAACTGGATTACTTGGAGGCTATTGCTTTCCTGGATGAAATACGTCAATCGCCCGAATACCGCAGTATTAGGTCAAAATAGAATGGCCAGAATTCTATTTCAGGGGATTTCAATAGACTTTTACTGTTATTTTGCCCTGTAAGGGGCCTAAACGGGAGTGGGGGGTATCCTGATATCCCCCATCAGCTAAGGGGCCTTGCTGGGCAAAATAGGGCCCGTGGAGAGAATGTCGCTACTTTTGGTAACCAGCTAGGTATCGCAAAGCCCGTCTGTACTGCTCCCGAGTGAGAGGCACTACTCCTACGCTGCCTTTGGGGATTCCTGCAGCAGTCGCTATCACTTGCCGGATATCCAAGTGAGACACTCCAGCCTTGCAGCAAGCATCCAACAGGTTATCCCACTCTCGCTTGGAGATATGGTCTTCTTCTTTTGCTGTATTGGAAGTTGGCGGGCTGGAGACAGTGACTCTTCCTTCAGTAGCGTGAACCCTACCATTGACAGTCACTGCTACTTCTGACCTAGTTGCTACTTCTGGCCTAGCTGGAGTAGTGGTGGAGCTGATGCTATCTGCTGTAGTTCCATTGTTTCGTGCTGGAGTAGAAGTCTGTGGGATTGTGGGTATCGACTGTTCTTCTTCTTCTTTGTCCAGGCTAGGAGTGGAAACTGGTGGAGATTGCGGCATTGTCTTCTCAGGTTCTACTCTACTAAGTATCAGATATCGTTGTCCCTTGTTGCCCTTTCCTTGTTTAA
>Ga0308389_1002926_pt1 | contig 10316 bp, 12 predicted proteins | sample Hotspr2Sample148_FD_202362 | JGI IMG/M metagenome (GOLD analysis project Ga0308389, IMG submission 202362) | Hot spring phototrophic mat microbial communities from Mushroom Spring, Yellowstone National Park, Wyoming, United States - 20040719_148 ... | reverse complement strand
TATTAATGTATGTACATTAATTATGTCAAGCTATATTTTTAAAATTTTTATATTGTTTTTTATTTAATTTTTAGTATTTATAAACTGTACATTGTTGATTTATATGTATTTATATTATAATTTAACATAATTTAATATTAAAAAATACAAATATTTATGTTAATATTTACACTATATTAATATTTTCCGTACTTTGGATTGGTTTATTTTCATTTGGATGAAATGTTTTTTAAAAAAATAATGCACCATCATTTACCATATCAAAAGTATAATAAAATATTGACTTTTAATCTTGATATTATTAATGTATATACATTAATCAATAATATGACACTACAAAGGAGGTTATGCCATGAGACTTATACCTAAGTTTTTTTCAAAGTTATTAAGTTCACTCTATTTATTTTCTTTAATTTTTCTATTATTAATACCTTTAATAAATTGTGGTGGAACCGGTGGTAGCTCCGATGAAGTTGGTTTACCCGATTACAGAATGCGCCCTATTGTTTTTGTCCATGGGTTTATGGGTTCTGCTTCCCAGTTTGAATCCCAGGCACAACGTTTTATTTCCAATGGATACAACCCTGAATGGATATATGTCTATGAACATGATACAACATCCAATGATGCATTGACAATTATGATCCAGGTAAGTGAATTAAATAATTACATATCAAAAGTTCTTGAACAAACAGGTGCAGATAAGGTAAACCTCATTAGTCATTCTCGTGGTGGTTTTATCTGCACCTATTATTTAAAAAATAACAGTTATGCTTCAAAAATTGCACGATATGTTCACATTGATAGCACTTCTATGTTGGTACCTGCTAAAGGCGTTCCTGCATTAGCACTTTGGGGCGAACCTGGCTTACTTTCTCCTGATGAAGTAAATATATCTGGTGCAACCAATATCCACTTTTCAGACATGAGCCATGTGCAGGTTTGTACTGCCAAAGAATCATTTATTGAAATGTATAAATTTTTTCATAATGAAGAACCCCAAAATACCGAGATTCCGGTATTAGAAGATGATGCTGTAACTATTGCAGGACGGGTACTCTATTTTCAGGAAAATACTGGAGCTATTGGTACATTAACGATATACAAAACAGTTAATGGCCATAGAAGTGGTAATTCAATTGCAACATTTGACCTATATGCCGATGCAAAAGGGAATTGGGGACCCTTAGAAGTTGAAAAGGGCGCTACCTATGAATTTGAATTTTCCCACTCTATAGGCACGAAGCATTTATTTTATAAAGAAGCTTTTACAAATAATAATTATTTTATACGATTATTAACTGGTAACCCAGATAAACAAGGTTTGAGTGACTTGATGCCAAAGACGGATAATCATTCCAATGTTATTATTATGCGTGATAAAGAATTATGGGGGGATCAGAATGTTAATAACGATTTTCTTAATGTTATATTTGATAGCAACTCCAATAATGTCATTACTGAAGAAGCAGCCGCACGCACTCATAGGTTAATTGCTCTTTTCTTAATGGATTGGGGAAATGATAAAACCTCAACGACAACAATCCCGGACAAAAGTACAGACTTTTCAGAACCTATACAAGTTTTCCACACTTATTCACAAGGTGGTGATCCATCAAGGGCTGCTGTATTTTTGTCAGGACTTGATCTTTATATGCCAGCTTCAATTGATGGTGGCGGTACTATAACATTTGAACTTGTTCCACGAGGAGGAGATGGGAAAAAACAAACAATTATGCTACCTAACTGGCGATCAACTGATGCAACGATATCAGTATTATTTAATGATTATGTACAATAAATATTACTTGGATTCACTAATTTATTGCAAAAATTTTTAACGTACACTATGCTAAATATATATACACTCCCTACAACTAAAATAATGGGAGTGTATATATATTTAATAGTCATATATAATATTTTTTTAAAGAATTAATACTACTTTGATATACATCTTCCCAATTTAGACTTTATCTTATTTGGTATGTAAGATTTAACTATATGTATTCGAGATCATTTATTAATTTTTTTAGCTTGGATTTTTTTATTGCTTGACTTTTTATTATTTTAGTATATATTTAAATATAAGATTTTATTAAATGATCCTTAGTAACTAAGGAGGATTACAATGAAAGCAAATACCTATTGTATAGATACAAGTTGTTCATACTGGCGAAATGTTGAAGATCTTTATTCCGAATTAGTTGCAACGAATGAAAATTTAAGGAATAAGATTTTCGGTTTCAGAAGTTTTATAGCAGCTGAATAACAGCCTTAAAGCAACCCATAAGAACCTCCGATTTAAAAAAGTAAAAGGGGGCTGTCTAAAATTTACTTTTTGACAGCCCTTAAATTCATACGTTCAATTAGTTTTTCCATTGAATCCAATTTATATTGTTTTGCACCATCCAATCTTTAATTTTTATTACCCTTTTACACCTTTTATCATCTATTCTCACATGCTAAAAGCAGTAGTGGAGTTGGCGGTTTATATATATTTTCCAAAATTAAAGTATATAAGCGTTTAATATTATGCATACAATAATATAGTCCACTTTCAATCAGTACATCTTCTATACCCCGTAGGTGAAATCGCCTAAACCGATGATTATGTTTTCTATCTCCAAATACTGTTTCAGTCATATGTGCCCGATATCGACTATGCTCACGCCCTGCTTCTGTTGATAAATGTTCTTTAGCTTTTTCTTTTAAACGCGTATAGTTTCGATTTATTGATAATGATCTGCTATTACTTTTTGTACACCACATCTTGACACTACACCGTGCACAGTCCTGCTCATCTGCTTTATATATACGTATAGTTTGCTTGTATCCTGTTTTTGTTGTTATAATGTTTCATACAAAAAAAGAATTTTCAGCATTTAAAGATAGAGAGTCATTTCTCATAGTCATATTTACCTTACACCGCCTCTTGCGTGCATCTATTACCTTCTGTTGCCTTTCCTTCTTTATCAACTCAGGATTACCTCTATACCATTCATACAGTGTCATATACCCCAACGACTTGTGATACCTCTGATAATTATAATAATATACTGCTGCCTGAGTGCTTGCCACTAATCCTTCAAAATCTTCAGGTTCATCCTCCTCATACAACAACTAGTTAAATGTCCTGTACCATCGCTCTATAATCACATTCTCCGTTGGTGTTGATGGATGGATTTGTATGCACCCACCCATACCGTTTTTTCTGCTCATTTTCCCGTATAAGCCCATGTTTTTTCAATATTCTATACACTGTCGATGGACTTGTATATACAATGTTTTCATCTATCATCCTGTATGCCATCTCCCGATGATAATACTGCGGATGGCCTATCGCATATGCTATCACTGCTTCCCGTTCTTCTTCACTCAATGCATTCCAACTCATGCTTACTTTTTTCTTGGCTTTGGGCGATAGTTGTTCTTGAGTAGCCTTTGCTATCGTATAATACCGTGATTGCGATATGCCTATCGCCTCACAATATTCCCTGATACTAATCCCATACCCTTTATATCGTCCCGCTGTCTGTACAATCTCGTCCATCACATCCTTACTCCGTATGTGCCCTCGCGGCCTTATATCCCATTCTTTTTTTTTAATGCTAAATTCTCTGCTACCAGCTCGCTTATTATGGTATCCTTCCGAACTATCTCTTCCCGCAATCTGATCTCTGATCCATTCCCTTTGCTTACTGGCCCGAATATATTTTTTGCTCCTTTCTCTAATTGATTTTTCCGCTTCTTTTTAGCGGCATTATCCATTCTTGGCTTCTTTTTTCAATTAATTTTGTTTTATGTCTCATCATTTTCTTCTTACTTTTTGGACAGCCCCGTGTACATGTATTTATGTTAAATTTTTTTTAAGGAATAAATACTGAAATAACACTGTATATAAAAAAATGTTTGCATTTAACTATTCCTTCATATACACTTATAAGAGGTTTTTGGATAATATATCCAATTATTTCTTATTCTGAGTGATAATGAGAGGTAGTATATGGCAAAAGGCACTGCGCTTTTTAAAGCCTACATGAATAATTCAATACCATCAAATGGTGGGTTTATTATTTGTTCTTTCTTTGATTCTGATTCAATATATTCAATTTACGAAGTGACCGCATATAAGAACGTTAAAGATATTTATCAAACTGCAGAAGGCCTGACATTCAAAACTGATGGGAGTAGAACACATTTATTAGTAGAACCACCAACATACGCCCGTAGATATGAAGAACCAGTTCACAGAGAAGCTGGCAAATCAATACCCTACCGTTTTGATGACTTGACAATCATAACTGGGCAAAAACAGGAAAAGATTATGATACCCAAAGAACCATTGATGTTATACACATCATTTACTATCTTAAAGACACAAGGTGAAAATTTTGCATTTCTTTTTTACCCAACAGAAGATGTATACATGGCAATACGTAAATTTATAGCGGATTCGTTATATAATGATTGTGGATTGGCTAAGGAAGATGCACTCAATGCGGCTCAGATTTTACTTCAAACAATTAAAAATTTTACTGTATTTACGTAAATTTATATTTTTTTCAGTATTTATTACTTAAAAAATAATTAGATATAAAAACTGGGCACACTTTATTATTTATACATAAAAATGCATTTGGGAATTAACATTGTTTTTTTATATTTTCACTTTATTTTGTACGTAGTATTAAAATCAGGATTTCTTTATGCTAAAAAATAATAATCAACAAAATTTTAATTATATAAAAAATATAATTGATTTATAGTATTGATTTGTTTATATTGAAATAAATATTAGCGTGTAATTATTATCCTATGCTTGGAAAACGAATAAAAATTGATGTAGATTATCTAAGGCCAAATAGTACTTTTATATATCCACTTATATCTGAAGATGGTGATGTAGTTTTACCTCCACGTGTAGCATTAACCACTGAAAAAATAAATGCAATTAAAGCACGGTATGGCAATATACTGTATTATAATGACAATGGCCAGATGGCTGTTATTCCTACTTTCAGGATGCAAATCGCCCGCAACAAATCAAAAGAGATAATGCATGAAATATCTCATAGCCATAAAATCAGCAAAGTAGCATTTCACCAAGCTGAAAAGGTTATTATTGATATTGTTAATGACCTTACTTCAACCGAAATATTGGCACTTAATCTGCTCAAAGATTTGAAAAGCTATGAAGAATATATCTATAATCATTCAGTGAATGTAGGTATTTTAAGTGCTGTCCTGGCCCGGATGATTGGAACTTTCAATAAAGATGAGATTAAAAATATAGCACTGGGCGGATATTTGCACGATATTGGTCAGATACAATTAGATAAAAACCTTTTGGAAAAAGAAGGGAAATATAATATTACTGACATTCAAAAAATGAAACGTCACCCTCAGTTAGGGTATGAAACACTTAAAAAAATTAAGGATGTCCATCCAATAGTTTTGCAATCAGTATTGTTTCATCATGAACGGTACAATAATAATGGTTATTATGGATTACCCTATGATAATTTGCCTATTTATCCTAAAATAATTGGGTTATGCGACATATACGATGCATTAACTTCTAAACGCCCTTTCAGGAGTGCTATCGAACCAAGCAATGCATTAAAAGCAATATTAAATGCAATTAATCAGCAGTTTGATTATCAATTGATTAACATTTTTATCAATAAGTTGGGCCCCATATTAAACAATACGCAGTCATTTTATACACATAACGATATTTGTGAACTGAACACCCAGGAACTTGCTATAATCAAGGACTTTGGAATTAATGACATGCTTAAACCTAAAGTAATAATATTTTGTAAATTCCAGAGGACTGGCGAACAGCTACTAGCACGATTTTATGAAAAGCCATTAGAGATTGACCTATCACAAGATCCAAATAACAGGTATATGATTAAAATTATTAATAATTACAAGCAACTACAATCTATTCAGAAAAAATTAGAAGAAAAAAAACTATTATAACTGGTTTACAATGCCAATTAAACATTATAATTTTAATAACTTGCCAAAAGGCGGCCCATATTCACATGTTGTTGAGGCTCAAGGATTTTTATTTATTTCAGGGGTTATTCCTATAGATATAACAAAGAATGCTGTTATACATGATGATATTGCTAAAGCTACGGAACTGGTTTTAAATAATATAAAACTTATTATTGAAAATGCTGGTTCTACTATGCAGAATATTGTCAAAATCACCGTGTATCTTAAAGATATGGAATACTTTCAGCAGATGAATGAAATATATAAAAAGTTTTTCCCATCCAATCCTCCATCACGCACTTGTATAGGAGTTGCTGACCTGCCTGCTGGCGCTCCAATCGAAATAGATGCAATTGCAATTCGATAGCCTTAAGTGATTTTTACTTCATTTCAACAATGACTATAGTTATATCATCTGTTATTTTATTCTTGCTTCCTGCCCATTGTATTACTGTATCAACAAGGATATCAATAAGTTCTGCGGTACTTTTATGGTGATTTTTCTCAATACATGATATAAATCGCTCAATTCCAAATATTTCATTTCTGCTGTTTCTTATTTCTGTGATTCCATCAGTATACAGTATTATTCTGTCATTGCTATGTATTGGGTATGTGGCTATGTCATTTTTTATGGTTTTGAAAACACCCAGTATTTTTCCAGGAACGTTTATCTCAATTACTTTATTACTACTTTTATTCCATATTAACGGTAGTGGATGCCCTGCTCTAGAAAATTTTACCACCTTTTGGGATGCATCAATATATGCATACAGGGCAGTGATAGGTTGTCCACCTGTCTTGCCAAATAGTATGCTATTCATATTTGCCAGTAGTACAGAAGGATTATCTGCCTGATTTCTTTGTAGTGAAAATGCAATATTCACTGTAGATGCAATCAAAGATGCCGGTATGCCATGCCCGGTAACATCAGCAATAATAATCCCTAACCTTTCATCATCTAATTCATAAAAGTGGTAAAAATCCCCACCTATTTCATCCATGGGTATATAACATGCTTCAACATGAATACTGCGTGTTGATGGAACAACTTCAGGTAAAATTGTCTTTTGAATACGCCGGGCAATTTCAAGTTCACTATTAATTGTAATTAATCTATTTTGAATCTTGATTGATTCTTCCAGTGCAGCTAATGATTGCGTAAATACAAAAACTAACAGGCCAATCTCAAACAGGTAAATACTATGTATCAACTGCTGTGTATACAATATATCATTTACAAGTGTGAAAAATAATATTATGGTACCAGATATGTAAATAAAGGAATTAATTGTTTCAGTTGATGTTGCTTTTATCATTATTGATAAAAGATATAAACCAACCACTACTAATCCCATTTGGATAAAAATAAGTCCATAAGAAACATACGATATAGGAACAACCAAAACAAAAATAAAAAATAAGCTGAAATATATATCACTAACCCATAGAATGATGGAATTAACCATTTTGGGATACAGACCATCAATAAAGTGAGCAAAAAAGATGACTGCAAATAATAATGTTGAGTATTCCATTCTCAAATAAACATCCCATGGCAACGTTGGGACTAATTTTACAAAAAGCTTTTCATCAGTTAATAACAGCCTAAACCCAATAATTGCGCAAAACAAAGCAAAATACAAATTTGGCTTATATCCTTTATTGACAACAAAAAGGCCGATATGATATAAAAGAATAATAAAAAGTGCAGCTGTGACAAATAAAGTAATGAAAAGGTCTAATTCATACTGTTTGTTGATTATATCATAATTGCCATATTTGATACTTCGTAAAATACCGCCAGTGCGTTGTTGAAAGTTAGATATATGTAAAACAATTTCAGTATCTGGCGAATCAATAACAAATTGTGTTATAACCGGTAATTGAAAAGGTACCATGGTTGCTTTTGAAGTGCCAACTTTGCCATTCTGGCTAATAATTTTACCATTAGCCCATAAGGTATATGCCGAATGTACGTATGGCATAATTAATGTTTTTATCTGCCCTACATACTTGGGATCATGAAGAATATGCAGCCTATAGGTAGCATACCCAAAAGCTGGAAAGGAATACCTAAAATTACCCTGCTTATTCCATGCCTTAGGAACTTCAAGATAAGTAAATGGTTGCATATCTTTTGTAAACTGTGAGGGTTCAATAAGTTGATTCCAGTAGAATTCCCAATCTCCATCAAGTGCGATAACCTGATTTGCGGATTCGTCCCAGTTTCGCAGGTCTAAAACACCTTCTATTGCCTTAGGCTTATAAAAGGTTTGTTTTTGATTACAGCTGACAGTGAATGTTATAATAGTAAAAAAGATTACAATGCCAAAAATAATTTTCTTATACATTTGATATAATTCACTCAAATATTCAATTGTTGTAGATGTTCACTAATATGCATATATGAAGTAAAAAAGTAAAGAACATTTTCATAAATGAAAATGGATGTTTAGCATCACGTAGTATTAAGTTGTTTACGAATAAACGCTAATGCGATTGTTCAGGGCATAACAATCTTTTTTTTTACCATTATGAAAAGTAATATTGGTACAATAGAAAGAATAATTCCTAACGCAAACAGATGAGAATAACCAAATGTATCAGCCACCAACCCTGAAAACCACATCCCAGGTGATTTACCAATTACCTCAATAGTTGCAAGCATAGTATAATGTGTGGCGCCAATTATCTTGTCAACAGTATACATCATGAATGCAAACATTGCGGTGGTTAGCATGCCACCAAAAAAATGTTCAGCGATAGTTACCATAATAATTAATTCACGGGAAGGAACGTTAAGTGTGCAATACCATTCACCCCATAACGGGATTAAACGTACCAGCAGTGAAACCCATAATCCCTTAACAACTCCATACCGTGATGCAAGCACACCACCAATTATTGATCCCACAATAGAAGCTGCCATTCCATAGATACCTTGCCACAAACCTATTTGCGAAGCACTAAAACCCTGGTCAACCAAAAATGGCTTAAACATTCCATCAATAAATGTTTCCCCTGTTTTATATGTTGCTATTAAAAGAAAAATCATAATCATGCCATGTTGTTTAATAGCTTTTGTAATATGAACAAAAATATCCTTAATGGTTATGTATTTAACTTTGGTTTGCGTTAAAATATTTTCTTTATACGGAATAAGCAGGAATACAGGGATTGCAACAATTCCGCAGATGACATAAAATACATTGCCCCAACCAAGGTATGCACTGAGCCAAACTAAAAAACCACCACTGATAAGCATCCCAATTTTATATCCAACTACCTGAATGGCATTACCATATCCTAAATCATTATCTTTTAAAATATCTATTGCCAATCCATCAACCGCAATATCCTGAATTGAGGCACAAAAGTTCATGACAAATATAGTTGCAGCAAATAATACTGGATTCAAAGTTATATCAATATTCGTAGCACTATAGGCCAGAACAAACATCATCATTTGCAAAGGCAACAGCCATGATTTTCTTCTTCCAAACGTGATAATCCAGAATCTATCAACAAGAGGTGCCCATATAATTTTTAGCATCCATGGCAATGCCAGGAGGCTGCTAAATCCAATCATAGTAAGCGATACTCCGGATTGCCTGAACAGAACCGGTAAAGCGGTCACCTGAAATCCAAACGGAATGCCCTGGGTTAAATACAAAAGAAAAAGAAGAATAAAGCCATATATGCGATAGTTACCCACAATGATTGCCTGCAGAAAGATTAAAATTGTGAAAAAGGATTTTGTTGTGCTGCTACTTTAGGATAAAAAAGAGGTATGGTATGGCCATATTCAACAGTAGCAGTATTTGCCGTTTTGTTGCGATATAAGGCTATGCGGTATATGCCGATAGTACAACACAAAGATGTATCATTCACAATAAATTCTCCGTATTTTTGTTTTAAATGTTGTTCCAATTGATCAAATTGTGCATCGGTAACGGGTATAGTAACAATAAGGGTATACAATCTGTCAAAAAAATCAAATACTAACATGCCATGCGATTGAGAATCATCATAAGTTATTATTTTAATTACACCAATTTTTATTTCTTTGAAATTATAATCATGATAAAGCAAAATATCTTTTACCGTGTTATACGTTGATCCTAAAAATATTTGATTATATCCAATAGATTGTGAAAAAACATTATCCCAACATATTAATAACAAAATGAAAATTAATAAAACAACATATAAATTTTTACTCACTGCCATTTTATATCCCTCCCTAACAAAACTGTTTTGAGCCCAAGCACAAAGCGCTAATTTCTGTTACATAACTACAT
>Ga0308389_1002921_pt1 | contig 10334 bp, 9 predicted proteins | sample Hotspr2Sample148_FD_202362 | JGI IMG/M metagenome (GOLD analysis project Ga0308389, IMG submission 202362) | Hot spring phototrophic mat microbial communities from Mushroom Spring, Yellowstone National Park, Wyoming, United States - 20040719_148 ... | reverse complement strand
CTGAAAGTTCGTGGCATTGATGGCCTTGTTTCCTCCACCGTTGACCTGATGGCATCCGGCGCAGGCCGCGTAGTTGCGGGTTTGCAGCTCGGCCAGCATCGCCTTGTAGTGGGCGATTTCATCCGCCGGCGTGTCTTTGGGAAGACCGTCCGTTGAGCCTTCGTACAGCACTTGCGCCTCCCGCAGATAGGCCGGGGCCGTACGCGAAGCGGCGATGGAAGAACTCCCCAGACGCGGTTCACTGGCATTGCGCGCGCCAACAAAACACCCCGTGGCCATCACTGCCGTCAGGCCCAGCAGGGCGACTGTTTTCACTTTGTCCGTCATGATCGTACTCCTTGTGCAAGCCTCCGGGTCGTAAGGCATAAGCCACGCTTCCTGCCGGGTGTCAACCGGGGATTCCCGGCACACGCGCCCCGTTTGACCACTGGGGGACCACGCCAGCACTAAGGCTTGTTCTGGCGCTCGGCCACCATGCGCTCAACATCGCTCAGGGTCGGCAAACCATTACACTGCCTTCCCTTGAAGGCGCGCAGATAGGCCACCAGGTAGCGAATCTGCTGGGGACTCAACTGGTTGTAGTAGGCCGGCATCGCGCCGCCGCCGTTGCCAATCCCCTTGCCGTTGTAAATCGAGGAATAAATCCCGCCGTCCGAGTTGTTTTCCTGCCAGCCGGGGTCGGTGAAGTTCGTCGAACGTGGCACGTTCCCACAACCGTTGTGCCCGTGGCAGCCGACGCAGTTGTTTTGAAAGAGGGCGCGCCCTTCACGATAGATTTCAACCGGATCGCGGTACATTTCCCCTTCATCCAGCACCACCCGCGCTGGCGAGCCCAGAGGGTCATTTCCGGCCACGTCCTGCTCATTGACCTGTTGCAGGTTGAGCGGCGTCACCCGGTCACGTAACGCGGCGGCCTCACGTGCGCCCGGCGTGTTTTGCGCCACACTTTCGCGCCGGATTTCCTCTGCCGTCTTGAGTGTAGATGTCTGATTCTGAAGCGGCATCGGTGCCTTCGGATAGCGGGTTTCATTCGGATCACGTGAGCCGACGAAGCAGCCACCGACCAGAAGCGCCAAGGCACTGCCAAGGACGATGATCTTGATGCTTTTCATGGTTCAACCTCGCGCACGTCGTGGGACGCATTCACGACAAATCAAGCACTGGCGGGGGAACGCCGCAGCCGTGTCAACCGGGGGGGTTCAGGCTCACGCGCCCGTTCACGAAAGGTCACGGTGAGCAGTTCACCGTTGGCGACATAATCCACCATGTCAGCGTTTGACAGGATTCTCGGCAGCGAAACACTGCGGGCAATCCTCCCAACACACATATACAGGTCCATACCCACCCGCTGAACCTCGATGTGCTCGTTTTCGGTCAGGAACGGAATCCGTACAACAAAGCGCCGAATGTCCGGGTCATCCGTGGGCTGGCGTTCTTCGACCCACATGTTTTTCTTGCTGTAGAGCACCTGCCCGATGTCGGTTTCACCGAAGGCCTTGGCGCCGACCTGGCGCAGCGCTTCGACTCCCAACGGTTCGCAGGGTTCCAGAAACAGTTTGAAAATCGGCAACGGGGCAAAGGCTGACTCGATATCTTCGAGGTATCGCCCGTGCAGCTTGGCCCAGTAATCGAAGTAGCTGCCGAGTTGGGCTCCGTGCAGTGCCTCGCCCACGGGGTAAATCTTGTTGACAACGACGGCATCAATCGTCAGGCCATAGATGTGGGTGAAAGTGTAAGCCCGCTTGCTTTCCAGAATCGAAAGCTTTTCCGGGTTGATCACCAGGCGCAGAGTGACGTTTTCTCCGGTCAGAAACGTGCTGACCTGGTTCATCGCATCCAGCAACTGGTTGACTTCGTTAAAGAATTCCGGGTCAGGACCATTCGACGAACCAAACGGCTTCATCATCGAGGACATCCCCTGGTACACCCGAAACAGCTTCTTGCCCATGCTTCCGCCGACGATGAGTTCGGGGTAGGCCAGCAGCCGCAAGGTGTTGCCGGTCGGCGACGTGTCGAGAATGACGACCTCCCACAGTCCCGACAGTGCCTCGCGGTGGAGGCGTACCAGGGAGAAAATCTCATCCAGCCCCGGCTGTGTAGAAAGTTCCGACGCCACCGAAGAGCGGATGCCACGTTTTTCGTAGCTTTCAGACACGAACTTCTCGAAGTTGCCCATGTTGCGCTTGGCTTCGTAGAGCGTGTCGATTTCGAGACCAAACAGGTTTTCGGCAATGGGGGTCGGGTCTGTCCGCGAAAGCGACATCTGAAAGACATCGCCCAGCGAATGGGCCGGATCGCTGGAGATGACCAGCACCCGCTTGCCAGCCGCTGCCAAGGTCACGGCGGTGGCCGCCGAGACAGTCGTTTTGCCCGTCCCCCCTTTGCCGGAGTAGATGATGACTCGTGTGTTCGTCATGATAACCCTTTCCGGTGTATGCCGCCGGTTTGCCTGACACACCGTGGCGAAAGACCGGTGATGATGCCCATAAATCAACCAAAGAAGATGTCAAAGGGTGAGTAGCTGCCCTTGCAGATACCCTCTGCCCAGGCTTTGTAGCGACCACCCGTGAAGACCCGGACGTTTTCCGCCACCCGGTCCCACTCAAAGCTGTTGGCTGTCTCGATAAACTTCTTGCCCTTTGGAATGGAAACCTTGAAGCGAATGGCCAGGTCAGCCGGCTCGGAGTTGACCGCAATACCGTGGTGTGCCAAAGGCACCAGCGGATGGTTGAGAACTTTCCGTTTGCCGCCTTCAATAGGGACACTAAAGCCCGGCAACTCAACGAACAGCTTGACTTCAATCCCCTGTACGCTGGCGTTGAAGTTCCCCTGCAGGCGGGCCACCCGCCCACCCTGATTGACCGGTTTGCCCAAGCCATCAATAGGGAACAATTCGAGCCAGCGGCTGATTGAATCCACAATCCCTGTGCCGCCGCCGGCAAAGCGGAAGTCAATGCGTGATTTTTCGCCGCCTTCGACTTCCGAGAAGTAATACACGTCAATGTTGTCGAGGCTCTGCCCGGTCTGTTCCAGTGCGTTCCACAGCGGCCCAATCAGCCACACATCCTTGATGTAGTCGCCAAAGTTGGGCGAGTTGCGGAAGGCGTCCTGCATCTCCAGCCAGGTATCAATGACCTCCTCGCTGTCGAGCGGCACGCGCACGGACAGATCGTGAAAAAGATTGCCGCACAGCAGGCGCTGTTTCCGTGCGATGATGTTGTCGTCTATGGCTTTCGACCGCCAGTACCGCAGACAATCCACAACGCCTTCAAACTCAAAGCGGTGTGAGAACTTGCCGACTGTAATCTTGCCGTCACCGGCCGCCACCCGGCGCGTCGGTGATTCGTTGGCAATGTCGGATTCTCCTTCCACCCGGCCCAGAATGCCATCCACGATGGATTGCCCAAAGAAGGTGAGCCGGACAACATCATCCTCAATCTTTTTGGCCTCAAGCTTCAGCTCGCCGTCAATCGGCAACAGCGGCGAAGCCGATGGTACATTGGAAATTCGGGCCTCGGCCCGCAGCGTTCCCCAACCTGTGGCATCCAGGTCGAGGTCGTAGTTTGAAGTGGTGAGTTTGCTTGCCATACAGCGGTCTCCTGCGGGAGGAACTCAAAGAAGGAAATCTCGGCTGACAACCGACATCAGCCCTCGGCCCCGGTTCTGCGACACGGGGCGGAGTATCAACACTGGCAGGGGACGCAAGGGGCGGAAGCCTTGTTTTCGGACGTGGCTTCCATCCGTCCGGGTCCGCAGTCGCCGTCAGGTGTTACCGTCAGGTGGTGCCTTCGGGCGGCTGCGGACGGCTCCGGGGTTGAGGTTTCACGGCTTTTCAAGCCGCCTGGGGAGGCTTACTTCCAGTGTACTTCACAGGATTGAACCAATCCGCGACAATTCGTTGCGTTGACGCCAGTACGGCTCATCCACCATCTCGATGTGCAGGTAGTCCTCCATGTACTGCGTCCGTGACACCCCACCTTCCGTAAAGACGACGGCATCGGTCGGGCAGGTGCCGGCCACAAAGCACAGCGAACAACTGATGCACCGGGTTTGGTCAATCCAGTAGGTTTCGCCACCGTCGAGGACCGCCTCAACATCCCGTGGCAGGATGGCATTCACCTTGGGCGGACATTCATCCGTGCAGAAGCCGCACCCGATGCACAACTCCTCGATGATGGTGTAAATCTGCCGCTCGCGCTTCTTTTTCGGCGCCGCTGTCTTCGGACGCGACAAGCGACTTGGCGGCCCTGGAATGGGCGGCGGGGCCGCTTTGGCTGCGGCTTTGGCCGGAGCTTTGGCCGCGGCCTTGGCGGCGGCCTTGGCGGGTGCCTTGGCCGGTGTTTCCGCCGGCGCGCCGTTGGTCGTTTCTGCTTTCTCCTCTGCTGCCATGGTGACTTTGCCTTTCACACCGCGAAAATAACGGAGACTTTTTTCAAGTTCCGTGTTGAAAAAATGTCCACAACCGTCACCAGCGGCAATGTGAACTTTGTTACATGCTTCGGCACAGGGCCGGGAAAGAGCCGGCGGATGACAGACAGACGGCCATCCGCCGGTTTCGGCTGCCTACCGGTTCTGGAAGAAACCATCGGCAAAGTAGAGGAACACCAGCACAAAGGTTCCGGTGTAGAAGAACACCGTACCCCACAGCTTGGCAGTGGCCAGGTTTGAGACCGGGAAACGCACTTCCTGGAGGGTCTTGATGCCCAACCGTTTGCCCATCAGGCGCACCCAGCGGCTCTGGATGTCACCTCCCTCAGCCCGCGAGCCGCGATCCTTGAACCAGAGCGCGAAGCTCACGAACCAGATGAGGTGCCCGAGCAGCAGCATGGCCGTCAGGTGATTGTCGGTCCAAATCCAGGTTGTTTCGTTCCACATGTAGAGGAACACCCCGCCCGTGTGACTGATGTTGTGCGTGAGGTAGTACGCTTCATTTCCACGGGCCATCATCGTCGCAATCCAGCCACCATCCAGATACCAGGCAATGGCCGAGAGCGGCTTGATGGAGAACAGGATGCAGAACCACAACTGGTCCTGAATCGAAACACCGCACGTACCGCCCTTGACCGGCCCGATGCACGGGAAGTCCGGCGACTGTTTCCGCCACTCAAAGTCGCGGTACCACGGGCTTTGATAGTTGTGGAAGGCAATGCGCAGCAGCGGAATGAACCCGAACAACCAGCCGCCAATCATCAGCCAGAAGAAGATGGCGTCGTTGATCTCACCATCGCGGTGCTGATCGCGCAGGTTGGAATAAAGCACGGCCGGCGTGCTGGCCAACCGCTCGTTCCACTCAAGCATGTTGGCATGCGCTTTTTCGAGTTCCGGGCGGAACTTGTCCAACTCGGCCTGGGCTTTCTGCTTCGCCTCTTCCGTCTGGGCATCGTCAATCTGGTTGAGCAGGCTTACGGCCTTGAGATGCGCGGCCAGATAGGCTTCATCAGCCTTGCGGGTCGCTTCAAAGGTCTTCTGGTTCTGGAGATACCAGATGCCCTTGTCCACCCAGAACAGGGGGTTGACCTTGCGCAGGAAATGCGTCCAGCTTCCCCACTGCACGGCATACAGTTTCGGCTGCCCCCATTCCGGCTTGTAGTTGATTTCCTCAATGGTCGTGAAACTGTAGGTTGGAGAGGACCCGATGCCGAGTTCTTCATTGAGAATGCGGTCGCCGACCTGCAGGTTACGTGCCTTGACCAGCTTGGCGGTTCCGTCCGGGTTCTTCACCCAGTCTCCACCGGCCGTGGGGTCCCACGGATTCTTCGGACGAAACACCCGGTAGCCGATATTGCCGGCTTCGCCATCCATCTGAATGGCCCGGAAGGAGCGGAACTGATAGATACCAAAGTTGAGATCGAGTTCTGCGCCGGTGTTCCAGCAGATCATGCCGTAGCCAAAGACCACGGTGACGAAGCTGACAAACATGGTCGTCCCGACGATCTTCGTCTGGAGGTCGGGATTCTGGAACCAGGTGATGAACTTCGAGCGCGCCTGCTTGTACGCGCCGGAAATGTTCAGCCCATGCAGGTACTGCCCGCCGTGGAAGACGCCCGCCGCCACATAGAGCAACCCGACCTGCACGTGGTTGAACGTGATCATGTTGTGAATCATCCGACCGGGATTGACGATCTTCTTCCCGTAGATGATCACGTTCATGTCATTGAGCATCAGGTACGACGGGTGATTGCGCAGCGCCAGGAAGCCGACGATGGCCAGGGCAAAACTCACGTACCCGATGGCCGTCAGGTGCACGTGGAAGACGGCCTTGGTGTCTTCCAGGTGCGTAATGTTGATACTGCGCGGCGGCCGATACCACCAGTACGCCCCAAGGGCCACGAACAGTACCCCCCAGACGAAACACATCGTGGTTTCGCCGTTGATGGTGTTCATCGGGTGCATGACCTGGTTGAGGTAGGGGTCAAACCAGCCATAAGGAAACGGTGCCTGTTCGAGGGGCATCAGCCCATTGGGCGTCATCACCTGGGCCGGCTGCAGCGGGACTGGCGGCTTGTCCAGCACAAACCACAGCACAAAGCCCCAGATGAAAAACAACAACCCGATGTAAATCGTGTGTGGACTCAGGGCGTCGGCGTAGGTGCGCCGCAGAATCGGCCAGGGCGTATTGGCAAAGCTCCCCCACGGCAGCCCGACCTTGTACCACGGCCCTTCGGGCGTGAACCACTTGATCTGGCACAGTCCCTTGAGTCCGGGGACGTAGGGCAGGAGCCAGAAAATTTCGCCGATCGTGGCGCCCCCCCGCGCCCCGTAGTAGTGGGCAGCGCCGGCATAGACGAGCCAGAGTCCCAGGCCAATGTGGAAGCACCCCCAGCCAAAGAGCCGGAAATCGGTCATCGTCAGAGGATACTGTCCAAAAAACGGGAGCTTACTGGTGCTGAACTCACCAATGAGCGGCAGCCACACCCTCTGAATCTGTTCTGTGTCGTACGGGTCGTAAATCCCCAGTGAAATGAGACGTGGACGCAGCGTGAGATTCACATACCCGTCGTTCCACATCGTCATACTGGCGAAAAAGTACGTCCCAATCAGACATGCCAGCCCACCAATCAACATCATGTGCGCACCGAAAATGCGCTCCGGTGGCATCGGTAGTTCCAGCTTCTGGTACCACCGCTTCACCCCGTTGGCGTAGGACGAAAAGCTAGCCATAAGCAACTCCCTACTACAGAGGACTTTCTCACCAACCACAGCCGCCACGTGGAAGCCACCTGGACGAGGCGTGGTGTCGTCAGCAACTTGACTTACGGGGACGCCGAAGCGGGGACGGAAACAATCCAGGACGGCGCGAGCGCGCCTCATTACAGGCCTTCTGCCGTCGCCCGTTCATCATGGAATCAGTGCGTAGAAAGTATCGGTGGCAACCGGCAGCGCTACCTGAACGTGATGGTTTCAACCTACTTTGACGGTCAATCGAGATCAAACATTACTTCAGTGTCAGGCTTTGCCCGGCGCTTCAGAACCAGTTGACGGTCGCCCCAGGGACACGTGCATTGGTCATAACCCGGCGTCCGTGTTAGGTTTCCAGAGCTATGCGTGACCGGCAACCGATTGGCATTCTCAGTTTTCAAGGTGACTTTGCAGCCCATGCCGAGGCGCTTCGGCGGGCTGGCGCAACACCGCGTTTCGTGCGGCACATGGCCGACCTGACCGACCTGGCCGGACTTATCCTGCCAGGTGGAGAAAGCACGACCATGCTGCGCTTTCTCCAGGCGGAGCCGTGGTTTGCAGCCATACGGGAGTTTGCGGCGGCGGGGCGGCCGCTGCTGGGCACCTGCGCCGGGGCCATTCTGCTGGCGCGCGTCGTCACACAGCCGGCCCAACCCTCACTTGGCCTTGTGGACATGACCGTACGGCGCAACGGCTACGGGCGGCAGGTGGATAGCTTTACCGCGACGCTGACCATCCCGCGCCTGGGCCCTGACCCGCTCGAACTCGTCTTCATTCGCGCGCCCATCATTGAGTCCGTTGGCCCCAGTGTCGAGGTACTGGCCACCTGGGGCGGTCATCCGGTGTGGGTTCGGCAGGGACAGATTTTCGCGGCCACCTTTCACCCGGAAATGACGGACGACACCCGCATCCATCAGTTCGTCTTTGGCTTGAACCGGCCCTGAGCGCCTGCACGGGCACTTGAACGAAAAAAATAAATGGCACGCGGTAGCCGCGTGCCATGGTCAGGTGGTGCCGAAGGGGGGACTCGAACCCCCACGGTTGCCCATACGCCCCTCAAACGTACGTGTCTACCAATTCCACCACTTCGGCATAATCTGCTTTGTCACTATACGTCCAAGCCGGGGTTGAAATCCAGAAAACCTGGCAATCCTTACTGGTTCTTCTTTGGCGTTTCCGGCTGGCTGCCGGCCTTTTGTCCGCCTTCTGATTCGGACTGGGACTGGGCTGGCTTGGCATCTTTATTTTCCTTGATTTTCCTTGATTTTCCTTGATTTTCCTTGTCGTTTCCCTTGTTTTCCTCTTTGGGCTTATCCTCACCTGCTTTAGGCGTATCCGCAGCCGGAGCCGCCCCGGCTGGGGTCTCCGTCACGGTGGCATCTTTCTTTTCTTCCGGCTTCGTCTCCTCTTTCGGCTTCTCTGACTTGGGCGGTGGCGGGGTATCCTTGATGCCCGAAGCCGCCGAACGTGGCAAAAGAATTCCTGGAATGGAAAAGGTGAACGCCAGCGCCATGAACAACCCGCCCAGAACAAACGTCACCCGTTCCAGGGGCTTTTGTGCGCCGCGCGGGCCGAAGGCAGTCTGGCTGCCGCCACCAAACAGAGCGATGTCACCCTTGCCGGGTTGAAGAAGTATCACACCAATGAGCAACAGGCAGACAAGGACAAAGAGCGCGTACAGCGCGTAAACGTACCAAGGCATGTCTAAAACTTCACTACTCCACGACTCGACATCAACGCTTTTTCAATCCAGCATAGTACGCAACCACCTACGCCGAAGCCACCTGCGACCGCTGTATGAGTTGGGCAAAACCGTTCGGCGAGAGGCTCGCCCCGCCCACCAGCGCTCCGTCCACATCGGGCAAGGACGTAAACGCCGCGATGTTGTCAGCCGTCACGCTCCCGCCGTACAGAATACGCAGTGCCTCTGCCGCTGGCGCGCCAAAGCACTCTTCCCAGGTGGCCCGCAGATGCCGGTGCATCACCTGCACCACTTCCGGCGTGGCGGCCCGGCCCGTGCCGATTGCCCATACCGGCTCATAAGCGAGCACTATACGGGGGGCTTCGTCCGGTGTCAACGTACCGGCAATGGCCCGGAGCTGCCGCTCAACGACGGACAGCGCCGTTCCGGCTTCCCGTTCCTCCAGTGTCTCGCCTATGCAGGCTACGGGCAGAAGTTGTGCATTGAGGGCACGTCGCACCTTGGCCGCCACGACGGTGTCGGTTTCGCCGTAGTAACGGCGCCGCTCGGAGTGCCCGACAATGACGCCATAACAACCGACTTCGCGGAGCATTTCGGCGGCCACTTCTCCAGTAAAGGCTCCGGTTGGACCTTCGGCAGCCACATTCTGGGCTAACACCCGCAGAGCGCTCCCCGCAGCCGCCGCCACCACGGAGGAGAGCGCCGTGAACACCGGGGCAATTCCAATCTCAATCCCCGTGACCTGGGCGATGTGGGGGAGAAAGGTAGTCACATAGGCGACGGCCTCCGCGACCGTCTTGTGCATTTTCCAGTTTCCGATGATGAGCGGGGTACGTAGAACCATATTTGGAAACTCACTGGCGACACATCATTGACGAGCCGCTGTGTTCGTGGGATGACTTTAGTGTGCGCCTCTCAAACGACCAAGCAAAACCGAGTCGAGGGAGAAACGAAGCAGCGCATCCGGCAGGACAAGCCGGGCAGAGCCTGTCGGGATGGGGAAGTCGGCAACCTTTCACACCTTTCAACCGTAAGCAAGGCTCAGGTTGTAAGCGAAGCTCCGGGTACCAGAGAGACCTCCGGCGCAGAAAAATCACACCGGTAACACTATCCCCAAGCATGAGAACAACCCACCGGCGACGGGATAGCCTCGATGACTCACTCGATGACTCAGGGGAGAAACCACGATGATTCGTTACACCTTCTGGCTGCTGACCACCACCTTGTGGATTATTGCTTTGGCTGATGCGCTACGGAGCGGTGGCACGCTGGGCCGCAAAATCGTTTCCGTCGCCCTCATTCTTGCTTTTCCGGTGATCGGCTCGCTGGTCTATCTTTTTTTGCTCCGGGACTGGGTGCAAGGTCGCGCCTGACGCGGGCAAATCACATCCAGCCGGCGGCTAAGTCGGCAGCATACGCCAAAACCAACGCCCGTGCAGCGGATGCTCCCGTA
>Ga0308389_1002910_pt1 | contig 10367 bp, 6 predicted proteins | sample Hotspr2Sample148_FD_202362 | JGI IMG/M metagenome (GOLD analysis project Ga0308389, IMG submission 202362) | Hot spring phototrophic mat microbial communities from Mushroom Spring, Yellowstone National Park, Wyoming, United States - 20040719_148 ... | reverse complement strand
AATCGGATTCTCAAGAATACATATCAGATAGTTTTTTTATGGATAAGTTAAAAGTTGGAGTTATAGGAGTAGGTCATTTGGGTAAGCTTCATACAAAAATATTTTCTAGAATTGAAAATTGTTCCCTCGTCGGTATTTATGATATTGACAGTGAAAAATCTAAATCAGTTGCAGCAGAGTATAATACAGTTCAATTCAATTCTCTTGAAAAACTTTTGGAAATAACAGATGCTGTATCGATTTCTGCCACAACTAAAGCCCATTTTGAACTTGCATTAAAAGCAATTGAGTTCAACAATCACATTTTTATTGAAAAACCAATTACAGCAACAATTCAACAAGCTGAAAAAATTGTTGAACTTGCCAGCAATAAAAATCTAATTTTACAGGTTGGGCATATTGAAAGATTTAATCCTGGATTAATAGCAATAGAATCGAATATTATTGACCCTAAGTTTATTCAAAGTGATAGACTTGCACCATTTAATCCAAGGGGCACAGATGTAGCAGTTGTGTTAGATTTAATGATTCACGACATCGATATAATACTTAGTTTGATTAAAAGCCCAGTTGTTGAAGTTTCTGCTAATGGTGTTGAGGTTGTTTCTGATTATATAGATATAGCTAATGCTCGTCTGGAATTTGAAAATGGAGCAGTTGCTAATGTAACAGCCAGTAGAATATCTCAAAAAAGAATGCGAAAAATGAGAATTTTCCAGAAAGATAGCTATATATCATTAGATTTTAATTCTGGTGAAAGTGAGATTTATAAACTAATTCCACTTCAAAGTGAAATCCCTTCATCTGCTATGTTAGTTGGTGAGATAGGAATTGGAGATAAGAAAAAAAAATTAATTTACCAGCAGCCAGAGAAAATAGAAATCAATGCTCTTCAATATGAACTTGAATTATTTGTAAATTCAGTTCTGAACAAAACTGCCCCAGTTGTATCTGGCCAAGATGGTTTGAGAGCATTAAAAGTGGCTGATTTGATTTTGAAAAAAATTGAGCAAACTAAAGGAAAATTGATATGAATTACTTTTATTTTTTCCCGCATATTTTGATTATGATTTTCTTATTTACTTATTGTAGTTTAATAAAAACAATGGTTAACCTTTCAAGATTACAATTCAAAATTGGTAAGGTAAATGAATTTCAAGTTAATGGGATAGATATTTCTAATAAAACTTCATTAAAAGATTTATCTACTTCCGAAATTGTTTCTTTATCAACTGTAATTTCTCAAGGTAAACTTCCAGTTTCATTTATAGTTAATGTCAATGCAAGAAATCCTAATGATGGAACTGGTGGGTATCCCAGAACAGATGCAACCATAAAATCTCTTAAATGGAGATTATTTATAGATGATGTTGAAACAATTTCAGGTGATATTGATAAATCATTTGAAGTGCCTGGAACTGGTGAAGTTTCTGACATTCCTCTTAAAATTAACCTTGACTTGCTTAAGTTCTTCAAAGGCGAATCATTTGAAAGAGTTGTTAATCTGGTGTTAGCAATTGGCGGTAAAAATAGAAACTCTTCTAAAATAACTTTGTATGCTACTCCAACGGTTTCAACAATTTTAGGAGATATTAAATATCCTGGCGAATTAAAAATTATTGATAAAGAATTTACTAATTAAAATTTGAATTAAAATGGCAAAAACAGAAAAATATGCTATTGGTGTTGATTTAGGCGGAACCAATATAAAAATTGGAATAGTCTCACAATCAGGTAAGATTATATCAAAAACTGATATTAAAACAGAAGCTCAGTTAGGTCCAAAGAAAGTTATAAAAAATATTGAAAAAGGGATTCTAAATATTCTTCAAGATAATAAATGTAAAATTTATGGAATAGGAATAGGTGCACCAGGGATAGTCGCAACTAAAAAAGGAATAGTAAAAAACCCACCTAATCTCCCAGGCTGGGATGAGGTTCCACTTGGTTCAATAATTAAGAAAAAATTTGGAACTAAAGTAAGTGTTGAAAATGATGCAAATGCTGCCGCTATTGGTGAACTTATTTTTGGAGTTGGGAAAAAATATTCATCATTCATAATGGTAACTTTAGGAACTGGTGTTGGTGGAGGGATAATTTTTAACAAAAAATTATTTAGAGGTGAAATTGGTGGCGCAGGCGAAATTGGTCATATATGCATAAATCCTTATGGACCAAGATGCAATTGTGGCTCAACTGGTTGTATTGAAGCCTACGCCGGTAATCATTATCTGAAAGAATTTGTTAAAAAAGATTTATTAAACCATCCATCATCTAAAATTTGGGAACTAATTGAAAATGATATACAAAAAGTATCACCCCGTGTAATTCAAATGGCCGCAGAACTTGGAGATATCTACGCTAAAGAAATTATTTTTGAGTTAGGAACTAATCTTGCAACTGCATTCGCTTCTCTTAGTAATGTACTTGATATTAGTACTTACATTATCGGAGGTGGTGTGGCAGGTTTTGGTAAACCCTTATTTAACTCTATCAAAACTACTATGGTTTCCAGAGTTTTAACACCATTGAAAAATAGAATCAATATCATTCCAGCAAAATTAAAAAATGAAGCTGGCATATTAGGAGCTTCATCATTAGTGTTCTATAACTCTTAATTCGCTCTAAATTTGATTTATGAAAATCAAAATTATAGCATTTATAATTTTTTCTTTATACTCCTTCCCGCAGGTTAAAGATACTATTTCGATAAAAGATACTTCAGATATTATTTCTTCATTAAACCAGAAACAAGATAAAAGAAAATCTGATATTGATACCATCGTTTTTGCTGAAGCGAGAGATTCAATTCATTTCAAGATTAAAGACAAAATGATGTTAATTTTTGGTGAAGGTCAGATTAAATATCGCCAAACTGAAATTAAAAGTGGAATAATAGAAATTAATTTTGACAATAATGAAATCTTTGCTGAAGGAATTAAGGATGATTCTCTCGGAAAAATAATACAAACTCCTGTTTTAATTGAAGGTACTGAATCCTATTCTGGAACTCGAATGAAATATAATTTCAAAACTCAAAGAGGTAGTATATCAATAGCAGAAACTGAACAGGAGGGAGCAAAATATTTAGGGAAAAAAATCAATAAAGTTGATAAGCAGACATATTTCATTGCAGATGGAATTTATACAACCTGTAATGATAGTTGTTATCATTATCACTTTTACTCTCCAAGGATGAAAGTAATTCACAAAGAACAATTAATTGCTGAATGGATTTTTATTCACTTTGGGGGAGTTCCTTTTCCAATACCGATACCATTTGCTGTTTTCCCACTTCAGTCTGGAAGAAGGTCTGGTTTAATTTCCCCTGTTTTTGGAGAGGATGCAAGATATGGAACATATTTCTCAAGATTCGGATATTTCTGGGCAATAAGTGATTTTATGGATTGGAATATAACAGGTGATTATTACACAAGAGGGAGTTATCGATTAAGTAGTCTTTTTAGATATGCAAAGAGATATGAATTCTCAGGTAATCTTGAGGGCAGTTTTGCTAGATTCGTAGAGAATGAAGTTACTGACCCGGACAGAGCTGAAAGAATCGATTGGCGACTTTTGTGGAGTCATAACCAAACTTTTACACCAACACTTCGTTTTGATGCAAGATTAGAATTTCTTTCAAATAATCAAATTCAAAGAAATATCTCAGACTTAAATGAAATTTTAAGAAATCAAGCATACTCAAACGCAACTTTATTTAAATCTTGGGATGAGTCTGGCAATAGTATATCGATTAATTATAGTAGAAGACAGGTTTTTGAAACTAATGAAATAAATGAAATTTTACCATCAATTAATTTTTCAATGTCTCAAAAATATCCTTTTAGGAGTGAATCTGGTCTTTCGAAAAATTTCTTCGAGTCATTTGGAATTTCTTATTCATCTCAATTTCAAAACAGGAGAGACAGAATTAATAAAGATTTGAAAATTCGTGGAGGGATTAGTCATCAAATCTCTACAAGTTTTTCTCCAAAGATTGGTTATTTCAATGTGTCTCCTTATCTAAATTATCAAGAAAAATGGTATAATAAACGAATTGAAAAATTTTCATTAAGATCTTTTAGAGGAAGTGATTCAATTGTTACAATAGATAAAAAGGAGATTAACTTCGTTAGAACTTTTTCAACTGGTATTAATGTCTCAACAAAATTATATGGAATTTTTAATCCAGAAATATTAGGAGTTAAGTCTATTCGGCATCAGGTGATTCCTACAATAGGATATTCTTTTATTCCAGACTTCTCTGGACCCTTCTGGGGTTATTATTCTGAATACATCAATCAAAAAGGTGATAGAGTAAAATATGATAAATTTGAAAGAGAAATTTTTGGAGGGGCTTCAGGAAGGGAGTCGCAAAATTTGAATTTATCTGTTTCAAATATTTTTGAAATGAAAACTCTTGCAGACCCATCAGATACAACTTCTAAGGAAAATAAATACCAATTATTAAACCTTAATGCTAATATTTCTTATGATTTCAATGCTGATTCATTAAAGTTTAGTGATTTAATGCTTAATTACAGAACTCAAATTGGAACTTTCAGTTTTGATGGTAGTTCATCATTTACTTTTTATGATTACGCCGAAAATGTAGATAGAATAAATAAGTTTTTGATAGATGTTGGAAAGGGATTTCTACGTTTAACGAGTTTTAATTTCTCTATTTCTTTTTCTTTATCAGCCGATAAACTAAAAAAAGAAAAAGTTGATACATTAACAGAACTAAATAGAGAGCAATTTGAATTTACAAATCAAACTAGAAGTATATATCAAGGTTTATATAGTGATAGAGAGCCTGATTTTTCAATACCTTGGGATTTAAGTTTAAACTATTACTACAATGAAGCAAGACCTAATCCAAATCGTGTATTTAAATCTTCAAGTTTAAGTGGAAGCTTAAATTTTAACCTAACTCCAGCTTGGAAATTTTCTTTTACAGGTAGTTATGATTTAATTAGGAAAGAATTTGCCGCACCACAAATTTGTATTTCTCGTGATTTACATTGTTGGATAATGAATTTTACCTGGAATCCAATAGGTACTTTTAGAGGTTATAGGTTTGAAATAAGGGTTAAAGCACCTCAACTTCAGGATTTGAAATTAACTAAACAAGATCAATTTTATGAAGGCAGATAATATAATTACTTATTATATTGATGGTAATAACTTAATTGGCAAAATTCCAGAACTCAAAAAAATTAAGGATAACTCGGCAAGGGAAAAATTAATTTACTCACTTCAAAGATTCTTTAAAGATAAAAAAGCTAAAGTTATAGTTTTTTTCGATGGATTTCCTTCAGAAAGAATTAACTCATCTTTTGAAATAGTTTATTCTTTGAATAAAAAAGCAGATGAAGTTATAAAAAAAAGGATAGATGGTTCATTTAAAAATAAAAATTTAATAGTTGTATCATCCGATTTAGAAATTTATTCTTACTCTAAGATTTGTGGCTGCAAAGCTATCAAATCTGAAGATTTTTTTGATATTATGATATCAAGTAAAATCGATATAAATCAAGAAAAACCAGATAGATTTAATGTAGAGGAATATAAAAAATTATTTGAATTGTAAAATTTTAAGTATTATTAAATTTATAAAACTATTAATTATTTGGTAATATATCAAAAAAAATCAATAAATCTTCAAAAATTCGAAAGATTCAAATATTTTTTCTTAATTTTTTAATAAAGTTAAATTTCTATTAAATTACACCTCACCGCTTTGTTATTTATATCAAACAATTTATGTTTGAACAACAAATTTAACAAACTGATGAACTTTTCTATTTTTTCAAATATACATTTCATAAAATATATTCACAAAAAAAGGAGTAATATATGAGAAAATCAAAAGACTTTTTTCTTTACTTAGTTGTTTTCTTTTTTTTAATCGGGAGCATAATTTCATTAGCTCAGGTTGTTACTACATCAAGTATAAGTGGCATGGTATCAGACAAATCTGGCGAGCCACTTCCTGGAGCGAATATCATAGCTCTACACGAACCATCGGGAACACAATATGGGACCTCAACTCGTTTTGATGGCCGTTATAACATTAGTGGAATGCGAGTGGGTGGTCCTTACAAAATTAAGGTCTCTTTCGTTGGGTATAATAGTCAAAATGTTGAAAATGTTTTCCTTGAATTAGGACAGAATTTCAGATTAGACGTATCCCTTACAGAATCTGCAATTGAATTAGGTGATATAAATATTATTGCTGAAAGAGATGCTATTATCAGACCAGATAGAACTGGAACTTCAACTACTATCTCAAGACAGACAATCGAAACATTCCCTACCATTTCAAAAAGAATTGAAGATTTAACGAGATTAACTCCACAATTTAGCAGAAATGCCAGTTTCGCTGGTATGGATAATAGAATGAATAATATTACAGTTGATGGCTCATACTTTAATAACTCTTTTGGTCTTGCAGGTTTGCCTGGCGATAGAACAGGTGTAGCTCCTATATCACTAGACGCAATTGAACAAATTCAGGTAAATATCTCTCCATTTGATGTTAGAAATGGTAACTTTGTTGGAGCTGGTGTTAATACTGTTACAAAGGCTGGAACAAATGAATTCTCTGGCTCAGTATATTATAATGTAAGAAATCAAGGTTTTGTTGGTAAAAAGGCGAAAGAACTGGAAGTAAACCCTGGAACATTTAAATTCAATCAAATAGGACTCAGAATCGGTGGTCCTATAATTCCTAATAAATTATTCTTCTTTGCAAATTTTGAAGATGATAATCTAATCCAACCCGGTACAACTTTTATTGCAAGACCAGATACATTAACTCCTATTGGAGGTAATGTAACAAGAGTACTAAAAAGTGATTTAGATGCTTTGAGTAGATACCTAAAAGAAAAATTTGATTATGAAACTGGTCCTTATCAAGGTTACGATTTTGAAACTCCATCCACAAGGTTACTTTTGAGATTAGACTATAACCTTGATGATAAAAATAAGTTAAGTTTAAGATATACACACCTTGACTCATTTACAGATGTACTTCTTTCAAATTCAAGCTCATTAGGATTTGGAACAAGAAGAACAACTACCCAAGCATTGAATTTCGCAAATTCAAACTATCAAATTATGGAAGATATTCGTTCTATTGTAGGTGAGTGGAACTCTATTCTTTCAAATAACATAACAAATAATTTAATTGTAGGTTATACTTTCAATGATGAAAGTCGTAAATCAAAAGGTAAATTCTTCCCCTTTGTTGATTTATTGTCAGGTGGTTCAGTTTATACATCTTTTGGATTTGAACCTTTTACTCCTAACAATGAGTTAAGATATAAAAGTTACCAATTTCAAAACAATCTCAGTTTATATCTTGGAGAACATAGCTTAACATTTGGTCTTAGTTTAGAGAGGTATGAATCAGAAAATGTATTTTTCCCAGGTTCACAAAGTGTTTATGTATATAATTCTCTATCTGATTTTTACAATGATGCAAATGGTTATTTGAATAATCCTAATAGAGACACTTCAACTATAACATTAAATAGATTCCAAGTTAGATGGTCAAACATTCCAGGTCAGTCAAAACCAATTCAACCCCTTAAAGTTTGGTATGGCGGTATATATGCTCAAGATCAATGGCAAATACTTGATAATTTAAATTTAATTGGGGGCATTAGATTGGATGTGCCTATTTTTGAAAAAACTGGCTATCACAATAAAGAAGTAGATACAATGAAATTTATGGATGAAAATGGTAATATTGTTCAATATAGAACTGATAAGTTACCTGATGCTAATATTCTATTCTCACCTAGAATTGGTTTTAATTTTGATGTATTCGGTGACAAATCCACACAAGTTCGTGGTGGAACAGGAATATTTACAGGCCGTCCAGCTTATGTTTGGATTTCCAATCAAATTGGTAACAATGGTATATTAACAGGATTTGAAAGATTGGACAATACCCGGAAAAGACCATTTAATCCAAATACAAATAGATATAAACCAACAAATGTTTCAGGTGCTCCTGCTACATCCTATGAATTAGCTCTAACCGATCCTAACTTTAAGTTCCCTCAGATATGGCGTTCAAATATTGGAGTTGATCAGAAATTACCTTTTGGATTTATAGGAACATTAGAATTTATGTATAGTAAAGATGTAAATGGAGTTTACTACATAAATGCAAATCAGAATAAACCAAATAGCCAATTCAATGGTGTTGATCAAAGACCACGTTGGACTTCTGCTTCAGCAAGAAGAATATACCAAAAGATTGATAACGCTATTGTTCTCAAAAATCAAAGTGAAGGATATTATTGGAATATTACTGCAGCACTGGAAAAACCATTTAGTGATAATTGGTATTTCAAAGCTGCTTATAATTACGGTGAGGCTAAAAACACTGTTGACCCTGGTTCAATCGCTTTCGGCTCTTGGAATAATAACCCTCATTCAGGCAGTGGAAACAACCCAGGATTAGGTTTTTCATTAAACTCACCTGGACATAGAGTAATAGGTGCTTTATCCTATCGTTTTGATTATTTTAACTTCGGTGCAACTACCGTTTCTTTATTCCTTGAAGGTTATACACAAGGCAACACAAGCTATACATTCGCTGGCGACATGAACGGAGATGGTGGTACAAGTAACGACTTAATTTATATCCCTAAAGATAAATCAGAAATGTATTTTGAACAATTTACTGCAAGTGGTGTTACATTCACAGTGGATATGCAAAAAGATGCTTGGGAAGCATTTATTCAACAAGATGAATATTTAAGAAAAAATAGAGGTAAATATGCTGAAAGAGGTGCTGTATTTATGCCAATGGTTTGGAGAGCTGATTTTAGCATAATTCAAGAATTCTATACTGAACTTCTCGGTAAAAAGAATGCACTCCAATTTAGATTTGATATACTTAATATTACAAATTTATTGAACAAGAGTTGGGGCGTTGGTAATGTTTTCACTACAACTCAACCTCTTATTTTCAGAGGTGTTGACGCAGGTGGTAAACCAATCTATAGACTTAGAAATATTGGAGACAAATTAATTGATAAAACTTTCCAACCCTCTGCAGGTATCTTTGATGTTTATAGAATTCAGTTTGGTATAAGATATATTTTCAATTAAAATAAGCTTTTATAATTATAAGAGGCTGCATTTATGCAGCCTTTTTTTTAATCACACCATTTTATTTACATCTTGAATTTCTAAATTTGATATATGATTATGTTTAGAATTTCATTAAATTGTTAATAAAAATTATCACTAATAAAATTAGAGGGTCAAATGAAAAAAATGGTTTTTATCCCTTGTCTTTTTATCATTTCATTTCTTTTCCAAAGCTTAAATTATACTCAAAGTAGAAACCCCGTTTTAGAATATTGTACGGGCACTTGGTGTCAGTGGTGTCCTTGTGGGCATTCAATAATAAAAAATGAAATTAAACCAGCTCATCCAAATGTAATAGTTATATCTTATCACGGACCTGCAAATGGCTCTGATCCATTTAGTTTCTTTCCAGGTAATACAATTATTAGTGCTCTCGGTTTTACCGGTTATCCAACTGGTATAGTTGATAGAACATCACCTCCTCAAGGTAGAACAACCTGGTTGAATAATGTATCCAATAGAAAAAATGTTCCACCTACCGTTTCAATAACATCAATTAGACAATATAATCCCGCTACAAGAGAACTTAACTTGAATATTAACTCTACAGCATTAGTTGGATTAACAGGAACTTTTAACTTGAATGTTATTCTTCTTGAAGATAGTTTAATTTATCCACAAACTGGTAATTCAAGTTGTCCCGGTTCTTCTTCTTATATTCATGATAATGTAGTCAGGGCTATGATAAATGGAGCAACTGGTGAAGTACTGGTTACTTCAAAATGGGACTATGGACAAACGATTTCAAAACAAATCAGATATACTATTCCAAACAATATCGTTGAAAAAAATGCAAGCATCGTTGCATTTATTTATAAATCTGGCTCTGCACTCAATATCAGTGAAATCCAACAAGCTGAAGAATGGAAACTCCTTGACACTACTGCAACATCTGTGATATTGGACTTAGAACAAATTACTGACTTTAATCTCTTCCAAAATTTTCCTAATCCTTTTAATCCAAGTACAATCATCAGCTGGCAATCCCCAGTGAATGGCAGACATACAATTAAATTATATGATGTATTTGGAAGAGAAATTGAAACAATCGTGGATGGATATTATAGTGCTGGGAAAAATTCTAAATTATATGTTGTAAATTCTTCATTACCATCTGGAATTTACTTCTATCAATTAAGAATTGGTAATTATTCTGAAACTAAAAAAATGATTTTAATCAGATAATAATACAT
>Ga0308389_1002909_pt1 | contig 10367 bp, 11 predicted proteins | sample Hotspr2Sample148_FD_202362 | JGI IMG/M metagenome (GOLD analysis project Ga0308389, IMG submission 202362) | Hot spring phototrophic mat microbial communities from Mushroom Spring, Yellowstone National Park, Wyoming, United States - 20040719_148 ... | reverse complement strand
TAATCAAAGGCAAGGGTGGCAAGCAGCGCGTGGTGTTCCTGTCGCACGAGGTGCGCCTTGCGCTAAGACGCTACTTGAACGCCTGCCCCTTCGCGCCCACAGGCGACGCGCCCCTGTGGTGGGGCAGATTCGGCGCACTGACGCTGCACGGACTGAAAACCGCCGTGCGAGATATAGGCGCACGCGCGGGACTGAAAAGACGCCTCGGACCGCACACCTTCCGCCGAACCTTCGCCACTTGGAGCCTGCGCAGCGGAATCGACCTCGAACAGCTACGCCAACTCATGGGACACTCTGATTACACGGTACTTCGGCAGTATCTCGCGCTGGTGGAAGCGGACTTGAAACGCGCCCACCAGCAGCACAGCCCGCTGAACAACTTGCGCAACCGCAAGCAGAAATGACGCAACGGTTGCGTAATTTCTGCACGCGAGGCGCGGGGTGAACCGCCCCGCGCCTCTACTATCTCGACTTGCTTGGCAATCCGTAAAGTGGGCGCGGGTAGTGCGTTATGAGACCCTGCGCCCGCTCGGTGATCATCGGTTTCCACTTCGCGCAACGGTGCTGCAGCCGATACGCATCCACAACGCGCACGCGCCGCGTTGCCGTAATGTGTTATGGTATGAAACGCAGTGAACGGGTGTTTGGTCATGTGCGTTCGATTCTGCAGGCGCGGGGCGAAGCGACTTATGACGAAGTGCGCCGCGCACTCGCGCGAAAAGGTGTCCATCTGACCTATCGTGCGCTTCAAGCCCGCGTGAAACGGTGGGAACACAAGGGCTGGATACACACTCGTCGGCGCGGGTTCCCCGCCCGCGCGTCTCTATTTTTGCCCGACGAGCGTGCAATCAGGGCTGACATGGCGTCAGAACCACAGCCAACGACTCTCGCGGGGCTTGTGGCGCGGACTTGGGGCGTCTCGGAGCGGACGATGTATCGCGCGATGCGGGTGGGGCGTGTGCTGCAGCAACTGGAGACCGTCTCTCCCGACGCTTGCGCGGTTCTGCGGGCGCACAAAGACGCGCTGTCGGGCGTTGTGACCTATCTGCCGTTGATTCCGATGCGTCTTCTGCCGTATGTCGCGTGGCGTGTGGCGCAGGGCGAGCGGTCGCTGGGGCGCGTGGCGCGCGAGTTGCTCCAGACGCCGCTGCTCAAAGGCGCGGAGCGCACGCGCCTTGAACGCGCGGTCGCCCGTTGCCGTCGCGGGGCTGCCCGCGCCGCTGCCCAGCACTTGCACACGCTGGCGAGCGTTCTCAGTGAGATGCGGGCGATTGCGGGGCGAATGGGGAATGACGCGCTGATGGCGTTGATAGAAGACGCTCAATCCGCGTGCGACGCGCTCGGTATCATTGTGGGCTGATGGATCGCATGACGCACGAGAAGTTGTATCGGGGTGTGTACGCCCGCTTGTCGGGCGAGCCTGCACGCGCTTTTGACGCCTATCTTCTCTATCGCGATACGCTGTCGGTCGATGCCGTGTGTCGGGAGTTGGGCGTCTTGCCAGAGCAAGTCGAGCGTTGGCGACATGACTTCCACTGGGACAAGCGCGTGCGGGTCTACTTGGCGGAAGTGCGTCAGCGGGGGATGGCGTTGTCGCGCGGACGGCTGATGGCAGGCGCAGTGGAGGCGGTGCGCTTGTTGCACGGCGTGGTGGTCGACGAGACCGCCCCCGTGCGCGAACGCATTCGGTGTGCGGAGATGTTGCTCACGATGGTCGGGTACTTCAACGCCAAGTAGACTTGCACATCATGCGCCGCTGCGTCGTATTAATATGGTGGGAGGGATGACGACTATGGGCTTGAAGCGGATACGGCTCCAACAGGGGCTGAGTATGGAGGTCTTAGCGTACAAAGCGGGCGTGTCGCCGCGCGCGATATACATGCTGGAACGGTACGGGCTACCGCCGAAGCGACGGGAGACGCTGGAGAAAATCGCGCGGGTGTTGGGCGTGGAGCCTGACGAACTGCTGTCGGACGCCGAAAACTCAGAGATGACGCATGAGGTACAATAAGTCAACATATTGCGTATAATCAAGCCAAGATGTTGCGGGAGACTGAGAAAAACAGATGGGGTGAGCCGATGACGCGCTGCCCCACCGGGTATAATAAGACCGACAGGTGCTGCCAACACCTGTCGGATACAAGGTGGGCATAGACCCACAGGGTATTACAAACCAGTTCTCACTCTGGTGTAATTATACCCCGTCTATGCCCCCCTTGTCAACGCTGGCGCCCTCTTTTGGGGCGTATTCACACGCATTTCGGAGGCAAAACTATGGAGAGACTCAAAGAAATACTGGACAGGGCGGGCGTTCCGCGCTATCGCTTGGCGCGTCGTGCGGGTATTAGCCCAGCAACGCTCATCGTGTGGGAACGCGACGGAGTCGCTCCGAAACGGCGAGAGACCTACGAGCGACTGGCACGGGTGCTTGGGGTAGACCCGCAAGAACTACTGGAACTCGCGAGAAACACAAAGGGGGTGAGCGACGCATGACGCGCCCCTACACCCCCAGAGAGCTGCTTGAACGGATTATACCCCACCTCGACAAGCGAAAAATGCGCGTGCGGGCGACCAAAGACGGTAAGCAAGTGATGGCGCGTTGCCCGTTCCACGACGACGACGAACCGAGTCTGAGCCTGACTCTTCGGAACGGCAAACTGCTGGCGTACTGTTTTGTGTGCGGGAATGTGTATGACCGCCTGCTTGAACTCATAGACATACAACCCGCAACCGCCCGCCCGATTGCGCCTCGCCGAAATGCAGGACGGCAACCTGCGACGGCGCAGGCGCAACTGTTGACGCTGGCAGCCCTCGCCAACGCGAAGCGACTGGACGCCGAGAAACTGATTGCATGGCATGTGCGCGAGCTGCCCGACGGCGGTATTGAAATCCTCTACCTCACACGCGAAGGCGAGCTGCACGCCGTACAATACCGCTATGCGCTGGAGGGCGACAACCGCTTCAAGTGGCGCAAGGGCGACACGGCGATTCTGTATGGGCTGTGGCGACTGTGCGAGTGGACAGACAGCGACACGCTGTACCTGTGCGAGGGTACAAGCGATACTTGGACTCTGTGGCATGCCGACCTGCCTGCTCTGGGCATACCGAGCGCAAGCACTTGGCGTGAAGAGTGGTGGCGCGAGGTGGAGGGTTTCGAGCGAATCGTGCTGATTGCCGACGCCGACGACGCGGGCGCAGGATTGGCACAGAAACTCGCCGAGACCTGCCCTGACTCGCTTCGCGAGCGCGTGCATGTGCTTCGACTGCCCGACGGCGTGAAAGACGCGAACGAACTGTGGCAGCAACTGGACGCCGACGCCGAACGGTTCCGAGCAGCGTTGGCGAGTAGCCATATTCTGGCAATCTGGCAACTCCTTAAGCAATTGCCAGATTGCCAGATTGCCAGAAACGAATCAGAAGCCGACCTGCCGCTGCTTGCGCCTCTGAGCGAACTGCTCACCAGCGACGCCGAACGCGAACTGGAGTATGTGCCGCTGCTGGGCGTGGACGGGCTAATCGCGCGAGGGACAATCACTCTACTTGGCGCACACCCCAAAGCAGGTAAGACCACCCTGCTGATACACGCCTGCCGTGAGTGGGTGCAGCAGAACTTGCGCGTGGTCTACCTCTCGGAAGACTCACGCCCTGTGTGGCGCGAGCGGGTGAAGCGGTTCCCCGAACTGAACACACTCATTCTGAACGCTATCCCCCGCGCTCACCCAGAGAACTGGGCACGCGCCATACGCGAACTGGAACCTGATATTGTGATTGTGGACACCATACGGCGGTTTATGCCCGCCAAAGACGAGAACGACTCGGCGTTGGTTGCGGCTGCGCTTGCGCCGTTTGTGGACTTGACTCAGCACTTGCCGCGAACGGCAATCGTGCTGGTACACCACACGAAAAAGAGCCTCAGCAGCGACGGCGAGATCACCGATATTGCGGGCTCGCATGCGTTCACGGCTGAGGTGGACGCGATACTGCTGCTTGCGCCCGTCAAGGAGCAGAAACGGCAGCGCGTGCTGACGCCGATAGCAGGCAGGCTGTGGAACCTCTCTCCAGAACCGTTGGTGCTGGAGCTATCAGAGGACGCGAGCGAATACCGCGTGCTGGGCACGGCTGGTGAGGTGCTTCCAGAATCGCACGCCCAAAGCACGCGCGAGAAGATTCTGCACGCGCTTCGCGTGCTGGGGCAGGCAACGCGAACCGAGATAGAGGAACACCTTCGCGCGAGTGGTGAGAAGATTCCTGAGCGCACAATTCGGGACGCGCTGCTTCGGCTTTATGAGGACGGCAAGGTCGAGCGCGAAGGGAAAGGTACACGCGCCGAACCGCATGTCTATCGCGTCGCGAATTCTGGCAATCTGGCAATCTGGCAATCTCTTAATACCTTGCCAGATTGCCAGAATAGTGCGTTGCCAGAAACAGCAGCCAACGAGCCACTCCCTGCCCTGCCCGACTTATTCGCCAACCGCACGCCGTTGGTGTGGGACTTTATCGACGATTGGCTCCAACGCGCTTCCAACCCAGAAGACCCGTTCCCCTTGGAGCCGACCGAGCTGGACGCGATTCGCGTTATGCTGGCATTCGCTGAGGCGCGGGGCTTCCCTGCGCTGGAAGTGGACGGCTACACCATTCGCGGCGATATGGCGGGCTGGATACAGGCAGCGAAAGACCTCATAGGCTTGCCTGCCGTTGCGCTGGCAACCCGCATGCTACACGCTTTGGATGCGAGCGGTACTCCGCACGCGCCAACACACAACACACTACTTCACAACGGCGACGCGAGTCGCACTCCGTCGCAACTTTCGTTAGAGGAGGTATAACAAATGCCAATCACCATAACAGTACGCGGTAAAGAACCCTTACCTACGGGTGAATACCGCGTGGAACTCACGGCGATTGAACTCAGCACGGGTCAATTCGGCGACCAGCTGAAGTGGACTTTCCGTGTGCTGGACAAGGGGCGCCATCTCGTGGCATACTCCAGCATCTCAGATAGCCCCGATTCCAAGTGCATGCGCTGGGCGAGCGCGCTCATGGGGCGCGCCATCCAGCTCGGTGAACAAGTGGACTTCGAGTCGCTGGTCGGGAAGACCGCAATCGCCGTCGTGGTGAAGCAGCGCAGGGAGAACGGGCAAGAGTTCAATCGGGTTGAAGAACTGCTGCCCGACACCACCAACGCTGCCGACACGAGTACCTAACACAAAAGGGGCGGGCGTGTAGCTGCACGCCTGCCCCGTTCTACTTCGAGAGGTGATACCCATGAAGAATATACCAATTCCGAGCATAAAAGTCGAAAACCGTCTACGCCCGCTGAACGCCGAGAAAGTGGCTGAGCTTGCCGAAAGCATAGCGCAAGTAGGACTTCTGCAGCCAATAGGCGTGCGCCCCGACGGAACGCTCGTCTATGGCTACCACAGGCTCGAAGCGTGCAAGCGGCTGGGCTGGACAGAGATCCCCGCTGTTGTGGTGGACGGCGACGACCTACGCGCCGAGCTTGCTGAAATCACCGAGAACTTGGTTCGCAACGAACTCACGCTGCTGGAGCGAGCGGAACACCTCGCGCGGCTGAAAGCGGTTTATCAGCAGCAGTACCCGAACACGCGAGGCGTGGGACGCCCAACGAAAAATGGCGCAACGGTTGCGCCATTTTCGGAGTGGGCAGCGGGGCAGACGGGGCTGGCACAGCGCACGGTTCAGCACTATGTGCAGCTGGCGGAATCGATTGCGCCTGCAGTGCGGGACGCGATACGGCGCACGCCGATTGCCAGCGACGGAGCCGAGCTGAAATCGCTGGCGTCGCTGGAGCCGAGTCAGCAACGCGCCGTAGCCGAGCTAATCGCGAGCCGTGCAGTAAGCAGCGTGCGCGAGGCAACGCGCACGCTGGCACGGCGCGAGTTTCTGGAGTGCGACTCGGCGGGCGAACTGCCGCGCGGGATCGAGATTCGGCACGGCGACTTCCGAGAAGTGCTGGGCGACTTGCGCGGGCAAGTGGACGCGATGATCACCGACCCGCCGTATCTCAGTGAGTATATTCCGCTTTACGGCGAACTCGCGAAACTGGCAGCCGAACTGCTCAGACCGCACGGTGTGCTGGTCGTGATGACGCCCCACCTCCACTTGCTCGAAGTGGGGAATCGCATGACCCCGCACTTGCGCTACCGCTGGATCTGCACCTACTACATGGGCGACACGAAAGCGAATGTCTCCGCAGCGAAAATCGCCACCAGTTGGAAACCGCTGCTTGTGTTCACGCGGTATGACGCCGAGAACTTGCGCTTTGTGTGCAGCGACTACTTCTCAGCAGCGCACAACACAGCGGACGGCGTGCAGAAAGAGCTTCACCACTGGCAGCAGTCGCTGGACGGGTTTACCGAAATCGTGCAGCGGTTCACGGAGCCAGGCGACTTGGTGGTCGACCCGTTTCTCGGTAGCGGTACGACTGCGCTGGCGTGCTTGCAACTCGGCAGGCGGTTTGTCGGGTGTGATATTGACGCGGGCGCAGTGGCAATCGCGCGTCGGCGCGTGCAGCATGCTCTAAAAGGGGGTGAACTGTCATGAGCCGTATCGTGAAACCGTCTATGACCGATGCCCCTATGCCGATTGATGACGCTTTGCAACGCTTGCAGCGTGCGATTGAGAGGCTCTGGCAACTGGCGGAAGACGGGGGCGACACTTGGGACGCCCACCAAGCGGAACGCGCTCTGCAGCGCATTCGCGAGGTGCTGACGCCATGCAACGCGAGCGGGACTTCCAGCGAGCCGTGATTGACCTTGCGCGACGGACGGGCTGGCGGGTACACCACACCCGACCTGCCCTCACGCAGCGGGGTCGGTGGCTGACGCCCGTTCAAGGGGATGTCGGTTTTCCCGACCTCGTGCTGTGTCGCCCGCCCCGTCTCATCGTCGCCGAACTCAAGCGGGTGGGCGGTCGTCTGACGGCAGCACAACGCGGGTGGCTGGACGCACTCGGTCAGTGCGCGGGAGTGGAGTGCTATCTGTGGCGTCCAGAGGATTGGGATGCGATAGTCGCTATACTCGCAACGCGCACAAATGAGATTGTTGACTGCGACAAGGGCGACACGGCTCACTGACTCGATGTACCTGTAGCCAAAAATGGTACTGACTTGGTAGAATCAAGGGCTATGAGCAAAGCCGCGCAATCAGGCTTGGAGAACCCTATCGCTTGTTTCGACTGCCAGAGGGATTGTGCCATCAAAGGGGAACTTTCAAGCCTTTACAGGGCTGCGGTCAAGCCGAGCGACTATGACACACGGCTCTATGACTTCGTGAGGCAGTTATTTGAGTGCCTGCCGCGTCTGGTGCAAAGTAAAGCCGTGCAGGACTCAGAGTCGCTTGCGGTTGCGCTGGGGGCAATTTTTGACTGGTGCTTGAGCCTGCTATACGCCGAGAAGACCGCCAATACGGGATGGCTTTACTGCCCTGACGCACTGATGAGTTTTTACCCATATATCAAGAGTTGCCCCCGATGTGGGCGATTAGAGAACGAAAGTCTAAGCGTTCATAAACCTGCATCCGACGCGATAGGTAGGTACACCACCTTGTGCTTGGGAGCAATCCTTTCCGAGATATGCCATGTGTGCCAAAACGGTTTCGAGGTGAGAATATTGCCCACCTCACGAGGGGATGTTGACATGCTAATCTTTGACGCGACCACAGTCGTGCTTTGTGAAGTCAAATCGTCGCCTTTGCATCTCCTGCCCCTGTGTGTGCGTTACCAGAGACCGCTGGAGACCGCCGAAGGGGACAACATCGCTGCGATAGCCACGCACGCCGTGATTACTGTCGATGACTTGGAGAACAGAGACCTGTATCTCTACCTTGTGGGTGGCGACCCGATACCCGTTCGCCTCATTCGGGAAGACAGTGCCCGATACCTATCTGTGAAAGAGAGCAGGAATCTCGACAGACTGTGCGAAATACTCAAGACCGTGAGAGACACTTGGGCGCGGATGTATGCAGGCTACGCCAGCCGTTGGAAGGAGAACGGGCACTTGCGCTGGTTTACCTGCGGTTGTGGCAGTGGCGTAGACGACTCGAAGAACGCGCCCGGGCTTGACCGAACAGACGACATCAAAAAGGGTGTCTACCAGATGTTGAAGGTCGCCGAGAAGTATGGTAGAGGCTGCAGGGAAAGACGGGTTCGTGTAGCGTTGTTATCGAATATGCACCCTGTAGCGCATTATGACGAGTATCTGAAAGGCTTTGAGGACGCGCTGTGGACACGCGAATCGGACATTCAGGGGCGCACAGGGCAAACCGTGTCTGTGGATAGCGACGACTTATTACCGTTCTACGACATGTTGTTCACGCTCACGCAGTCTTGGTTTCGTGACGAACGGTTAAAGCATGCATTTTCTGTGGAGACGCTTTTCCGTGCGCTTGGAGGGCAACAGGAATGACCGCCGACTGGACACTGGTATTCAAACTCAGGAACAACATCCCCTTAGAAGGCGATGTGGAGTTGGCGCGACGCGAGTTGTGCGCCCTCACAGGAACTACAGTAGAGCCAATAGACGCCGAGGCGCTGCGCACGCTGAGCGTGCAGGGCTGGCTACTGCCGAAAGATGTGGCGATTTACCGCGAGGGAACCGCAGGGTTCCGCTGTCAGATAGATACGCCCGACTTAACGCGCCTGTTTTGGCGTCTGTCATTCTGCGAGCAGGTGCTGGCAATCGCCCCTACCGCAGACGCTTCCGTGTTCCGCGTGCTGCCAACTCGCTTGACGCGAGTTCAAATCGTGAACGGACGCGCCTGTGCCGTGTTTATTCCCTTCAACGCAGTTGCTGAGTGGTCGGATGTCGTCGCGCGTCGGGCAAAATCCCCAAGAGACGCGACCGCCCTGTTGGACTTTCTGGTAGACGCCCTTGTTGCGCCGACCCCAGCCGAGTTGAGCCACAATGTGCGCATAATCGTCTGCGCAAAGCAAACGACAGGACACCTCTTTCACGGGTTGCATGTCTACAAGGCGAAGTTTTTCCCTCGGATGGCGCGCGCGTTCATCAATCTGTGCGAAGGGGCAACCGTGCTTGACCCCTTCGCAGGCAGTGGAACGGCGTTGGTGGAGGCGGCTGTGATGGGCGCGCCTGCTATCGGGGTCGATATTGACCCGCTTTCTGTAGCGATTGCGCAGGCGAAGGCGCAGTTGTTGAATGACGATGGCACGGTAGCAGAGGCAATCACCGATGTCTTGGGACGATTGGACTCTTCAGACAAAGGGCAGGTGAGTCTGTTTGATATTGCCGAGACGCCCGCCGCCTACAACCTTACGCCCCAGTTTCTACGCCGTCGCATTCCTGAGCCTGAACTGCGCGAGGTCGAGGCAGATGTGGCAACGGTACTCCACGCGCTGCGCTCGCTACCTGCGTGCAGCCCCTTGCATATCGCCCTTAGCGATGCTCTCTCGCGCAAGTTCAAGTTCCGTTTTCTGGGGTTGGGCTACGGACGGTTTTCGCTGACAATACAACCTCGTCGGGTACGGGCGATGTTTGTCGATAACTTGCACTACCTGTTGCGCTCGTTGGCGGTGTGGGAGTGGCTTCGTGCGCACACGGGCGTGCGTCCTGCGCCGATACGGGTGCTGCACGGCGACGCGCGTCGGCTGCCGCTGGAAGACGCCAGCGTTGATTGCATCGTCACCAGCCCGCCGTATATGCCCGCCTCGTCGGGGCGTGAGAACTACCTCAAAAGCAAAGCGTATGCGATGACCGCGTTGGGACTGATTGCGCCCGATGCTGTGGACGCTCTTGAAGCCGAACAGATAGGCTCCGTACAGCGGGCAGGCGAGTCGGACGACCTTCCCGAAGATGCTCGCGCCGTTGTGGAGTGGATGCAAAGCGACCCGACCCGTTGCGTCAAGGCGGCGGCGACCGCCAGCTATTTTGTGGATTTGCGGGAGTCGTTGCGCGAGGTGCGTCGCGTGCTGAAGTCGGGGGGCAAGTGCGCGTATGTGGTGGCGCGTCGGCATGTGTTTTATCGCTACCAGTCGCGCGAGGTGGTGCGTATTGTGGAGAGCGCGGACATCACGGCGCAGTTAGCGGTGCAGGCGGGGTTGCGTCTGCTGGAGTTAGTGCATGTGGAGTTGCAGAAGCAGAACACCGTTGCACGCCCGCGCTCGCTGGACGCTTACTACGAGACGATTGTGCTGTTGCAAAAGGGAACTGGCGACTAAACCAGCAGGAATCTTCCAGAGGGACGCGAACAGAGGAAGTGCCCGCCCCGTTGGGCTGAACGGGCGGGCGTGGCTTCAGCAGGTGTAGGCTACTGAAGCGGGACAGAGTATACGCCTCGCGCCTTCGGACTCCTGCTGATTGCCCTCACGATTCAGCCCGAACAATCGGGTTT
>Ga0308389_1002903_pt1 | contig 10374 bp, 10 predicted proteins | sample Hotspr2Sample148_FD_202362 | JGI IMG/M metagenome (GOLD analysis project Ga0308389, IMG submission 202362) | Hot spring phototrophic mat microbial communities from Mushroom Spring, Yellowstone National Park, Wyoming, United States - 20040719_148 ... | reverse complement strand
TACCATATTGCCTGTTTTTGCGCCGCGGATAAAAACGCTGGCTGTGCCACCTAACGGCGAAGATTGCACAAGCGTCAATCCCGGTACAGCTTGCAGTGCATCGCTTACAAAACGATAGCCTCCCTGCTCAATATCCTTGCTGGTAATAATGCTTACTGAAGAGCTTTGCCCGTACAGGATATTGCTTTTGTAAGCGCTGATGACTACATCTTCTAGTGGCGTAACATCCTGGGCAAAGGCAGCGTTAACTATCGCCACTAAAAAGAATAATAGTGAAAAGTGTTTGGTTAATGTGTTCATAAAACCTCCTCATAATGTTGTGATAAAAATTTTGATACTGGAATGAGGAGGTGGGAAACCGGTATGAAAAAAAACGCATGCTCGGGGCATGCGGGGTGTTAGAATCAAATTGCTTTGATGCTAACTGGTTCCCAAACCTCGAGGAATTCCAGCTATAAGGAGTGTCTGGCTTATCCCGTTAATACGGGAATCACAGTTGCGGGACAGCGTGGGATTTGCACCCAACTTCCTCCTGCTTTACGGCTTTTTGCGCAAAGCAAGTATGATAAAATGGGGATGTGGAATATTTGTCAATAAAAATATCTTTGAAGGGGTCAGAGCCTTGATTTTTTCACATGCTCAGGTACGGGATACACGTACGGTTTTCCTGATATAGGATTGGTATACACTAAACACACACAGTCAAACAGCGCTTCAATATTCTGGTAGGTAATGCACTCTTCTGGTTTTCCATCAAAAAAGATATTGCCGTTTTTGATGCCAATTATCCTGCTGCAGTATTCTGATGCTATGTTAATATCGTGGAGGATTGTTATGATGGTGCTGCCACTTTCATTGAGTTTTTTAAGAATATCCATAATAGCGTAGGCATGATAAATATCTAAATGCGATACTGGCTCATCTAACAGCACGCACTCAGTGCTCTGTGCCAGTGCACGGGCGATGTTGACTCGCTGCAGTTCACCTGAGGAGAGCTGGGTTAGTTTTTTTTGTTTTATGTGTTCAATGTTACAGTACTGTATGGCTTCATCTATGGCCTTGTAATCGTGTGGCGTAAGGCTTGTAATTGCAGCATGGGGAAACCTTCCCAGGGCAACAAACGACTCAACAGTGTAGGGAAGCACACGCTCAATATCTATCACCGATGAAACCTGTGTGGCATACACTTTGTGTGGTATAGCAGTAATATCATTTTGTTTATAGGCGATAGTTCCTGATAAGGGGGGCAGAATGCGAGCAAGTAATTTCAGCAGTGTTGATTTGCCTGCACCGTTTGGGCCAATGATGCCTATAAAATCCCCCGTGTTGATTGTGCAATGAACAATATCCAGAACAGAAATCTTGTTGTAACCCGCAGATATGTTGGTGCATTCAAATAATGTCATAGAGCATCCTTGCGCGTTAAAAGAAGAATCAGAAAAAATATCCCGCCAAAAAATCCAGTAATAATGCCCGATGGGATCTCATAAGGCATGACGATGCTTCGGCCAATGGTGTCAGCTACTACCAGTGTGGTGCCGCCAGCAATTGCTGATACCGGCAAAAGAAATGCGTGGTTTGCTTTTATAGTACGTACTGCATGCGGCACTATGAGCCCCACAAATCCAATAATGCCGGTAGCGGCCACGGTGATGCTTGTTGCAAGAGATGCAATCCAGAACAATGTTGCAATATGCAGTGTGCCAATGCCATGGGTTGTGGCAAAGCCGGTGCCAAAAGAAATGATGTCTAAATGCCGGTGAAAAAAAAGTGCAATGGCTGTAAGCACCAGAATGCTTATGGCATATAATGTTATATGCTCGTACTGTGCCATTGACAGGTCGCCTGACAGCCACATCAAAGTTTTGTGTATGGTGTCGGGTTTTGCAAATGCAACTATAAGCAGCACCGACGATGAAAGCACAAAGCCAAGCGATATCCCGGCTAAAATGATTGCAGTGGGGTGAAATTGCATTGCCCTGGCAATGAAAAAGATTATTATGACAGTGCACACACCACCTAAGAATGCATACGCTGAAACGGCACTTGATGCAGTAATAATGGCAATGCTTGCGCCAAACGCGGCGCCACCAGAAACTCCCAACGTATATGGTTCAGCCAGTGGATTTTTTAAAAGTGCCTGAAATATGCAGCCTGAAACTGCCAGTGCAGCGCCCACAACAAAAGCCATGAATACTCTGAGCAGCCTAAGCATGATAATTTGTGTGGCAACGGAGCTTGTGCCTGAGATGAGTGACAGCAATGTCACATGCGATGCACCAATGGAAAGAGCTATCGCCATGATGAATACGCAGGCTGCACACACTGCAAGTATTGCACCTATGTTTATGGAAAATTTTTTCATGACACATCCGGCACTGCATGAAAGTATCATGGGCAATGCTGCTTTATGTCAACATTTTAAATTGCGGCGATAGTTCATAGTATTATTCTGTTGCCCAAAAATATTTTACTGGCCATACAACACCGTAACTACGTGTTGCAATGAATCACAGTAATGATGTGGTGTGTACAGATACAATCCTTCATACGGAATGCGAATAATTTTTTTTGTGCTTATAATTCCTTTTGGCAGTGCGTCATTACTCAGTACAATTATCATGTCCACATCTGAAGCGATGAGGAATTCCTGCTGTACAAGAGGATAGCGTGTCTTGCTATAGGAGAGCGTATTATCAATGCCGGCATCGGCAAAGATATTGCTGATGTATGAACGCCTTGAAACGGCAATAAAGGGATTGGCTGATAGCAGGATAATTGCATTGTGTGTTTTTTTGTGCAGAAGGTTTTCCCGCTTACTTTTATACTGTGCTAGTTTATGCAGTGCATATTCTTTTTTATTTAAAATACCTGCTACTGTGAGATAGTTACTGCATATGGCTTCAAATGAATCTGCAGAAGGCAAACAGTAGTTTGTAAATCCAGTATGCTGCAGCATAGTGAGCTTTTGCGTTACTGCATCTTCTTTTGAATAAAGTATAACATCAGGCTGCAATGCTATAATTGCTTCAATATTTGGATTGGTGATGGTTCCCACTATTGCTATTTTACGTGAAAGTGGCGGATGGTACTGCGTTACGCCAGCAAGCAGATGTTCGCATTCTAAATCCTGTATCATTGCAGTAATGGATGGCGACAGTGAGACTATGCGCGTGTAGTGCTGCATGGGTTCATTGGCAGCCTGTAGCTGTATGTTAGGAGCTATCGCCCCGATTATAACAAAAAAAATAATGGCTATAACAATATTGTTTTGGCGTGGCATGTGCTATAGTGATGATGCTGGTGGAATGCTTGTCAAGGAATATGTTTTACTGATGCACAAAAAATTTGTTGGCCCATTCAATTGCTTTACGGTAGGATTGCGCAATTTGCTCAGGGGGCATCTGAAGCTCATGTGATATTTTGTTCACCTGCTCCCAGTTACCTTTTTCATATGCTGTGATAAACCTAAAGATTCCAGAATAAGGTCCTTTATTATAAAGTATTGCATTTTTAATTTCATCAGCAAGTGGCAATTGGCCAAATATTTCTTTCTTTTCTTTATCAAAGAAAGCATCAACAAGCGAGAATAATCCCATTAAAAAGCACTCAGAGGCTACTGCCTTAAATTGCGATGATGATGCTAAAAGCTCAGCAAACTTTGCGCGGATTAATGATGTAACGATAAGTTCCTGTGGTTTATCCTGTGCAATGCTGTGCAGTACAACAAATGACAGCCAGTTTTTAAATTCACGGATGCCCAAAAGCGACAGTGCATGTTTAATGGAACCAATCTGGCTTGCAAATCCAAAAGCGGCGGAGTTAATGAATTTCAGCAGTTTAAAGCTGAGTGATACATCACGCTTTATGATTTCTTCTAATTTGCCAAAATCAACATCATCTTTATGAATTTGCTGTAATATTTCCAAGTAATTAAGTTTATAAACAGGGATATCTCTTGATTCTATAATCTCGGGCTGGCTGAAGAAATAGCCTTGAAAATATGCATACCCCAATGATAATGCTTCATGAAAATCTTCATACGTTTCAATCTTCTCTGCTAAAAGTTTTATATTAAGATGTGATGTCTCATTGTGTATCTGTAAGCGCTCATATGTGGTGGTGTTTAAGAAATCCACTTTGATAATATCAGCAAAGGGTAGTAGTTCACGGTATTCATCTGAAAAGACAAAATCATCCAGTGCAATTTTGTAGCCCTGGTTTTTCAGTTTTTTGGCAATGGCAATGATTTCGGATGTAATGGGTACTGTTTCAAGTATTTCTATTGTCAGAACTTCTTTTGGGAAGAAATAGGCTAAGTTGGTTTTCAATGTTGTTTCGGTAAAATTTATGAAGGCTCTTCTGCCGCCTGTTAATGAATCAGTGCCTATAACTAAAAAGCTATTGATAAGTGTTTTTGATGTTGATACATCTGCATCTAATGCATTATAAAAGTTTTCAAAGCCGTTGCGGAATAATATTTCATAGCCAAATAATTCCTTATGCCTGTTGAATATTGGCTGCCGTGCAACAAAAATAGCAAAATTATGTGGCTGTACTTTTTGTTTCATAATTTAATTTTTATAATTAATTCTAATATAAAGGTATCATGCAACACATATAATGGCAAGTATTTTATACTTATTGCAAATTTTTGAAGTAGATTTTTTTGTCAATAATTAATGAAGAGTTTTTGTGTATGATGAAGGTGCTATGAAATATTTATTCATAGCACCCAATTTGTCGGGATATTACTATCTTTTGTATTTCTGACGTGCCTTCACCGATGGTAAGCAGCTTATAATCCCTGTAAAAACGCTCAACATTGTATTCTTTCATAAGCCCGTAACCGCCATGTATCTGCACTGCCTGATCCACCACGCGTCCCATAACCTCAGAGCAGTATAGTTTTGCCATGGCAGCGTGCTTTGAAAAGGAAAGGCCGGCATCTTTTAATTTGCAGGCTTTATACAATAAATTACGTGCTGCTTCAATTTCTGTTGCCATTTCAGCCAGTTTGAAGGCAATTGCCTGAAATGTGGAAATAGGCTGGCCAAATTGTTTACGCTGTTTTGCATATTTTAGGGCTAACTCATAAGCTCCCTGTGCCCCACCTAAACCCATCGCAGCTATCGCAAGCCTTCCATTATCTAGTGTCGATAGCATCTGGTGAAATCCCTCGCCGCGTTTTCCCAACAGGTTTTCTTCGGGGACCTTGCAATCATCAAAATAAAGTTCTCCTGTATCAGATGACCGCCACATCATTTTACGGGTCATCTTTTTTGCTGTAAACCCTGGAGTGCCGTTAGGCACCAGTATACACGATACTTCTTTTTTGCCATTATCACGCTTTCCGGTGATTGCCTGCACAGTGCACACCCCAGCCATGGGTGATGTTGAGTTAGTAATAAATATTTTGCTTCCGTTTATAACCCACTGCCCATTTTCTAGACGGGCAGTGGTCTTGCTTGCCCCTGCATCAGAACCAGCTTCAGGTTCGGTAAGGCCAAATGAGGCAAGTATTTCACCGGAACATAAACGAGGAAGCCATTCCTGCTTTTGTTTCTCGTTGCCAAAATAGTATATAGGGCCAATACCTAAGGAATTGCCAGCGGCCACTGTAGCAGCCTGTGAGCCATCAATGTGGGCTATTTCTTCAACAACTATCGCATATGATAAATAATCCATCCCCGCGCCACCATATTCTTGGGGGACCACAATGCCAAAAAGCCCCATTGTACCCATTTTTTTTGTGAGTTCTACTGAAAAGGTTTCCGTTTCATCAAGTTCTTGTGCTACGGGTAAAATTTCTTTTTCTGCAAATTCCCTCACATTTTGGCGCAGGAGTTTTTGCTCCTCAGTTAACCCAAAATCATACATGACGAACCTCTTTTGCTTATTAATATAATTGGCAATTAGCTCTATTTGTAGTGCCAGTTTATACTTTTTCAAAATATAGAATGTCTTCAATTCCTCCTGTTCTCTCTTTTTTTGGTTTTAGCTTTGCTTTTACTTTTATGCCTATTTTCAGGTCATCAGGATTAACATTTATTCTATGAATGATTCCCCCTTTTATACCTGAAAAGCGAATTAAACCAATTACATGTGGTGTATTGTATCTGTTACCTTGATAATCCAACCAACATTCAGTAAATGAATAGAGTTCGCCTTCCAGCCCTATTTGTATAAATTTTTCAATTGGACTAAAACATTCCTCGCAATATATCAGTGGATATATGGATTTAATTCCACAATTACTGCATTCCGACACTAAAAATTCCTCTTTATTCATTAGTGTTTGGAAAAATTTATTGCCAGCAACTCCTAATGTATATTGATAACTTACAGGGATTGCTCCCTCAAAGTAACCCAGTTGTGTATTTGCGTTAATAGTTTCTTTAAATGACATAGTATTTCCTCCTTAATATGGTTCAAAATACTTGATATCTGTTATTGAGCCTTCGCGTTCACTTTCAGGTTTCCATACTGCCCTTACTTTCATGCCAATTGTAACTTTTGTTGGTTCAACATTTCCAATAATATGCATGATACCCTGTCCCTGAGAGGCTCCATCAATTTCAATAACTGCTGGGATGTGACGTGGTTCATCTGGTTTAAGTCGGCTTGCATCCCAGTTGACATGGCAGATAGCAAAGGTATTAACAACACCTGTATCGTTTACATAGGTATAACCGTCAGTTGGTCGCCAACAGAGCTCGCAAAAACTACGGGCTGGCAACATAATTCGGCCGCAACCATTACAATAAGAAGCTAATATTTTTCCTTCTTTCAATGCTTGTAAATATTTGCCTATAGCAATTCCGTTATCCCAGGCATATTGTAATTTTGGTTGCCAGGAAATTTTTATTGCTTTATCATATTCTTCACTTGTTAACCCTTTTACTGGAACTTTTTCAATATTCATAGTATCCTCCTCCTATCTTTTCTTATCTTCTGAGTACTATTACTGTGCCCACCTGCATGAGATCGCCCCAAGCCTGGGCAACACCTACCTTTGGTTTACCGGGAACCTGACGTTTACCAGCCTCTTCTCTTAGCTGTAAAAAGATCTCAATGACTTTCATTAAACCAGTTGCTGCTATAGGATTACCTACACCTAAAGCTCCACCGGAAGGACAAACGGGAAGGTTGCCATTTCTTGCAGTATATCCTTCAGCAGTTAGACGTGCTGCTTCTCCTCGTTCGCAAAGGAGCAAGCCTTCCATGTGGTGCAATTCTTTATAATCAAATGGGTCATAAGGTTCAGCAATATGTGTTTGTTTTTGAGGTTCAGTTATTCCTGCCATTTCATATGCCATACGGGCTGCTTTTTCAACATATCGTGGATAATAGAGGTCTTTTGTGGCCCAGTATGCTGTATCTAAATTCCATCCAACACCATCAATCCATATTGGTTTGTCTGTTAATCGTTTTGCAACATCTTCGCTTACCAGCACAACTGCTGCAGCACCATCTGATGCAGGGCTAATATCAAGGCGGTGGACTGGTTCGGCCAAAACTTCTGAGTTTAAAACATCTTCAAGGGTTACCGCTTCAGCAACCTGTGCTGAAGGATGATCAAGAGCATTGTTTTTATTTTTTACCGAAACTCTTGCAATATCAGTTTTAGATAGCCCATATGTTTCCATATAGCGCCTCATTTCAAGTGCAAATATCCATATTAATGTTGGCTTTAATGGTTGCTCGGTAGTATGGTCAAAAATTGTTAAAAATGCCCCTTGCGGGTGGGGATGACATGATGACATTTTTTCAGAACAGACAACAAGGCACACATCACAAGCGCCGGATGCTACATGCATCCAACCATGAATAGGAGCAAAGACGCCGGTACCACCTCCAACAAAATTTCTGATATATTGTTTATTATTACCTCCTGCACCACTCAAAAGGTACTCGCCTTTCATGTGAACGCCATCAAAAGCATCCGGCGCAGAGCCTACAGTAACCATCTCAACATCTTTAAGTTTCAAACCTGCCTGATCTAATGCCATCTTTGCAGCTAAATATGACATTTCCGGGCCGGTCTCCTCAGCCCTACGGACAAATTTTGTTATACCAGCACCAACGATTGCTACTTTTCTTAATCCCATTGCAAACCTCCAGTTACTCATTTGATAATATTGCGACAGCTCCGGTGGCAGTTGGTGTGCCTCTCCACGATTGTACTAAACCAACCCGAGCGTCTTTAATTTGTCGTTTACCTGCTTGATTTCTTAATTGTAGAACAGCTTCATATGTTTTCATGCCACCACTTGCTTCAAATGTATGACCTACTCCTAGTGAACCTCCGGATACGTTAACAGGTAATATTCCATCTAACCCTGTTGCTCCGTTTTCTGTCAAAAAGCCTGCTTCGCCTTTTCGTACAATCCCCATGGATTCAAGATGCTGAAGTTCTTTATATGAGTATTCATCACAAACTTCAGCAAAATCTATTTCTTTTAGTGGATTAGTTATACCTGCCATTGCAAATGCTTTTCGAGCAGCCAGGGTGGCGTAATCAGCACTGCAAAGGTTTCTTGACCATGGATTTCCCTGGCCTGAGAACCATGCAATTCCTTTTATCCAGATTGGATTTTTGCACAATGCCTTGGCTTCATTGTGAGATGCCAGTACAACCACTATTGCACCATCAGCTGGCTCAGCTACATCTAAATGTTTCAGAGGTAGGGAGATTGGTTGTGATGAAAGAATATCGTCAACTGTTAAATTGGCTCCATAAGCCGCATTGGTATTGTACAATGCATTTTTCTTGTTTTTTATAACAACATGTGCGCATTGTTCTTCTGTATTACCTGAGTCTTCTAAAAATCGCTTCATTTCAAGTCCTGCAAGGAAAGTTGAATTTTCTTTCAGTGGCCGTAAATATACAGGGTCAAGTGCAAATGATTGAACCTCATCTAATGTTTTTATGTTAGAAGCCTTTGAATGTGCTTCGATAGCAATGGTTCTAAATCTTCCTGTATTTATCATCATGTAACCAATTCCTAATGCTTGCAGGAAATCAGCTGTTACAGTTTGAACAGGACGCAATACTGCTCCCAACTGGTCAGGAACATATTCATCAAAAATGCTATAACCCTCCATAAAATCCTCAGAAGCAGTGATAAATGAATCAATATCTTTTGGGCGTAATCCTGCTTCTGAATACGCTTTAACTGCAGCAGAATATGTAAGTTCTTTGAATGATAGGGAAGGGCTTACAGAACTAAAGCCCGTTACTCCAATGCCCACAATGGCTACTCCTTCTTTCATAATACTTTCCTCCTGATTTTAAAAATTAACGAATAGTTGAATAAACACTGATTCTGAATTAAAATCATAGAACTAGTGCTATTGATCCAAGGTTCGAAGTGTAACAAAATATGTTGGGATCAATCTACTTTTGAATGATTAGCGTTGGATAAACTAAAATAGGGCAAACAAGCAATGTTAACTGATTGTCCCTACCCAGAGAGCAATGGCCAGTGTTTTAAAATTATTAGTGATATATTGCATGTCAGGTTTTGTCCAGAAATGAGCTGCATCACCCTGATTAAGCTGAAAAACCTGTTCCTGATATGTTAATTGAAGGGAACCTTTCAATACACAGAGAACCTCCTGGCTGTTGCGTATCCCTTTGCGGGCAGGAATACTTTTGCCCGGTTCAATTATTATTATTGCGCTGTCTATGGTTCTCTGTGATTCCGGAGGGAAAAAGCGCCGTGTTGCAAACCCAACATGTGGTATATCAACATCAGCAAGGTCTTTTTTTCTGATGACTGCAATGCGTTCCTGATTTTGAGCCTGATGAATTACATCTGCAGCATTGCATCCTATTGCACTACATATATTCATAAGTGTGTCAACCGATGGCGAATTAACATTATTCTCTATTTGGCTTAAAAAACCCTCAGAGATCCCAGCCTTTTCTGCTACAGTCTTTAAAGTCATTTTCTTTTCCTTGCGTTTAAGCCTGAGTACAGAACCCAAATCCATTGTTTGTTATCACCTTTGTTAAAATTTACATTTATAAATATAAGTTATTTATAAATATTTACTATTTATAAATATTATATTAATGTCAAGATAATTTTTAAATAAAGCTTAAAAAAATGACTGTTAATTGCTAAATGTATTTTTATTTACAAATAATAAAAAATATAGAATTTTGCCCCTTCGATGGAGCGAGGTTGCATTTATTATTGTTTTGTACATAAAAAGAATATAGGAATTGACAGTGAAAAAATATCATTTATGGGCTCTGCTTCTGGTTGTGTGCAGAAAATCGCAAAGATGGATGGACCATTATTTTTTATGGAATCATAAAAATATTATGATTATCATCAACAATAGATGTGGCGTAATTCATTG
>Ga0308389_1002902_pt1 | contig 10374 bp, 7 predicted proteins | sample Hotspr2Sample148_FD_202362 | JGI IMG/M metagenome (GOLD analysis project Ga0308389, IMG submission 202362) | Hot spring phototrophic mat microbial communities from Mushroom Spring, Yellowstone National Park, Wyoming, United States - 20040719_148 ... | reverse complement strand
GCTTAACAGAGAAGACTTAAATTATCTTTTTTCTTTGGCTGAAAAAATCCCCACAGGTGAAAGGAACACTCAATTCCTTAAGGCTTCCGCTGTGCAGCCAGGGGTTTACAGAAGGAAATTTGGAACAAAAATGGTTTCTGTTAGCTTTTATAAAGACGTGTATCCTAGTGAAGAGGATCTTTGCGTAACGCTGGTTTGCAAATACCTGTTTGAAAGTAAACAGAGCCCGATTTATAGAGCTCTAGTAGAAGAATTAAAGGTGGCATCAGGAGTGAGCTTCATAGAGGGACCCGGTTACAGGTCAAAGAATTTAGCAATAGTTTTGTTTCCTTATTTAAGCGGAGTGAATCCAGAGAAGATTTTGGATAATTTTTGGCGTGTTCTAGAAGATACGAAAAAATCCGGACTTGGTGAGAGAGAGGTTGAGCTTGCAAAAACTTTAATCCTTCGCCAGGGGGCAGATATATTTGAAAATAAGCTTCAGTTAGCTGAATGGATTGGAGAATCTACCCTACTTTACGGTTCTCCTTGGGAGCCCGTCAAAATAATAAAAAAACTGCTGGAGTTCTCGCCCCAATCAATTAATTCTTGTCTGCAATCTGTGTTTCACAAGAAAAACAGTTTAGTGATTGTTTCAAATTGAAATGATAAGAATTGGTTGTATTACTTTGCTAGTTATAGCAATAGGTTGCAGTTACATTGTTTCCGACAAAATCTTTGTGAAAGATGAAAGTCAGATACTGAGTCAGTTAGCTGTAGTCGGGATAACTGATCCACTATACAAAGATCCAGTGAGAGCCCTTCTACTGAAGGACGTACTTTTCGAAGGTGGCTCAAGCAAATACTCAATCCAACAAACTAGAGACTTACTTGAACAGTCAGGAGCGTCTGTTACATTCAACATATCGCTTGATGGAGTCTACACCTTACAGATAAAAGCACTACCGTCGCGTTTCAGTCAAGCACTTGAAGTGGTACTGGATCACTTACAAAATCCTGCTTTCGACTCAACAGCCGTTGAGTTAAAAAAGATGCACAATTGCGAAGCTTTAACCCGTCAAATAGAAAAACCAGTTCTGGTAGCAATTAGAGGGTTCCGCTTACTGCTTTTCGGCGAAGATGAGTTGGTAAATTTCTCTTGCAAAGACTTTGCATCAATTAAATCTGATGATTTGATTAAATTTTACGAGAGTCTAAAATTTAAAAACTATAAATTCGTAACAAACGCTAATTTATCAGCTAGTCATCTAGAGGGTCTTAGAAAGGTTTTCAGAAAGGGTTTTATTCCTTCCACAATTCAATTTAAACGAAAAAAAGCCAGGCAGTTACTGTGGATTTATTCTGAAACCCCCCATACTACAGTCTTGCTTGGAAATATCTCAGACAACAGCCTAAGCTCAACTAGGTACTACTTAAGAGCCTTTGAGGGTTTATTGTCAGAAGATTTTGACTCAAGATTATTCTCAAGAGTCAGAAGCGAGTTGGGCCTGGCATACCTTGTCCAAGGAGGCTGGACAGCAGATCTATACAGAGGTTTTGTTTATGTTGTAGCACAAACTAGCCCTGAGTTAGTTGAGACTTTAATAACCGAATCTTTGCAAGAAATAAACTTGCTGACAAAAGTTAATTTAAAAGAAGACTTACAGAAGCTAGCCATTCGGGAAAAGAGAAAACTCATTTTTTCCTATGAAAATCAATTTTTGAGACGGGTGCAACAAGTTTTTAGGGAATTAGTGGGATTACCCTTAAACGAAGAGGAAAACTGGGTTAAATTTCTTCATCAAACAAACCCGGATATTCTAGCGGCAAAATGGAAAGAGCTTTTAAGGTTTGGTGTCAGCGATGATTTAGCTATTGTTCTTGTAGGTAGTAAAAATCCTATTGATATTTTTAGTGACAAAGGTTTCTTATCAAGTTTTGAGCTTTTTAAAGGAGAATTTAATACAACAGATGGGTCACTACTTATTACACACTTAGGTTCTTAACCAGTTATTTGATTTAAATTTAAAAAAGAGTTTTGCAAGAGATTGACCACTTTAAGCGCTTATTTCCGATTTGTTTTTTAGCGCCTGAACCTTTCAGTCTTTGGACTATCCTAGTCGTGTCTTAGCAAGTAAAAACAGAAGTATAGTGGCCGTCAGTTGGCTGGCATTAATCTGCTGCGATCAAGCTACTAGCCTGACGCGTAAGACTTTTTCTTTGAAATTTCATATCGGCATACCTAAGCAAGCCAAAGAATTGAGCCCTTTTAATGGCCTTTTTAACTTTTTCCTGGGTGCGAGTAGATAAGCCCGTGTACTTTTTCCCTAAAATCTTTCCTCTTTGACTTAAAGCTTGCGCAACAACTTTATAACTCTTAAAAGTTATAGGAACCGAGGGATCCAAAGCTATCTCTCTTTTTTTAGGCGTGAGTAAATTGAGCCGCTGCATTGGAGGCAAGTGTTCTTTTTTAAGCTGTGAATCTTGTGAAACAAAAGATTTATCCTCAGAGATTTTTAGGGCCTTGCCATTCAAAACATATCCGTTAAGTTCTTCGATGACCCTTTTGCAGTCTTCTTCTGACTCAAATTCAGCAAATCCAAATCCCTTGGGTAACTTTGTCTTTTGATCAATAGCGATTACTACATTTTTAACTGGACTTATTTGACTCAAAACCCCCTTCAAATTGTCCACTGATACAGTGACATCAATGTTGCTGATAAAAACTCTAAAAGCCATGTTGGACAATTTTAGAGCAAATGTCTTAGGTAATCAATCTACTGGGCTCAATTCCTCCAAGTCGACAAAAGTCAAATGCTCAACACTATCAAACTCAACTAGAGCTTGAGACCCTGAGAGTTTCAAAACAACACCTCTGCCCCATTTTGGATGAGTCACATTTGATCCATCGTAGAGCTGTGGCTTTGGTTGCTCGCGAACGCAACTACGAGCTCCCGGCACAACAAATTCTGTATCAAGCAAATCATATGGAATTTCTAGAATGAACCGGGAAACCTCTTTGGTAGAACCGAAATACATTGATCTAAAATACGCCGATGTCAGATACAAATACTTTTTTGCCCTGGTTGTTGCCACGTAGAACAATCTTCTTTCCTCTTCTAACTCCTCCCAAGCTCGCGCCAAACTATGAGGTAAAATGCCCTCTTCTAGCCCAACTACAAAGACTGCGTCATATTCTAAACCTTTCGAAGCATGAATAGTCATCAAATGAACCACTCCTGAGCTCTCTTCAACAGCAAGGTTTGACATCAGAGAAAAATGATCCAAGAAATCTTCTATGCCTTTCCCCCTCTCTTCAAAATCTTTCGCAAAACCAAGAAGTTCAAAGACGTTATCCAATCTGTCTTTTCCAAAATTTGAGACTAAAAAATCCATATATCCCCAGTCATCTAGAATAAATTTGAGGAAAGCATAAGGGTTATTTGGAAGCTGAAGGATTTTTTCGAGCTTTGATCCTAGCTCAGGTTTTACTTGCTTAACTTTTTGAACTAAACTTTCTCCTGCTGCATTTTGAATTTTTTCGAAGGTTGCTTTCCCGATGCCTTGAGGAGGATTCTGTATCAAACGCGCAAAAGCGATGGAATCCAGCGGATTTCTCCAAAATCTCAAATAACTCAAAAGGTCCTTTATCTCCTTCCTTTCGAAAAATTTAACTCCACCAAACACCTTGTACGGCAACCCATGTCGCAGAAAGGCTTCCTCTAAGGCTCGACTTAAGTTATTTACTCGATAAAAAACAGCAACAGTTCGGTTCCTTGCAAGGTGCTCCTTTGCCTCAGCTGCGACAAAATTAGCCTCTTCTTCCTCTGAGGGAAAACTTTTATAAACGGGCTTTATTGATGTTACAAATGAGGAAAACAGCTTCTTGTCAAATCTTGAGCTATTATTAGATATTACCGCATTTGCTACTCTTAAAATTTCCTGAGAGCTTCTATAGTTTTGCTCAAGTTTGAAGATCTGCTTTACTGAAAACTCTTCGCAAAATTTCTGAATGTTTTCATAGCGCGCTCCCCTAAAAGAGTAAATGCACTGATCTTCATCCCCGACCATAAAGATGTTAAATGGTGGAGCGGCAATTAAAGTTATTAGCTCGAACTGTACCTCATTGGTGTCTTGTGCTTCATCAACTAAAATATGTTTAATAAGCGCTCGAACTCGCTCTTTGACATCAGAGAATTTTTTCAAGATAACTTTTGAAAGAACTAGAAGATCGCCAAAATCAACACAGTTTGAATTTTTAAGCTCAATCTGATACTGCTGCCAAACTTCTGACAATTCTCTTGGCACTTTGGTTAAATAGTCTTCCCAATAGCAGCCATCGTTTTTTAAAAGGTCAATTTCCCGACAAAGCTCAAAAATTCCTTGCTTGATACCAAGCCTCTTACAAACAGCTTTTAAAACACTCCTTGCATCATCTTCATCAAGCACTGAAAAATCACTTCTAAAGCCAAGAAGGTTAATGTAATGCCGTAAAAACTTTAGACCCCAAGCATGAAATGTACCCAAAAAAAGTCCCGGAACACTAAAACCTAATGCTTCTTCGACTCTAGCCCTCATGTTGCCAGCTGCTTGTGTTGAAAAAGTAAGACCGATAATTCTTTCAGGTTTAACTTTCAAATCTCTGATTAAATGGACTAATCTTCCCACTAATACTTTAGTTTTTCCTGACCCTGCTCCTGCAGTGACTAAAACAGGCCCCTCCGGTGCCAAAATTGCTTGAGTCTGTTGCTCGTTAAAGTTGTTCATATTTTCTCAAAAAAAGCCTCAATTTATTTAGAGCCCTTCCTCTCATACTCACTGAATTTTTTTCCTCTTTAGACATCTCAGCAAAGGTTTTCGAGCAACCTACAGGCATAAAGATTGGATCCCAGCCAAAAGAAGACCTACAAGTCGGCTTAACCAAAAATCCTTTGGTCTCACCTTTGAATAGTTTAATTCTAGACCCTTTTTTTTTGAAAGCGACTAAGGTAATCGCTTTTGCTTTAAACTTGTTTTTCAAACTTGCCCAATGGTAAAGCTCCGCTAAGGAAAAAGCCTCCAAAAAAAATTTAACTAAGGGTCCCGGAGCTTTGTAATTAAAACACTCTAAAAATAAACTTGTATCCTCAACTATAAAGGGCAAATCTATTATGTTTTCAATTTGTGATACTTTCCACGCTAAAACCTCTTTGGGATCCAAACTTTGAATTTCAAAAAGCTTAAGTTCAAGCATGAAAATATTTGGAAGAATGGCTTTTGCTTCCTTTAATTTATGCTTATTGGATGTAACGAATGCTATGCGGTCCATGATCACAAGTCAACCAAAAAGTTTAACCATTAGATTTTAAGATTTAAACTTGGTAGTTAATCATAAAAGTTGTCCTGGCGGTTTCTTGAAGAGAGCTTAAAACGTTTTTTACTATATTGTATCAGTCATTTTGTCTTGAAATCATTTAGTCCATTGACGTAAATAAAACGCAGTCATTGCCTAGGATCCCTGACTATGAAAACTTCACTTTCCTTTTTTCTCATCTAACCAGCTAACCTGCTTCTTTATACAACTGGCTTTAGGAGGTTCTTCCCCCCCCATATCCACTAATAGCGTAATCGAGCACTCACCTTAATAAAGCGCATAGTTTATGGAGTGACAAATTGACTAACCATATAATGGCAACAATCAAGAAAAAATTTTAGTTTCTAATTTAACACAAGGAAGAGAGGTAAAAGAGCATCCAAGCGACTAAGGGTTTTTTTAAAATTAAAAGCTTTGTTGTAATTCTAAAGACCTACACGTTTTTTCCTGAAAAATTCGAGCTCACGTTAGACAAATCTTGGCTTAATAGCTAAAATGTGCGATTTTGTGGTTAGTTGCTTGATTTAAATTGATAGAGGTTTGTTTATTGATTAAACTGATACAAGATTACAAGTTAATGTACTAGCTAGCTATTTATGGAGGATCCAATTAAAGAAAGTCTCTCAAGAGGAGTAGAAAAAGTAGTCGACCAAGAAAACTTAGAAAAACGCTTAAAATCAGGCAAAATTTTAAGAGTCAAATTAGGAATTGACCCCACTAGTCCTAACCTCCATTTAGGAAGATGTGTGTCTTTACTCAAGCTTCGAGACTTTCAAAATCTGGGGCATCAAGCGGTTTTGATAATTGGTGATTTTACAGCTCAGATAGGAGATACATCCGATAAAGATGCCGAACGACCTATGTTATCGGAAGAGCAGGTTTCTGCTAACTTGGCTACGTATGTGGAGCAAATTTCAAAAGTTATTGATGTAAGTAAAGCCGAGATCTTGTATAACTCTAAGTGGCTTTCAGGACTGCCTTTCTTGGAAGTCTGTAAAATGGCCGATGTTTTCTCTGTTAACCAGTTTATAGCACGAGACTTGATTAATCGGCGCCTGGAAGCGGGTAAAAGAGTGTCTTTAAGGGAGGTTTTGTATCCACTTATGCAGGCGTATGATTCTGTTGTTGTTAAAGCAGATGTTGAGCTTGGGGGTGTTGATCAATGGTTTAATCTTTTATGTGGGCGAGATCTTCAAAAACATCTAGGTCAGGAACCTCAAGATATTTTAGTAACGCCGATCATAGAGGGTACGGATGGTAGAAAGGCAAGTTCAAGTTGGGGCAATACTATTAACGTTTTAGACACTCCTAGGAATATGTTTGGCAAATTGATGTCAATTAAAGACGAGCTCATCATTAAATATTTTTGGTGCTTAACAAGGATAGAGAAAGAGCGGGTCCAGGAGTTTGAAAATATGTTAAAAAAGGGTCATAACCCCCGCGATATTAAACTTGAGTTAGCAACTGAAATAGTGTCTTTCTTTTACTCAAGGGATGTAGCTTTGAAGGAAAGGGAGTATTTCATAGAAGTTTTTTCAAATAAGCAAACCCCTTCAGATGTGCAAGAGTTTATCCCTTCTAACTATGAGATCTTAACCTTTCTTGTTGAAAGCGGTTTAGTTAGCTCAAAATCAGAAGCTAGGCGAGTAATTGCACAGGGAGGTGTTAGGGTCGATGGACAGCAAGTTGACTCTCCAGAGTTCAAGCTTTCAAAAGGGCAGATAGTTCAAAAAGGCAAAATAAAGTTCTTCAAAGTATCATAGAAATTTAAGGAGAATATCAACAAGCTGTTTTGGTCAGGCTGACCAGGTCTTAGCTTCAGGCTGCTAACTTTGACTCTGTGGTTGGTCAATAAACCTTGAAGAAACAAGTTTATTATAAACATGTCAAAGTTATTTTTGTGCACTTAAATTTTTATTTAATTCAAAGTGAAAGCGCTAGATTATAAAATTTCTTCCCCTCTATCGCGTTAAAATCCTAACATTATAGGTTTTAAAGGTAACTAAATTTTTAGGATAAATTAAACAGTAGCACAAAATTCTTAAAACTTCCGCTCTGGTGGAGGTGGGGGGAATCGAACCCCCGTCCAAGAAGTGTGAACAAGCTACCTTCTCCGTGAGCAGCCTTTTTTTAAGCTTCAGGTTTTCGAAAGAAAAAGGCAAATTTCGAAAACCCTAGGCTTTTTCGTATTTAGCTTGGCAAAAAGCCTAAATACCAAGCTAAAGCCGTCTAAGTTATTACAAACTAACCAGCCAACCGGCTGCTGGTTAGTTTGCGGCTTGGCGATTCTCCGGCAAGCCTAAATTATGCCGCTAGAGCAAAACGCTCCGCGAACAAAACGTCGTCGTTGGCAGTTATCTTGCCTCGGGTTTTTAAAGAGGCCTCCCGAACCTCTTCACGCTTATAGCCCTCACAAACTTCTTGTCGAAACCTGTACACCCCCCTACTATTTTAATTATAATCATCCCTCGCGCCCGATTACAGAAAATTGTTATAGCTATACTTCAGTTTCTCGTTCAGTTAAATTTTCAACTCTAATGAATCACAGAACCTGAGATTTTTAGCAAAAGAGTTAAAGACCAAAAAGCAGCTTAAACTCATAGACCTACCAAATGTTCTTACAAATTTCGTGAGTCTCAAAATATAAAAGAGATCTTAAAAAATGGGAAAAAATCAAAATAAATTTTTAAAAGAACCACTTATTTTTGAATATTTGAGGTTGTTTTAGCATTCAAATGGAATCGCTAAGTTAACTTTAAAACTTTAATTTAAATTTAGCTGTTTTACTGAAACTTAGCCAGAAATTGAACTGCTTCGACGCACTCCAAAGTTGCATATAGGAATCGTGTTTCCCTCTCGACGAAAACCATCTACAGCTATTTAATGGCTTACTTCACGCTGACTAAAATTTACGAAAACAGAAACAGACAACTTTCTTTTAAACAAAAAAGTCACATTATTATGAAGCTTACCCTTTTAGTTATGGCGCTAGTGCAAAACTAGCTTAAACTTTTGCCTCTAAAAATCTAGTTTTTCAACAGACTGATTAATTGCTAACTTAATAAAGAAGCAGAACATTTTACGGCTTTTAGAAACTGTATTTAAAAAAGATGCTATCTCAATGGAGAGCTTTTGAATGCAGCACAATTTCTTTACAAGGAAGGTCGTGTATCAGAGCCGCTATGAAAGCTTGCATAAAATCCTTTGAAATTTTAAAGCATTTTCTACCCTATTATTAAGGTGGAAACCAGAACTTCGATTTTCTTAAGCCCAAAGCTTCTCAAGTTAACCTACACTCTACCTTCCATCTATTGAAATCCTGAAGAATAATTCTTAAAGCCTCTTCAAGCTCGTCAACAACTGTAATTAAATTAAACTCCCAAGCATCTAGTAATTTAAGCTTTAATGGGTACTGTTCTATCCAGTTCATCAAGGGCCTCCAAAACTCCGAGTCTACTAACAAAAAGGGCCTAGGCTCTTTGATAAAACCCGTCACTAACAGCTGCCAACCGTAGAAGAGCTCCAAAGCCGTTCCTATCCCCCCTGGCAAAGCTACAAACGCAGTAGAAATACGGAAGAAATTCTCTAGCCTAGTCATAAACCTTGGATGAGTTTTTGAAACATCTAGAAAATTATTTGGAGGCTCCAGTATAGGAAGTTGTATAACCAAACCAAAACTCCTTGCCTTGGAACTTGCTTCAATACGACCTTTCCTGGCCCCAGCGTTAGCAACTGCCATCAAACCAGGTCCACCTCCCGTAACTACATCAATGCCCTCCCACGCAAGCCTTCTAGCAAGCTCAAAAGCAAACTGGCCCCACTTGCTTTTTTCGTCCAGCCTACGACTACCGAAAATAGAAACCCGGTAATACTTGCATTTATCTATTTCTTTGAGCTTGGTCTCAACATCAGTGATTTGAGCTACTAATTCATCATACTTTCGTTCCAAACTTTCTTTAGCACTCATTTAAATCGATGCTTCGGCAAGTTAGGCGAGTATATATATCTAAACCCTCTTTTAAAGGTTCCTCTGTCTTTTCGTCTTTTGAGGCTTTATTTAAATTATCGAAAAGAAGAATATCTTGTTTTTTTCGCGCGTTCAAAATTTCTTGCAGATGCTCTTCAGATTCAATAATCAGAGCCTCCACCATAACTTGGTCAAAATGCTCCACAAGCACAATTTCAAGCTGATCTCTAACTTTTGCAGGAATTTCCTCTATCTCAACGTCGTTTTTTGCAGGTATTATAACTTTAGTGATTCCCGCTCTGCTGGCCGCCAAACATTTTTCCTTAAGGCCACCGATGGGCAAAACAGTTCCCCGCAAAGTAATTTCACCAGTCATCGCAACATTCCTATTAACGGGAATTCCTGTCAGAGCCGACACTAAAGCTGTAGCAATTGTTATTCCCGCCGAAGGCCCGTCTTTTGGTATTGCGCCTTCTGGCACGTGAATGTGGATGTCTATTTGGTCAAAAAACATTTTAGGTAACCCAAAGAGCGCATGCCTACTTCGCACAAAAGTTAACGCAGCTTTAGCCGACTCTTGCATAACCTCTCCTAGCTTACCCGTAATTTGAAGTCTGCCTTTCCCCGGAACAATTGCAACTTCAATAATGAGCAACTCTCCGCCTTTTTCTGTCCAGGCAAGGCCTGTACATGAACCAACGAGATTTCGTTGATCTATCTCGCCATAACGATAAGGGGGATACCCTATAAACCTTGGCAAATCATCTTTATCAATGCGAACGGTCTGATCTATGTTATTGTCTTGAAGAAGCTTAACAGCAACTTTACGGCACAAAGCAGCCAAAGTCCTCTTGAGATTTCTTACTCCAGCTTCTCTGGTGTACTTTCTGATGATCTCCTTGATGGCCTCCTCTGACAAGTCTAAATTTTTTTCCTTAAGCCCTGCCTCCCCAATCTCTTCTGGTAACAAATGCCTTTTGGCAATATTCAATTTTTCTACCTCAGTGTAACCTGATATTCGAATAATCTCCATTCTATCAAGCAAAGGCGGAGGTATGGTGTGCAACTGGTTAGC
>Ga0308389_1002900_pt1 | contig 10381 bp, 8 predicted proteins | sample Hotspr2Sample148_FD_202362 | JGI IMG/M metagenome (GOLD analysis project Ga0308389, IMG submission 202362) | Hot spring phototrophic mat microbial communities from Mushroom Spring, Yellowstone National Park, Wyoming, United States - 20040719_148 ... | reverse complement strand
TCTCTCAACTTTGCTTGCACAAACAAACGACCGCTCTTTGATTGTCAAAAAAACGTCGCTCCTAATTTCCAACAAGAAAACTTAAAGTCAGATGACACAAAAGAAATTGATTCCCTTACACACGCAAATTTTTATTGGCTTGTTTATTGGGCTGATTGCGGGACTTGCCGTCAATTTTTTCGCGCCTCAGAGCGAAGCGGTCAAATGGATTGCGTCAAATGTCGCCTATCCAATTGGACAAGTGTTCTTGCGCATGATTTTTATGGTGATTGTTCCGCTGATTTTTTCGGCGATTGTGTTAGGCGTATCGGATTTAGGCGATGTGGGGCGCATTGGGCGCATCGGATTAAAAACCTTGCTCTTTACCGTTGTCATTACAGGTCTGGGCGTCTTGATGGGCGTATTTTTGGTGAACCTCTTTAAGCCGGGCAAAGGCATTTCAGAAGAGAATCGACAGGCGTTGATGTCGACCTTGCAAGGCAATCAGAGTGTCAGCACAATTCTTTCCAACGCACAGCAAACGAAATCTGCGGTTCAGACACTTCTCGATTTCATTCCACGCAATCCATTTGTTGATGCCACATTTGCCTTCGATTCGAGTTATCAAGGCGGCGGATTGTTAGCGATTATGTTCTTTGCGCTCATCTTCGGAATTGCGATGGCAGTGTGTGAAAACGAGCGCACAGAGCCACTGACAAAAGTCTTTCAAGGCTTGTATGATGTGGTGATGAAGATTATTGATTTTGCAATGCGACTTGCGCCGTTTGGCGTTGCCGCACTGATTTTTTCCGCCGCCTCTCAACTTGGCTTTCAGATTATTGCGACGCTGGGTATGTATGTGTTCGTGGTGATGCTTGCGTTGACGATTCACCAATTCATCACTTACGGCTTGATTCTTCAATTTTTTGCGAAGCGTAATCCGATTGAATTTTTCAAGAATATTTGGGAAGTGATTTTGACGGCGTTCTCAACCAGTTCCTCAAACGCGACACTGCCAACATCGATTCGGGTAACCGTAGAGCAACTAAAAATCAATCAAGACATTGCGAACTTTGTTTTGACGGTTGGCTCAACTGCTAATCAAAACGGGACAGCACTTTACGAAGGAATCACGGTGCTTTTTTTAGCGCAATTTTACGGCATAGACCTCTCACTTGGTCAGCAGGTTTCGGTTGTGTTGCTCTCGATACTGGCGGGCGTTGGTACAGCGGGCGTGCCGGGCGGCTCACTTCCGCTTGTAGTGCTGGTGCTTCAAACGATTGGCGTACCTGCCGAAGGCATTGGCATTATTTTGGGCGTGGATAGGGTCTTGGATATGAGCCGAACCGTTGTCAATGTGACAGGCGATATTACACTTGCCGCATGGGTAGAATCCTCTGAACCGCAAGCGGCGAAGGTCGATGCGTAATCTCTTTCTCTACATTGTATCTTGCAATAAACTAATCCACAGGGGAAGTGAAGTGAATGTATAGACGTGTTCTTATCGTTGGTGCAAATGGGCTTGTAGGACAAAAGCTCACTGAAATTTTCTCAAACGACCGCAATTTCGATTTGCTAATTTCAGCACGTCAGAGCGAAGCCTACAACAAAGCCGCCAGTTTCGGCTATGTTCAATTAGATGCAACTAATCTTGCCGCTGTTAAAGAACTTGTTTGGAATTTTTCACCTGAAGTAATCATCAATGCGGCGGCTTACACCGATGTCGACGGCTGTGAGCGCGAAAAAGAACTCTCGTGGAAAGCCAATGTAACCGCAGTTGAAAACCTTGTTACTGCCTCGCGATTGGTCGGCGCACGTGTGGTGCATATCTCAACCGATTATGTGTTTGATGGCAAGGCAGGACCATATGATGAAACGGCAACGCCGAATCCGCTTTCCTACTACGGCAAAGAAAAACTTGCATCTGAAAATGCAGTGCGCGCATCGGGCGAAAATTGGGCGATAGTTCGAACAATGGTCGTTTATGGCGTTGCTCCAAAAGTGAAAAAAAATTTTGCGATTTGGCTTGTGCAAGAACTCAAGAAAGGAAATCGAGTGAATATCGTTTGCGACCAGTTCGGTAACACAACGCTTGCTGATGACCTTGCGCGTGGCATCTATGAACTTGTCCGCCAAAACAAGCGTGGCTTGTATCATATTGCAGGGTCGGATATTCTCTCACGATTTGAGTTTGCGCAAAAACTTGCCAAAGAATTCGGATTTGATACATCGCTCATTCACCCTATCAGAACGGCTGAACTCAACCAATTAGCGGCACGACCACTTCAATCAGGCTTAATTACCTTAAAAGCACAAGCCGAACTCGGCATTACATTTCTTTCAAGCGATGAATCGCTAAAAAAATTCAAAGAGCAATTTTTGGAGAGCGCATGGGCATGAAAGAGTAAAACTGCGTTTAAGCTTTCTTTACGGCAAGTATCAGAGACGCTTTCCTGAAAAGAAAAAAATAGCGTAACTTCGTTACGACATTAAAGTTTTCGGTGCCTTGTGTAAGGCAAGGAGAATAGGGAATCAGGTGAAAATCCTGAACTGTGCCCGCAACTGTAAATCACAACAGAGCGGCTTCAACCACTGACACGTTCGCCCGAACACGTTGGGAAGGTTGAAGCCAGCACGCGTGATAAGTCAGGAGACCTGCCGAAAGCATTGTGCAACATAGGACGACGGGGTCATCGTCTTGCAACCTTTCGCCATTGTGGACTTCGCTTCCAACATCATCAAAGAGGGTGCGCTGATTCTCTCCGCACTTGTTTGGCTACTTTATTCAGTGCGGCTGTGCGCGCAATCCAAAGACTCGACCAAGACGGTTCGCACCGAAGAAATTCGCGTCGAGGACACGCGCTTAATAACGCCATCAACTGCGCCCTACACCTACGAAACGCTCTCCAAAGCCGAGCTTGAAAAACTCAACGCGCTCACGGTTGCTGATGCCGTGAGGCAACTGCCCAGCGTGATGCTCAAAGACTACGGCGGCATTGGCGGCTTGAAAACTATCTCTGTGCGCAGTCTCGGCGCAGAACACACCAGCGTGCAACTCGACGGCATCAAAATCTCTGACGCTCAAACAGGGCAAGTGGATTTGGGCAGATTCTCGATTCAGAATCTCGAACAAATTGAACTTACAAGCGGAAATGTGCCGAACTCGCTTGCGCCTGCACGCGCCTACGCATCAGCATCAGTCTTAAATCTTGTCTCAAGAATTGAGTCGTTTCATCAAGCCATGCGCCGCTACGATTGGCGTGTGGGTTTGCAAGTAGGGTCATTTGGTCAGTTCAATCAATCGGCTTCGCTCTTCTCCAAACTTTCCGAGCGTGCTTCAATCGGCGTTGATGTCGAGCGCATTTCAGCAAACGGCGAGTATGATTACCGCTTGCAAAACGGACGCGAAACATTGAGCCTGCGCCGCCGCAATACCGACATCACCAGTCTGCGTGCAGAAACCGACCTTGCGCTGAATGTGGCAAGCCATTCAACCTTGTCGATAAAGGCATATCTCTACGATTCCGAGCGAGGCTTGCCCAACGCTGTTGCGATTCGCCCAAATCCCGACCTTATCGAAGTCTCGCGCCAACGCCTTTATGTGCAAGATGCCTTCGCTCAAACAAGAGTTCTCACAAGCATAAACGAAAAACTTAAACTCAACATCGGCGGCAAATTTGCTTACAACTTCTTGCGCTTCACCGACCCCTCGCTCGATGACCGCAACCCAAGCCTTGACGACCGCTATGTTCAGCGAGAGTTTTATGCAACCACAAGCCTTGCGTATTCACTCACCGAAAATGCAACGATAAGCCTTGCTTCCGACCTTGCACTCAACACGCTCAACGCCTCGCTCTACAATGCCGCTCAACCCAAGCGATGGACTTCGATTTCCGTTCTCGCTTTTACCTATCGCACCGAACACACCTCGCTTGAAAGCAATCTGGCGGCAACACACGTAAGCGAAACAACTGAACTTGGAACGCCTGCACCAAATCGAAGTGCCGTAACGCCAACGATTGCCATCGGCTATAAGCCCTTGTCAGATGAAGGATTGCGGCTTCGTGCCTCGTTTCGCAACACGTTCCGACTGCCCACATTCAACGACCTGTATTACACGCGGGTTGGCAACACAAATTTGCGCCCTGAATATGCACGCCAATGGAATGTGGGAATTGGCTACGAAAAATTTTCATCATCGTGGTGGCGATATGTTGCGCTTCGCCTTGATGGATTTCGGTTTGATGTAACCGATAAAATTCTGGCTGTGCCGCGCGATGCGTTTAATTGGTCAATGCAAAACATTGGCGCAGTCGAAACACTTGGAATGGATTTGCACTTTGAATCACAAGTTCAACTTGCAACGGCAACGCTTGCGATAGTGGCGAACTACACGCGCCAAAATTTGTTGGACGTCTCGCCCGCATCGCTCACGCCACGACAGCAAATTCCTTACACACCAAAAGAACTTGGCTCGGCAATCGTGAGCCTTGAACAAGGCGTTTGGGCAATCGGCTACGCGCTCACTTACACTGGCTTTCGCTTCGCGCTTCCTGAAAACACGGCAAGCAATGTGCTTCCTGCGTTTTGGCTCAATGACATCAGTGTTTCGGTTGGAATTCCGTTAGGAGATTTTTCCGTGAAAGTCAAAGCCGAAGTCAGCAATCTCTTTGATGCGCGTTACGAGGTGATTCAATTTTTCCCAATGCCTGCACGCAACTATCGGCTTTCGGTCAACTTAACGCAAGTGGCAAGATGAAGAACTTGTTAAAATTCTTGTTGGGCTTTTTAATCTTTGTTTCTGCGTGTGTTGATGCGCCCACAGAGTCGCCAAGCGATTTTACGCCTGCACCAACATCGCGCATTGCGCTGGTGCTGAACGAAGGCTTGTTCCAACGCAATAACGCAACGCTGACCTATTACGAAATTGATTCCAACCGTGCATTTACCGATTTCTTCGAGCGGCAAGTGGGCAGACGGCTTGGCGATACAGGCAACGACCTTGCGCAGTATGGCGGAAAAATTTACATCGTCGTCAATGTCAGTAGCACGGTTGAAGTCTTAGATGCACGCACGTTCAATTCGCTTGGAACAGTCTTACTCTTCAACGGCACACAGCCCCGGCAACCGCGTCACATCGCCTTCTACGGACGAAACGCCTTTGTCAGTTGCTTCGATGGCACCGTCGCTGTAATCGATACGGCTTCGCTCGCTGTAACGCAAAACATTCAAGTGGGCTCTTATCCCGAAGGCGTTGCGGTTCAAAACGGCAAACTCTATGTGGCAAATTCAGGCGGACTCAATTTCCCAAACTACGACAGCACCGTTTCCATCATTGACCTGAACTCGCTCACAGAAATCAAACGCCTAACGCTTCGCATCAATCCAACCGCAGTTGCCGCCGACCGCTACGGCAACGTGTATGTGATTTCAAACGGAAACTACTCGACCGTTCCAATGCGGCTATTGGTGATTGATTCAGCGCGCGACACGCTCAAAAAAATCTACGACTTCGACGCCAGCCGAATCGCCATTCACGATAGTCTGGCATTTGTTGCATCAAACAACAGCGTGAAACTGCTCGACATCAAAAACGACAGAATGCTCAATGCGAATCTAATTGCGCCCTCAACCTTCCAAATTCTTTACGGAATCAGCATTGACAAAGCGCGGCGGGAACTCTATTGCGCCGATGCCAAGAACTACGTCGTGAGCGGCGAAATGAAGGTCTTTGATTTCAACGGACAGTTTAAGCGCAGTTTTCAAACGGGTTTAATCCCGAGCAAAACAATTTTTGTTCGGTAATTCTATAACTCAAAACAGGAGAAAAAAATGAAAAAGAACCTTCTGCTTCTTGTCGCAGTTTGCCTTTTGGGCAACGCACGCATGGACGCACAGCCGCAAAAAGTGCTGTTCGCCATTCGAGGCTTCAGCAATCAAGCCTTGACTTACATCAATCTTTCAACGGGGACGGTGGTCGATAGCCTTGCGCCGATTGGTCCAGTCTCCAATGAAATTTTAGCGTTCAACAATCGGCTCTATGTCGTCAATTCAGGGCAGTTTCCGAATGGTACGAATGCGTCGATTCAGCATGGGCGATTAGCGAATTTTGTTGTCGGCGCGGCACCGATTAAAACCGAACCGATTGCCAACAACTTGAATCCCTTTTCAATCGCAACTTTTTTCACGCAGACAAACGAAACCTTCGGCGTGGTTTCAAACTTGCTCGACAGTTCGATTTCGCTTTACCGCATGAACGCGCCGACCTTCAATCCGAATCAAGACACGATTCAATTTGTGCGCAAAATCAGCATCGGGCGGCGCGGACCAGAAGGCATGGAAGTGGTTACGCAATTAGCGACACCCAGCACTTCAACGGTCTACATCGCCAATGCCTACAATCCCTCAACCTTTGACTACGACAGCACGGTAACCGTGTGGCGATTCTACAACAATGGCGCAAACGATAGCCTCGTGGGGCGCATTCAAGTTCAACTCAATCCGCAAGATGTGGTGAGAGACCGCAACGGACTCTTGCATGTCGTTTGCACGGGTAATTACGGCTTTGGCACGCCGCCTGTGTTTGGAAAAATTTCGGTGATAAATCCTTCAACGAACACAGTGGTTGCAACCGTTGATGTTGGCGGCTCGCCCTCGAGCGTGGTGTTCAACTCGCAGAACATCGGCATTTTGAGCGGCGGCTTTGTGAGCAATCGATTGATTCGATACGATGCAAACACTTTTGATACGATTCCAACACCCTTTATTGCAGGCGGAAGTCTTGCCTTGTTAGGCGATACGCTTATCGTGGGGCGAGACGGCAGAATCACGCTCTACAACGCGCTCACGCTCGATAGCCTTTTGCAATTTAATCTCACGCCCGACGCGCCTTACGGCGGCATTGTTGCTTTCACAGTCGACGCAGGCGCACTTCCCGTTGAACTCGTTGAGTTCATAGGACGCAAGACAAATGACGGTGTGTTGCTCTCGTGGAAAACCGCATCAGAACTGAACAATTCAGGCTTTGAAGTGCAAAGAAGAAGCGAGACTCGAGGAACAAGCACAGAGTGGCAAGTCTTGGGCTTTGTGCGTGGCAACGGCACCACAACCGAAGCACAATCTTACTCGTTTATTGACCGCACCGCATCGGGCGTTGTGCAATACCGCTTAAAGCAAATCGACTTTGATGGACAGTTTGAATACTCGAATGTGATTGAAGTTGACGCAGGCGTGCCGAAGCAATTTGCACTCGAGCAAAACTATCCGAATCCGTTTAACCCAACAACGATGATTCGCTATGAACTGCCTCTCGCAAGCGCAGTCTCGCTCAAAGTCTTTGATGTGCTTGGAAGAGAAGTCGCAACGCTCGTGAATGAACGGCAAGAAGCGGGAGCATACAACATTGCGTTTAATGCAAAAACGCTTTCCAGTGGAATTTATTTCTATCGCTTGCAAGCAGGGAATTTTGTTGCCACAAAGAAAATGATGTTGGTCAAATGAAGAAGCAATGGGTTCAGCGCGGGGCGGCACTCTGCCTCGCGCTTTGCTTATGTGTGTGCAGTTTGCGGGCGCAATTTGCCGATAGCGTCGTGAGCGTCAGTTTCGGACCGAACTTCAATGTGGGGTTCGGACCTGACAATCCGAACTTTCCGCAATGTGTGTTAGGACCGCCGGATTCAACAGCTCGACCATGCGCGCCGGCATTTTCGCCAACGCAACTCCTTTCGCTGGGCAGTGGCGGCTCAATCACGCTCTACTTTCGCCGACCGATTGTCAATCTTTCAGGCGTAGATTTCACTGTGTTCGAGAATCCATTTTACTTGGGGTGCGATACCAATCGCGTGTTTGCGGAAACAGGCATTGTGAGCGTGAGCAAAGACGGCATCACTTATTTTGAGTTTCCATTTCAAGTGATTGATTCACTGCCGATTAACTCGCCCTTGCGCTATCGCGGATTGGCAGGCGTTACGCCAACGAATGGTGCCGTAAGTCCGCTCTTGCCCGGCTCACCAAGTCAGGGGAGAAGCGGCGGCGATTCCTTCGACCTTGCCGTTGTGGGATTGGATACGGCATATTTTGTCCGCATCACCGATTCCGAAGGCAGAGTGAATGACGGCGGCGCATTTGCCGCATCGTTTGACCTTGATGCTGTGGTTGCGATTCACCAAGCCGCGCTCTCAACGCCACAAGCAAGTGAGAAGCCATCAGCCTTTACGCTGTTTCAGAATTATCCGAATCCGTTTAATCCAACAACAATTTTCACTTACGAGTTATCAAAGCCGAGCAACATTACGCTTGAACTCTTTGATGCGCAAGGCAAGAAAGTCGCGACGCTATTGAATCAATGGCAATTGGCGGGGCGGCACACTTACACGCTTTCGGCATCGCAGTTTTCGCTTGCGTCGGGCGTTTATTTTTATCGGCTCTCGACACCTGAATTTTCTCAAACCAAATCCATGCTATACATCAAGTAAATGCACAAACTTCATCTCTACTACGGCTACGGCAAAGGCAAAACCACGAGCGTGATGGGTTTAGCCATTCGCGCACTTGGCGCAGGTCAGCGCGTTGCGATTGTTCAGTTTGACAAAGGCTACGACGGAAAGAACGAACATTACTCCGAGCGAAAAGTCTTACGCGACCTCAAAGAGAAACTCAACTATCCGATTGACCTTGTGCCAACAGGGTGCGAGCGCATGATGCCCGACGGCACATTCCGATTCAAAAACGAACCGCAAGACTTCTCCGAAGCCGAGCGCGGTGTTCAGGCGGCAAGAGCGTTTATTGAATCCAACAAGTTAGACTTACTGATTTTAGATGAAGGACTTGCCGCTGTGGCTTACAACCTTATCACAAAAGAAACCTTGATGTCGCTCATTGACTTGTGGGAAGCCAACGAGCGACCGTGCGAACTTGTGATTTCAGGACATAAAATTTGGGACGAACTTGCCGAGCGCGTAGACTTGATTACCGAGATGCGAAAAGTCAAACATTACTTCGACGAAGGCACACCTGCGCGATTAGGCGTTGAATTTTGAAACCTTAAAACTCAACGCGTGCGCCCATGAGAAAGCGTGTCTCTTCGTTCATCGCTAATGTCGAGCGCGATTGATGAAGGGGAACAAGCGCAAGAGCATCAATCTTGACGAAATAAAAAACAACCTGCACCCCAACTTGCGCATAAAACGAGGCAAAATCTGAATCCCTATCAAACTGGCTTGAAATCCAATCTTGCGTTTTGGCTTCAAAGCGTGCGCCGAACATTCCAACAAGCGCGGTTTGTGATGGATTGCTCCGAAAAACATCATGCGAAAGTGTGGTTGTAGCAGAAAGCGAATGACCAATGCGGTCGCCAACCGTGCCTTTCGTGTTAAGTTTCATAAAGACATCGATTGCATAAGTAAATCCACTCTGTTGTGCGATGAATAGTGGGTTGAACACAAAATCCCACGAGCCGGTGCCTGATTGAAAGCGCGTGTCTAATCGCCGTTTTGAAGCATCGGTCAAGTTGCTTAATCCTGTTGGCGTTTTAACGCCGCCGCCCAGAAGCAATGTTGAACGTTCAAAAAGTGGAAGGTCAAAAACATAATGTGCCATCAGGGTTATATCACCAATGCCTGAAACAGAAAACGAAGAGCCTTGTTCAATCGTCAGCGTTGAGAATGGCACGAGCGCAGTGAGCATAAAGTGTTCCGAGAGATGATGTTGAAGCATAAGTTCAAGTGTTTGGCGCGTTTCGGTGGTTGGGAAAGGCGATGCGCCGTGTCCGCCGTGCATCAAACTTGGCAAGGCGTGATGTTTCGTTTGCACTGTGTTAAGTGGAGTTGGAAGAGTCGGCGGTAGAAAAGAGCGTTGCGAAAGAAAGTTGATAGCCAATCGATTCTTGCCGTTGTAATACGGATTGATTCCTGAAACACAGTTGCAGAAATCGCACGCAAAGAGCGCGTGAGCGAATAAGCCGTAGCCTATCGCAACGAGTAATAAAAATTTTTTCATCGGTCGTCGTTCTAAACCTTACGGTTGCCAAGGGTTTTGAAGCGACGGATTCTGCGTGAAGGAAGTATCGGTCAGCGATTTCAAGAATTCAACCAAGTCGGAAATGTCTTGTTCTGACAAGCCAAGCGGGCGCATGAGCGGGTCTTTTTGCGGGTGCGGTTTTCCGCCGGAGTTGTAGTGCCGAACAACTTCTTCGAGCGTGCGAAAACGCCCATCGTGCATATACGGCGCAGTCAGAGCCACATTGCGAAGCGTTGGGACTTTGAACTTGCCTTCATCGTTTGGATTGCCTGTAATTAAAATGCGTCCTTGATTGAAAGTGTTGGAATCCAAGCCGATGTTGTGAAAAGTGTTGGTGGTGAAGTTGAATCCGTTGTGGCAGTGCCAGCAGTCGCCCGTTTCGCCG
>Ga0308389_1002894_pt1 | contig 10395 bp, 9 predicted proteins | sample Hotspr2Sample148_FD_202362 | JGI IMG/M metagenome (GOLD analysis project Ga0308389, IMG submission 202362) | Hot spring phototrophic mat microbial communities from Mushroom Spring, Yellowstone National Park, Wyoming, United States - 20040719_148 ... | reverse complement strand
GGCGACCTGATCCTCTCGCCGATGGACGGCTTCTCTGACCTGCCATACCGCCTGATCTGCCGCGAGTATGGCAGCGCAATGAGCTATACCGAGTTCACCTCTTGCGAAGCCATCTTGCGCGACGCTCGGCCGGCCCTGCGCCAGCTCGATTATGACCCCAGCGAGAAGCCTCAGCTCAGCTTTCAGATCTTCGATAGCGACGAGGACCGCATCGTCGCCTGCGCGCAGAAGATCGAGGCGCTCGGCCCCGGCATCATAGACCTGAACATGGGCTGTTCAGTGAGCAGCGTCAGTGGGCGCGGCGCCGGCGCTGGCCTACTGCGCGACCCACAGAAGGTGGCCCGCATCTTCAGCCGGCTCAGCAAGGCCGTGCGCGTGCCCGTCACCGCCAAAATCCGCCTCGGCTGGGACGCGCGCTCGCGCAACTACCTGGAGATCGCCCGCATCCTGGAGGACAACGGCGCCTCTCTGATCGCAGTGCATGGGCGCACCAAGGAACAGGGCTACAAGGGCGTGGCCGACTGGGACGCGATCGCTGAGGTCAAGCAGGCCGTCAAGATCCCCGTGATCGGCAACGGCGACGTGAAGACCGTGGCCGACATCGCGCGCATCAAGGCACACACCGGCTGCGACGGCGTGATGATCGGCCGCGCGGCAATCGGCAATCCGTGGATCTTCCAGCGCAAGGACCGCCATCAAGTAACGGTGGAGGAGGTGATCGCCCTGCTCAAGCGCCACCTGCGCGCCATGCTGGATTACTACGGCCCCCATGGCTTGATCCTCTTTCGCAAGCATGCCGTGAAATACATGTATGGCATGCCCCATGTGGCCGCGCTGCGCGCGCAGTTGGTCACCTGCGAAAGCGTCGAGGGCTTCCACCAGCTCGTGGATGACTTCCAGTGGCGCTATCGGCAAGGGCTATTGCCCGACGAGGCATACAGCGAACCGGCCGGCGAGGAAGAGACTGAGTGGTCATGCGATCGGGCGACCATCGCCTGCGCGTGAGCCTGCTCTCCAAGGCGCTGGTCGTCGGCGCATACCAGCGCAAGTGCGAGCTTATCGCTGCGCACAGCGACATTGAGCTGACGGTCATGTTGCCGCCGGCCTGGGCCGGCCAGCGCTTGGAACAGGCGCACACCCACGGCTATGCCCTGCGCGTCATCCCGATCCGATTGAACGGTCATTTCCACTTGCATCATTACCCGACGCTGGGGGCCGAGCTGCGCCAAACCAGCCCCTGCGTCCTGCACGTGGACGAAGAGCCGTATAACCTGGCCACCTGGCTGGCCATTCGCCAGGCCGAGCGGCTGCGCCCGCGCCCGCGCGTGCTGTTCTTCTCTTGGCAAAACATCCTGCGCCCCTACCCGCCCCCATTCCGCCAAATGGAGCGCGACGTGCTCCGCCGCGCCGACGCTGCGATCGTCGGCAACGCGGAGGCGCGCGCAGTCTGGCAGGCCAAAGGCTTTCGCAAGCCGATCTACGTCGTCCCCCAGTTCGGCGTGGATGAGGACTTCTTCAGGCCGCTCCCGCGCCCTGCCGAGGATGAATTGTCATTCACGGTGGGCTATGCGGGCCGGCTGGTGGCCGAGAAGGGCGTGGACGTCCTGCTCAGCGCGTTCAGCCGATTGCCGCCCTCGGCGCGCCTGATCATCGCCGGGTCCGGGCCGGCTGAGCCAGCGCTACGCCGACTGGCGCATCATTTGGGCATCGCCGAGCGGGTGACCTTCCGCCCGTTCATCCCCTCTACCCAGATGCCGGCTTTCTACCAATCGCTGGATGCGTTCGTGCTCCCCTCGCGGACGCGCCCCGGCTGGAAGGAGCAGTTTGGGCGGGTGCTGATCGAGGCGATGGCCTGTGGCGTGCCGGTGGTGGCCTCGCGCTGCGGCGAGGCGCCAAACGTGGTGGGCAATGCCGGCTTGGTATTTGACGAAGAAGACGTCGCTGGCCTGGCTGCGCATCTCGGTGAACTCATCAGCCAGCCCCAGCGCCGTGCTGAATTGGCGCGACGTGGCCGCGCGCGGGTGATCGAGCGCTACACCATGCGCCGGATCGCCGATCAGACCGTTGACGTGTATCGCGCGCTCGCCGGCCAGCGCAGCGCTTGATCAATTGCCCTGCGCGCGCAACAGCGCGTCGGCCAGTTCATCGAGGTTGGCGAAGACGTAGTCGGGCGCGATCGCGCTGCGGTTCAGGTCTTCCCGCCCAGTCACGCCGGAGAGCATCAGGATGGTGGTCAAGCCGGCGCGCTGACCGCCCAAGATGTCGGTGTCTAGTCGGTCGCCGATCATGGCTGTGTTCTCCGGGGTGCAGTTCATCCGCGCCATCGCTTGCAATATCATCTCCGGCTGCGGCTTTCCGATGATCAACGGCGCAACACCGGTAGCGGCCTGCAGGGCAGCCAGCACCGCGCCATTGCCCGGCACCAGGCCGCGCTCGCTGGGGAAGGTCAGGTCCGGATTGGTGCCGATGAAGGCAGCCCCGCGGCGGATGAGCAAGCAAGCTTCGGCCAGCTTGGCATAGGTTAGGCCGCGATCCAGGCCAACGACCACGTGGGTGGCGCGTTCAGGCCGTTCGTTGACGACGCATAGGCCGGCGGCGCGCAGTTCCGCGATCAGGCCGGCCTCGCCGATCACAAAGACCTGCGCCTGAGGCGCGTGCCGAGCCAGGTAGCTGGCCGTGGCCTGCGGAGAGGTGAGGATGGCCTCATCTCCCACATTCAGGCCGAATTGTTCCAACTTGGCCAAGTATTCCTCGCGGCTTTTGGTGGCATTATTGGTGGCCAGCACAAAGCGAATGGTCAAGCGATGGAGCGTCTCAAAGAAGCGCTCCAGACCTGGCAGCGGTTGCTTGCCGCGCCAAAGCACGCCGTCCATGTCTATGATGAGATGCCTAACGGCTTGTAATGGGATGCCCCCCACGGCGTTTCTCCTCCTTCGCTACAGCTCCTCGCCGAAACGCGGGCTGTAGCGTCGAAAGATCAAATAGCCGATCATCAGTATGCCGAGCGCGGTGGCCAGCGTGCGCAGCACGAAGTCCCAGTCCGTCAACCGGCCCCAGTACATCAAGTCCTGATAGATGTTGACCAGCGACGCGACCGGGTTGAGCCGGCGCAGCCACAACCCAACCTCGCGCTGGGGCACGCTGTCAATGTCATACCAGATCGGGGTAAGGAAGAACAGGGCCAGCAGCGCCAACTCTAGGATGAATTGGGTATCGCGATAGAACACGTTTAGCGTAGATAACAGGAAAGCGATCCCTATACTGAAGATTAGCTGAAGGGCGATTGCAACCGGCAGAAATAGCACCGTGTGCTTGATGGGATGGCCAACGACGAGCGCGATTGTCAACCACATCAGCAGCGCAAACAGGAAGTTCACCAGGTTAGCGAACACAACCGCGATCGGCAAGACCAGGCGCGGGAAGTAGACTTTCTTCACCAACCCGGCATTGCCCACCACGCTGCCGGCGCCGCCGGTGACCGATGCTGAGAAGAAGTTCCACACCAGCAGGCCGGACAGGACAAACACGCTATATCGCTCAATCGTCGGCGGTCCGCTGCTGATGACGCTGAATGCAAACGTCAAGGCGAGCATCATGCCCAGCGGCTGGAAGTACGACCAGGCGATGCCCAGGACGGAGCCGCGATAGCGCGCCTTCAGGTCGCGCACGACTAGCATGTAGAGGAGCGCGCGATACTGCCAAACTTCGCGCAAGTCGGAGAAGAACTGTTTCATAGGACCCTCTTGTCCTGCCGTTGGGGTCGCTGCGCCGGCGTCGGTTGCGTGTGCGAGAGCAACTGACGATAGACGGTCAGCAGCGTCGCTGCCGCGCGGTCCCAGCCAAACTGCTGGACGGCGACGCGGCGCAAGCGCTCGCCGAGCGCGCGGCGCAGCGCTGGCCGATCCAGGAGATCAGCCACGCCCTGAGCGAGCGCGGCGCTGTCTCCGACCGGCGCGTAGACGCCCAGCGACCCCAGATACTCGCGCTGGGCAGGCGTGTCAAACGCGACCGTCGGCAATCCCATCGCCATGTAGTTCAGGATTTTGCCGCTCCCTTCGGTGAGCGAGAGCTTGGGGGCAATGGCGATGTCACCCAGCGCGAGCATGCGCGGCGCGTTGGCGTATGGCACCCGACCGGTGAAGATCACGTCCCCTTGAACGCCCGCGTCGGCGGCGGCGCGCTGCCAGCACTCGGCGCCTGGATAGCCCATCACCAGCCAGCGCACCTGCCGGCCCGCCGCCTTCAAGCGCGCAGCGGCTTCGATCAAGTAGGCGATGCCTTGGTGAGCAGCGAGCAGGCCCAGGAAGACCACCACCGGCTCATCCGCGCCGATCCCAAAATGCGCCCGCAGGTGTGCGCGCTCGACCGGCGAAAGCACGCTTGGATGAAAGACGCTCGCATTCACGCCATCCGGCAGCGCTTCGATGAGCAGGCGCGTGCCCAGTTTGGCGCGCAGCGCATCGGCAGCGCGCTGCGTGCTGGTGACTACGGCATCGGCAATCCCATCCACAATTTGTTCCACGTGACGGAAGACCAGGTGCGCCGGCGAGCCTGGTCGGATAAAGCGATGCTGAAGCAACTCATCAGTCAGGCTGCCCTGGTAATCAAACACCACCGGGATGCGCCAGGGACGGGCCAAGACGCTGGCGATCAACGCGCCTTCATGCAAATGGGCATGGATGATGTCGAAACGATTGCGCGCCAGCACGCGCAGCAGCCGGATACTAAGCAGGACATCGAAGGCGAACTTGTGGCGCGATGAGCCAACTTCGTAGTCGCGGTGCCACGGCGTGGGCATGGTGCGGATGATGGGGACATCCGGCACGTCGTGGCCTTTGTAGTAGGTCAGGATGGTGACTTGGTGCCCATGCGCCTTCAGCGCACGGGCTTCTTCCAAGATACGCACGTGGCAACCGTAATCGTTGAAGAACGACGTTGGGGCAATGCTCAGGATGCGCATGATGATCGTATATCGTCCTACATTGCTTTTCACTTGTAGAGCGACGCTCAGCGCGCTTTGCCGCCACTCAGCCGGCCAGCCAGGCGCTCGCCCAGGAAGAGCTTCAACAGCCCGCCTTGATCGCGCTCAACCGGGATGTGCTCTTCGACCCGCCCCTTGCGCCAGTTGCTCAACCACTCCTGGCGCCGCTCTTCCGCCCGCGCGAAGAGGTCGGCGACGGTCTGGCGTTCGCCCTGCGCGATCGCATCGCGCAGGGCCATGCATTGGAGCATGATCTGATTTAGCCAGTGCACGGCCACGTTTGGCTGATCGCCCAATGCGTCGGCCAGGGCTGCCGCTTGTTGCGCGCCGTGGACGGCCTGGCCAAAGGACGCGCCGGCCATCCACATCCGCTCGCGCCAGCCGGCGTCGTTGCTCACGGCCAGCATGAACATGCTGCTGAGCACAGCCGGCATCACCTCTACTGCCAGCGCCATGCCGTCGCACTCGAGCGGATCAATAAAGAGCGGCTTGGTTCCCAATCGGCTTGCCAACGCAAAAAGGGTGTCCACCGTCGCCGTGCTGGCGCCCTCGCTCGGCGCGATGGCCCAAATCGCGTCACGGACGCTATCTGCGTCGGGCAACGCCACCAACCCATTTACTCGGTCAGGATGATAAATCAGCGCTGTGCTAAAAAACGATGCCTCTCTCGGCAGCCGCTCTTTTGCTATCTCGAGCGCAGCGACACTTTGGATGCCGACAGCGACGATCAGCGTATCAGGGGTGACGCCCTCCGCGATGGCGCTCAGGGTCGTCTTTAGTTCGTCGCGCCCTACACAGATGAAGATGGCCGTCGCCCCTTCGCACGTCCTGGGCAGATTCCAATCGCTGCGGTCAACGGCCTGCACACTTTCAGCGCTGCGGACTGCCTCGCGGTCTTTATCGTGACCCACCACTTCCACGGCTTCAAGCGCTCGCTTGAGCGCCAGGCCGAGCGACATTCCGACGAAGTTACAACCGATGAGGGCGATTTTGGCCTTGGTCATGTTGGCTGTCGTCACAACCCAAGCATTGTACGGCCAAGCAGAGCAGCCGGCGCGCTGATGAGCCGGCCCAGCAGGCCCGTCGCTGCCAACGCGAACAGGATCAAAAATCCGTAACGTTCTAGCTGGTCCATCCAAATCTGCCCCCGTGCGGGCAGCAGCGCAGCCAGCAGCCGCGAGCCGTCCAGGGGCGGCACGGGGATGAGGTTGAACAGCGCCAGGAAGATGTTGAGCTGGACCGCAACGAACAGCGCGATCTGCGCGACGCCGCTGATGAACCCAGGCTCGGCAATCGCGCTAAATGAACGAAAGAGTGCGGCAAACAACACGGCCAATAGCAGGTTAGACGCTGGGCCAGCCAACGCCACCAGGGCGAACGACCAGCGCGGGTCGCCGCGCAGCCGATAATGATTGACCGGCACAGGCTTGGCCCAGCCAAAGCCGGTGAGGGCAAACAGCAGCGTGCCCCAAGGGTCAAGATGGGCAAGGGGGTTTAGCGTGATTCGTCCCAGCTGCTCGGCAGTGTCATCGCCGAGATAACGCGCTGCGGCGGCGTGGGCGAGTTCATGGACGGGGAATGCAACCCCTAAGAGTAGCACCAAGATTATCAATGCTGATAATATCAGTGCTAGATCACCGCTGGCCAGACCATTGATCAAGCTGACAAGGGGTCCATTCATGAGGCTATCGGATTATAGCAAGGCGATTCCCTATTAGAATTTAGGAAGTGGCCTTGAATCACCGAGCGCCGGCCCAGCCTAGCGACGTGATTTGCTTGTGCAGGTCGCATGCATGTCGCGGGTATGGCCTGGACGGTGGCGAGGGGCGGCGCTGACGTTGGCTCAACGCATTGTGTGTGCTGCCGGCGCGTCAATAAGATGCGCCGCACATTTGAGCGTCGGATGGCGTGCGTCCTCGGCGCTGTGCATTATTCTGGTGCGCAATTCTCATGAAGAAGATTGTTCTGCTTTACGGGAACACCGGTGGCGGCCATCGCAGCGCTGCCCAGGCGATCGCCCAAGCCGTTCAGATGCTATATCCGGACCGCTATGAGACCGAGCTGGTAGATGGGTTGAGCAACGCGCCCTTTCTCATCAACGCCTTCACCGAGACATACCCAATGTGGGTGAACCACGCGCGCGTGCTTTACGCACTGGGCTTTCACGCCAGCAACAATCGCCGGCGCGTCATCGCACTGCGCAATCTTCTAGAGCCTCTGAGCGAGAAGACGGCTGATGCTATTGTGCGTGATCACCCGGCCGCTCTCTACGTCTCTTGTCACCCGCTGTTCAACCAAACCATTCCACAGGCACTGCGCCGGCATCAGCTCAACGCACCTTACATCCACGTTGTCACCGACCTGGTCACCGGCCACGTCGCGCACTACGCCGCCGATGTGGATTACCTGATCGTGCCCACCGAAGAGGCGCGCGACGAAGCGATCAAAAACCTCGTCCCACCCGACAAGATAGCGATCACCGGCCAACCCATTGCTCCGGACTTCGCACAGCGCGCCGAACAGGGCGGCCCAAAGCTCCGGCACGAGCTGGGCCTGGATGAGCGCATGGTGGTGTTGCTCATTGGCGGCGGCGATGGCATGGGCCGCCTGGAAGTCACTGCGCGCCAGATCGCGCTCAGCGGGCTTCCCCTTCAGCTCATTGTCGTGTGCGGGCGCAACCAGACCGTAAAAGAGAACCTGGAGTTCCTCAACCCGCGCGTGCCAATGCGCGTCTTCGGTTTCGTCAATAACATCCCTGAGCTGATGGGGGCTTCGGATGTAGTGGTGACCAAAGCCGGCCCAGGCACAATCTGTGAGGCTTTCGCCGCTCGGCGTCCGATCATCCTTTACGACGCGGTGCCAGGCCAGGAAGAAGGCAACGTAGATTACGTGGTGAAAAACGAGGCCGGCGCCTGGTGCCCCACCCCCTGGGCTGTCCTCAAGCAGCTCAAACAGTGGCTGGCGCAGCCTGAAGCCCTCCAGCAGATGCGCCAAGCGGCAGCGCGCCTGGCGCGACCAGATTCATCCCTGGCAATTGCTCGCGTGCTTCATCGCGTCATTCAATCCGTCTCGGGTGAAGTTGCTCCTCAGATGACTGAGTAGATGCGCGCATGTGCATCACTACATGTGCATCACTAGATGATGCCGGCGTTCCTGGGGTGTGTTCACCAACATGGGCAAGGCTATCCCCGGCGATGCATTGGTCTAGAGACGTCCTTCCGCAGACCGCGCAGCCTGCGGGGGGTAGAGGGGTGCATCTGGCATGCTAGCGTCGTTATGCCCCCACGCAGCCGCCGAACATGAGCAACTCCGCAGCGCCTCAGCCAAGGTTCGCTTCGCTAAGGGTGACAAAGGGGCAGGCAGGGCGCCGGTGACCCTCGCGGGCTTATGCCGGCCACGCCAAGCATAAGCGCCTCAAATCACAAATGCACCCACAGTTCCAGCCACAGCTTACAATTGGCGTCAACTGTTGGCCTGCCAGACTCATGGTCGTCGCTCTTTGGGGATGTCATCAGCCATGAAAGTGAGAGAAAACCGATACGCACTGCTCAGCGCCGCGCTGGCGAGTGTGACGCTGCTGGCTGCCTGCGGGGCGAGCGCGCCTTCACCTACCCCAGCGTCCTTCGAGCCAATCGTCACTATCTACGCGCCCGTCGCTCCAACCGCGACGCCCGCGCCTACCCCAACGCCGCAGCCAACACCCACGGCAGAACTACAGGTCTCCGGCGCTGTCTCCGACGCGCCGGCAGTGGCCAATGGTCAGACCGATGGGGTCAACCCCTTTACCGGCCTGCCCTTGACCGATCCTGCCGCGCTCAAGCGACGACCGCTCCTGGTGAAAGTGGCCAACACATCTGACGTGCGCCCGCAGTCTGGTCTGAACAGCGCCGACATCGTTGTAGAGCACTATTCAGAGGGGAGCATCACGCGCTTTACGGCGCTATTTCTGACCAACGCGCCGACCATGGTTGGCTCGGTGCGCAGTTGCCGGCTGATTGACATTGAATTGCCGGCGATATTTGACGCCGCGCTGCTATGCTCCGGCACCAGCCCAGGCGTCAAGCCGCTGATGCGCGCCTCATACGCCTATCGCAACAACCTGACCATGATCAGCGACATGGGCGGCAAGGAGTGCCCCACTTGCCCTGCCTTCCGCACGTCGGATCGCCTGCCGCCACACAACCTGTTTGCGAACACCATCCGAGCGTGGGAAGAGCTGGAGAGCCGCGGGGTGAATAAGCCCTCGGCCTTCCGCTCTTGGACGTTCGACCCCAACCCGCCGCAGGGCAAGCCGACGCGCGTGCTGAACGTGGGCTACAAGTCTGGCAATGTGATCTGGACCTACGAACCCAAGAGCGGCAAATGGCTGAAGTCATTGCGCAACGAGAAGCAGATAGACAAGCTCACCGGCGAGCAGCTCACAGCGGCAAACGTCCTGGTCGTCCATGCGCCCCACGTCACCACGCTAATCGTTGAGGATGTGAGCGGAGCGCGCTCAATAGAAATTCAATTATGGGGCGAAGGCCCGCTGCGCGTCTTCCGCGACGGCATGGAGGTGGGCGGCCGCTGGCGACGCAATCCAGAGATGATCGGTCACCTGGACTTGCTGGACGTGAACGACAACAAGATAGCGCTGAAACCGGGCAACACGTGGATTCAGGTCGTGCCGATGACAGACATCGCCATCACCACTCAGTAAGCGCGCCTAACGACAGGTGACGATGTGCAGGCGCTGGCCGGTGCGGATCAAGCGCGGGTCGGCGATGTTATTCCGCCGAGCGACGGATAGAATGGTCGTGTTGTAGCGCAGCGCGATCCGAAACAGGTTCTCTCCCGGCTTGACCACATGCACGACGCGCACGCCGCACCGCACTGAGGAACTCGGGATGCGCCCAGGGCTGCGCGACGGTAGATCCGCCTGCGGGGTGGGAATAGGTTCAGGCGTAGGGTCTATCCGCGGCTCAAGCGGCACCTCCGTGGGCGGTGGCGGAGGAAGCGGCGTGTCGGTCGGCGGCGGTGGGGGAACTGGCGTGTCAGTTGGCGGTGGCAGGGGCGTGGGCGTTGCAGTGGGTGTGGGCAAAAGCTGAAGCGCTGCTGCGTCGGGCAAGCCGGCGCTGGCCGGCGGACGGATTTCGCGGATGTTGGCGACGAACAGCACAACGGCCAGCCCAATTAGCCCCGCGATAAGCGCAACCACAGCGGCGAGCGCTAGGTTTCTGGACGATAGTGAGCGGCTGGCTATAGAAGCTCGCATGGGCTTAAGGTACACTCATGCAGATATATCCTATAAAGGTCGTCTAAGGATGAGCAGAGAAGAACCCCCGCGGCAAGAAATCCTGACCTGGGCCGACGTTGATGCACTCATCGATCAGCTCATTCCCAAAATGGTGGGAAGCTTTGACTTGCTTGTGATG
>Ga0308389_1002884_pt1 | contig 10426 bp, 9 predicted proteins | sample Hotspr2Sample148_FD_202362 | JGI IMG/M metagenome (GOLD analysis project Ga0308389, IMG submission 202362) | Hot spring phototrophic mat microbial communities from Mushroom Spring, Yellowstone National Park, Wyoming, United States - 20040719_148 ... | reverse complement strand
AAGTCGATCCGCGGATCGACCACCGTGTACATCAGGTCGCCCACGATCTGCATGACGAGCCCGAGCAGCGTGAACATGTAGAGCGTGCCGAACATCACCGGATAGTCGCGGCGAATCGCCGCCTCGAAGCCGAGCAGGCCGAGCCCGTCGAGGCTGAAGATGATCTCGATCAGGAGCGCGCCGGTGAACAGGATGCCGATGAAGGCGGACGGAAAGCCCGCGATGATGAGCAGCATCGCGTTGCGGAACACGTGGCCGTAGAGGACGCGCGCCTCCGACGCGCCCTTGGCGCGCGCCGTCATCACATATTGCTTGCCAATCTCGTCGAGGAACGAGTTCTTGGTCAGCAGCGTGAGCGACGCGAAGCCGCCGATCACCATCGCCGTCAGCGGCAGGGCGAGGTGCCAGAAATAGTCGATGATCTTCGCGCCCAGGCTCATCTCCGACCAGCCGGGGCTCGTCAGCCCCCGCAGGGGGAACCACTGGAGGAACGACCCGCCCGCGAACAGGACGACGAGCAGGATCGCGAACAGAAAGCCCGGGATGGCGTAGCCCACCAGCACCACGGCGGAGGTCCACACATCGAAGCGGCTGCCGTCGCGCACCGCCTTGCGCACGCCGAGCGGGATCGAGATCAGGTAGACGAGCAGGGTGGTCCACAGCCCGAGCGAGATCGAGACCGGCATCTTCTCGAGGAGCAGCTCGACGACGGAACGGTCACGGAAGAAGGAGCGGCCGAAGTCGAAGGTGAGGTAGTTCACCATCATGTCGACGAAGCGTTCGAGCGGCGGCTTGTCGAAGCCGAACATGCGCTCGATCTCCTTCACGATCGCCGGGTCAAGGCCGCGCGCGCCGCGATAGAGGCTCTCCGTCCCGCCGCCCCCGGCCGCGACGTCACCCTGCGGGCGGACCATCTCTCCCTGGCCGCCGGCAATCCGTTCCGTCGCCGCCACTGCCGTGCCCCGCAGTTCGGCGATCATCTGCTCCACCGGGCCGCCGGGGGCGAACTGGATGACGACGAAGTTGATCACCATGATCCCGAACAGCGTCGGGATGACGAGCAGCAGACGCCGGAGGATGTAGGCTCCCATCGCGGGGCGGAGTGCCTTGCGTCAGCCTGACCGCCGCGCCTCGGCGAGCCGGCGCTCGCGCTCGGGGTCGATCCACCAGGTGTTGAAGCCGAGGCCGTAGCGCGGCGGGGTGGCGGGGCGGTCGAACTTGTCCCAGAACGCTACCCGGAAGGTGCGGCTGTGCCAGTGCGGCACGACGTAGTGGCCCCAGAGTAGGACGCGATCGAGCGCACGGGTGCGGATGATGAGCTGCTCCCGGTCTGGGGCGGAGATGATGAGCTCGACGAGCTCGTCGATCACCGGGTCGCAGATGCCGATCGAGTTGCGCGAGCCTTCCTGGCGCGCCTTCGCGCAGGTCCAGTAGTCGCGCTGCTCGTTGCCGGGCGAGAGCGACTGACCGAACACATCGACGGTCATGTCGAAGTCGAACGAATCCATCCGCGCCTGGTACTGCGCGGTGTCGACCGTGCGCACCCGCATCTCGATGCCGAGGCGCTGCAGCTGCTGCGCGTAGGGAAGGGCAACGCGCTCGAAGGAAGGCGAGGAGAGGAGGAGCTCGAAGCTGAAGGGACGGCCCTGGGCGTCGACCAGCCGCTGGTTGCGCACCGTCCAGCCGGCCTGCTGCAGGAGCGTGAGCGCGCGGCGGAGATTCTCGCGGTTGTTGCCCGAGCCGTCCGTCACCGGAAGCTTAAACTCGCGGCTGAACACTTCCTCCGGCACGCGGCCGCGGAAGCGTTCGAGCAGCTTGAGCTCCTCGCCCTCAGGCAGGCCGGAGGAGGCGAGCTCGCTGTTCGAGAAGTAGGAGGTGGTGCGCGCATAGGCGTCGAAGAACAGGTTGCGGTTCGACCACTCGAAGTCGAAGGCGAGCATCAGCGCCTCGCGCACGCGCCTGTCCTGGAACAGTGGGCGGCGGATGTTCATCACGAAGGCCTGCATGCCGGTGGGCAGCTCGTGGGGGATCTCCTCGAGCTTCACGAGGCCGCGGCGCCGGGCGGGGAAGTCGTAGCCGGTGGCCCACTCCTTGGCGATGTTCTCGGTGCGGAAGTCGATCTGCCCGGCCTTGAAGGCCTCGAACGCAACCGTTGCGTCACGGAAATATTCGTAGCGCATCACATCAAAGTTGTCGGTGCCTTTTTTTGTCGGCAGGTCGCGCCCCCAGAAGTCCGGCACGCGGCGATAGGTGACGGTGCGGCCCGCCTCGAAGCTCTCGATCCGGTAGGGGCCGGAGCCGAGCGGCGGCTCGAGCAGGGGCCGGGTGAAATCGCGCCCCTCCCACCAGTGCTTCGGCAGGACAGAGAGCTGGCCAAGGATCAGCGGCAGCTCGCGGTTCGAGCCGTCCTTGAACCGGAACACGACGCGGCGGGGGCCCTCGACCAGAACGTCGGTCACATCCGCCCAGTAGGCGCGGAAGAACGGCCGCCCGTGCTGGCGCAGCGTGGCGAAGGTCCAGGCGACGTCCTCGGCGGTGATCGGACGCCCGTCATGCCAGACCGCGTCGGGGTGAAGCTCGAACGCCACCCAGGTGCGGTCATTGGCGAGCTCGATCGCCTCGGCGAGGTGGGCATACTCGGTCGAGGCCTCGTCCTGGCTGCCGCGCAACAGCGTCATCCAGAGCATGGACACGCCGGCTGCGGGCACGCCGCGGACGATGAACGGGTTGAAACTGTCGAAGCTGCCGATCGCGGCGAGCGTGACCTCGCCGCCCTTCGGCGCGTCGGGGTTGACGTAGGAGAAGTGCGTGAAGCCCGGCTTGTAGCGCGGCTCACCCAGAAGCGACAGCGCGTGCGTGCGGGTCGAGCCCGATGCCGCCACGACGCGCCGCGGAAGTGCCGCGACAAGGGGTGCGGCCAGTGTTGCCGAAACGATCGCGCGGCGCTTCATCGCAGGCTCTCCTCGGGCCGACGGGCACGTCCCGCCCGATTAGATCATGCAGCGTGATGCGCGCCGCAAGGGAGAACGGTCCACGCGCCGGTCACGCCGCCGCCAGCAGCCTTACCGCGCCGACACAGCGCTCACGCCCCGGCCAGCACGGCGAGCGCCTCGGCGTGCAGAGCCGCCGACCCGGCCGCGAGCACCGAGCCGTCGGCGCCGAGGCGGAGCGGCGCGCCGGACCAGTCGGTAATCACCCCGCCTGCGCCCTCGATCACGGGAACGAGCGCTGCCCAGTCCCACGGCTTGTAGGTGGTCTCGGCGATGAGATCGAGGCAGCCGAGGGCGAGCAGGCCATGCGCGTAGGCATCGCCGCCCCAGGTCACCTGCCCGACGCGGGCGGCGAGCCGCTCCCAGCGCGGCCGACTGTCCGGCGTGAAGAGGTCGAGTGTGGTGCAGGAGAGCTGCGCCTCGGCGAGCGCGACACCCTGGCGCGTGCCGACGGCGGCGGCGAAGCCCGGCGGGGCGGAGAAGCGCGTCGGCCGGCCGGCCAGCCCGATCCAGCGCTCTCCCGTGATCGGCTGGTTGATCACCCCGAGCACCGGCACGCCCTCGTGCAGGAGGCCGATCAGCGTGGTGAAGCTCGGCCGGCCGGTGATGAAGCTCTTGGTGCCGTCGATCGGGTCGAGCACCCATTGCCAGGGGCTCGCCTCGCGTTCCGCCCCGAACTCCTCGCCGATCACGCCGTGATCGGGGAAGCGCTCGGCGAGCAGGGCGCGGATCGCCCGCTCAGCCGCCCGGTCGGCCGCTGTCACCGGGCTCGCATCCCCCTTGCGGAGGATTGAGAGGCGCTCGCGGAAGAAGGGGCGCGCAACGGCGGCCGCGACGTCGGCCGCCGCCTCGGCAACCCGTGCGGCCGCCTCGAGGTCAAGCCCCACGGCGGGCGTCAGGGAAGCGGCTTCGGTTCGGCGGCGAGGCTGCGGAGGAAGGCGATCACGTCAGCGCGCTGCGCCGCGGAGGCGATGCCGTTGAACGCCATCCGGGTTCCGGGGGCGTAGGCCCGGGGCGCGGCGAGGAACTTGTTGAGCTCCTCGTAATCCCACGGCCGGTCGCGCATGCCGGCAAGCGCCGCCGAGTACTGGAAGCCCTCGGCATGGGCATGCGGCGCGCCGACGATGCCCCAGAGATTGGGGCCGACGCCGTTCCGGCCGCCCTGGTTGAAGCTGTGGCAGGAGGCGCACTGGCGCTGCGCGATCGCCTGGCCGTTCTGCGGGTTGGCGGAGGCGAGCAGCGGCCCGATCGGCTCGATCGCAGGGGCGGCGGGGGCGGCCGGCGCTGCCGCGTCACCACCGGCCGGGGCGCCGGCGATCTCGAGCACCGATCGCTCGAGCCGCTTGGGGTGCACGAGCGCATCGCCGATGATGCCCGTGACCATGAAAACGATGCCAGCCGTCAGGATCGCGGCAAGCATCTTGTTCAGTTCCATGCTCATGGCGTGATCCCGGCTCCTCGCAACCCACGCTCCGCCCTGCCCCGCGGAGCTGGGGCTTTTCAGGCGCGCGGCAGTCCATTAGGGCATCGCCCGCCGCCTCTCAACCCTCTTGCCGCAGAGCAGCATGCTGAGACGCCCGCTCCGATGCGTCCGATCGTCCTGATCCCGGCCCGCATGGCGTCGTCGCGCCTGCCCGGCAAGCCGCTCGCGCCGATCGCCGGCCGGCCGATGATCCTGCATGTGCTCGATCGCGCCCGCGCGGCCGGGGTCGGGCCCGTCGCGGTCGCCTGCGCCGAGGAGGAGATCGCCGCCGCCGTCCGCTCGGCCGGCGGCACCGCGGTGCTCACCGACCCTGACCTTCCCTCCGGCTCGGACCGCTGCTTCGCCGCCCTCTGCGCGCTCGACGCGGAAGGACGCCACGACGTGGTGGTGAACCTCCAGGGCGACCTTCCGACGCTCGAGCCGGAGGCGATCCGCGCCGTGCTCCGCCCGCTGGCCGACCCGGCCGTCGACATCGCCACCCTGGTCACCGCCATCCACGACGCCTCGGAGGCGATGGCGCCGAATTTCGTCAAGGCGGCGGTGGTGTTCGGCGAGGGCCAGGACTCGGCCCGGGCGCTCTACTTCTCGCGCCTGCCGGTGCCCTACGGCCCCGGGCCGCTGTGGCACCACATCGGCATCTATGCTTGGCGCCGGCCGGCGCTCGCCCGGTTTGTCGCTCTGCCGCCCTCGGGGCTCGAACAGCGCGAGAAGCTCGAGCAGCTGCGCGCCCTCGAGGCCAACATGACGATCGCGTGCACGCGGATCACAACCGCCCCCTTCGGCGTCGACACGCCGGAGGATCTTGCGCGGGCGCGCGTTCTCCTCGAAGGACACGACCCGTGACCGAACCTGCTGCGACGGAGGGCGTGATCGCCTTCCAGGGCCTGCCCGGGGCCTATTCCGACCTCGCCTGCCGCACCGCCTATCCGAAGATGCGCACCCTTCCCTGCCCGAGCTTCGAGGATGCGATCGCGGCCGTGCGCGAGGGGCGCGCGCAGCTCGCCATGCTGCCCTGCGAGAACAGCCTCGCCGGCCGGGTGCCCGACATCCACCGGCTCCTGCCCGACAGCGGCCTGTATGTGGTGGCGGAGCAGTTCCAGCGCGTCGAGCACTGCCTGCTTGCGCCGAAGGGCGCCACGCTTGCGGGGCTCAAGCGCGCGCGCAGCCACGCGGTCGCGCTCGGCCAGGTGCGGAACGTGCTGCGCGAGCTCGGCCTCGAGCCGGTGATCGAGGCCGACACGGCGGGAGCTGCCGCGCACGTCGCCGAGCTCGGCGGCACCGAGGATGCGGCGATCGCCTCCGCGCTTGCCGCCGAGATCTACGGGCTCGAGATCCTGCGGCGGAACGTCGAGGACGCGCCGCACAACACCACCCGCTTCTACGTGATGGCGCGCGAGGCCGCTCCGCCGCCGCCCGACACGCCCGGGTTGATGACGACGTTTGTCTTCCGCGTTCGGAACGTTCCGGCCGCTCTCTACAAGGCGCTTGGCGGCTTCGCCACCAACGGCGTGAACCTGACCAAGCTCGAAAGCTACATGGTAGGCGGCGCCTTCACCGCCACCCAGTTCCTGTGCGACGTCGAGGGCCACCCGGAACAGGGGCCGCTGCGGCGCGCGCTCGAGGAGCTGCAGTTCTTCTCGCGCGAGACCCGCGTGCTCGGCGTCTACCGCGCCCACCCCTACCGTCTGCAGATGGCGTCGGGGGACTGAGCGGGGCGACGACCCGGCCGGCCCCGCCTCTCGCGGTCAGTATCCCGACGGTGCCCGCGGCGTCGGCTGCGGCCCGGCCGCAGGAGCTGCCGGCGGCGGGCGGCCCTCCTCGCCGAACCGGACGGGCCGGGCCGGCTCGACGCCGAAGCCCGCCTGGCCGAGCGCGCCTTCGCGCACGAGACAGGCCGTGTAGATGTTCCGCTCCGCCCAGGCGAGCTCGTCGCGCCAGCGGTCATGCGCCTCGCCCTGGGTCAGGGAGGGCTGGCGTCGGGCGATTTCGCGCACGGCCGGTGCGTCGGCCGCCTCGCTCCGGCAGGCGATGACGCGCGGGTCGTCCGCGGCGAGGCCGGCCGGAACCGGCAGTTCGGAGCGCCCGATGCCGCAGCCGGCGAGCACGAGCAGGGCCATGAGCCTCGCCGCCCTCATCTCTCCACCCAGTCCTCGATCAGGCGTCGCGCGATGCTGTCTGCCCGCGGCAGGCGCAGCCCGAGCTGCTCGATGTCGCGGATCTCCTCGCGGGTGAACCAGCGCGCGTCCTTGAGTTCCTCCGTGTCGATCCTGAGGGTGGGGTCGTCGGCGACCGCGTAGAAGCCGAGCATGATGGAGGAGGGGAAGGGCCAGGGCTGGCTCGAGTGGTAACGCACGTCGCGCACCACGAGGCCCGCCTCCTCGAACACCTCACGCGCCACCGCTTCCTCGAGGCTCTCGCCCGGTTCGACGAAGCCGGCGAGCGTCGAATACATGCGTGCGAGCGGGAAACGGTGGCTGTGCGCGAGCAGGCAGCGTTCGACGCCCGCCGCGTCGCGGTGCGAGACGAGCATGATCACGGCCGGGTCAGTGCGCGGGAAGTGCGTCGCCCCGCACGAGAGGCAGGCCATCACATGCCCGGCGCTGCGCGGCTCGCAGCGCCCGCCGCAGACGCAACAGAACCCGTGCCGGCCCTGCCAGTGCATCAGCCCGCGCGCATGCGCAAGCACCGCCGCTTCGGCGGGGTCAAGCTGCCCCGCCACCGTGCGGATGTCAGCGAAGGCGACGCCGCCGAGCTCGGCGACGAGCGGCTCGGGGTCGTCGACGTCGGAGAGGTCGAGCGCGAACACCGCGCGCTCTCCCCAGAGGCCGAGGAAGGCGTGCCGGCGCCGCTCGAGCCCCATGGCCGCGGCGGCGAGGGTGGTGAGGAACACGGCCTCGGGCGAGCCGCTCTCGAGGCCGCGCAGGAGCGACTTCGACCGCCAGACCGGAGCGAACAGCGTGTCGGGGTCAGCGAGCGCGCGGGCGATGAAAGCAGCGTCGTCGCGCCGGTGCGCGGCGCGGTCGAGCGGGCTTCCCGTGTACGGATTCGGTCGGCGTGCGAGGCTCATCGGCGGGCGGGCGTGACCCTGCCACGCGTCGCCGTCCGCGTCCATGCGGGTTCGGGCGGGCCGCCCGCTGCGGGGGTGGCCGTGACGTGCCGCGGCGTGCTAGACCATGGCCTGGGAGGTTGGCGGCGGACGGGCTCCTCGCCAACCCGGTCAGGTCCGGAAGGAAGCAGCCGTAACGGGTTCTTGCCCGGGTCGCCCGCCAGCCTCCCACCCTCTCCCCCGCCGCCGGGACGCGATGGCCAACCTGTTCGGAGACGAGCCGCCGCTTCAGGGCGCTCCCCCGCCGCAGGAGGGCCTTGGCCTGTTTGGCGACGCCCTGGCGCAGTCCCCCGCACCCGCCGCCGCGGCCGCGCCGCCTCCCTACCGCGTGCTCGCCCGGAAATACCGGCCGCAGGAGTTCGCGGAGCTGATCGGCCAGGAGGCGATGGTGCGCACGCTGACCAACGCCTTCGCCTCCGGGCGGATCGCCCATGCCTTCATGCTCACCGGCGTGCGCGGCGTGGGCAAAACGACGACCGCCCGCATCATCGCCCGCGCCCTCAACTGTCTCGGCCCCGATGGGGCGAACGACCGCCCCACCATCACGCCCTGCGGTGTGTGCGCCAATTGCCGCGCCATCGCCGAGGACCGGCACCCCGACGTGATGGAGATGGACGCCGCCTCCCGCACCGGCGTCGATGACATCCGCGAGATCATCGAGGGCGTGCGCTTCCGCCCGCTTTCGGCGCGGCAGAAGGTCTACATCATCGACGAAGTGCACATGCTCTCGCGCAACGCGTTCAACGCTCTGCTCAAGACGCTCGAGGAGCCGCCCGCGCATGTGACCTTCATTTTCGCCACCACCGAGATCCGCAAGGTTCCGGTCACCGTCCTCTCCCGCTGCCAGCGCTTCGATCTGAGGCGCATCGACTCGGCGCGGCTCGCCGAGCATTTCCGCAGCATCGCCGCGAAGGAGGGGGCTTCCGTCGAGGAGGGCGCTCTGCGCCTGATCGCCCGCGCCGCCGACGGCTCGGTGCGCGACGGGCTGTCGCTGCTTGACCAGGCGATCGCGCTCGCGGGCGACGGCCCGGTCACCGAGGCGTCGGTGCGCGACATGCTCGGGCTCGCCGACCGCGAGGCGGTGTTCGACCTGTTCGAGGCGGTGATGTCGGGACGGGTGGCCGAGGCGTTGGCCTTGCTTGCGGAAGCGAATTCTGTGGGCGCCGACCCGGGCGTGGTGATCGCCGATCTGCTCGCCGTCACCCACACGGTCACACGGCTCAAGCTCGCGCCCGCGCTCGCCGAGAGCGCGGCCCTCTCCGAGGCCGAGCGGACGCGCGGTGCGTCGCTCGCCGCCGCGCTTCCGCTGCCGCAGCTCGGCCGTGCCTGGCAGATGCTCCTCAAGGGGCTTGCGGAGGTGAACGAGGCGCCTGACCGGCTCGCCGCCGCCGAGATGGTTCTGATCCGGCTCGCCCATGTCGCCGACCTGCCCACACCGGGCGAGATCATCCGACGCCTCGGCAGCGATCAGGCTACGTCGCCGTCGCCCTCCCGGGCCCCGGGCGGCGGCGGCGGCGCGCTCCGCGCCATCGCCGGCGGGGCAGGGCGGCCTCTGCCGGAGCCAGCGCCTGAGCCCGCTCCGCCCCCCGGCTCCGTGCCCGCGATCGCGAGCCTCGCCGACATCGCTGCTCTCGCCGCGGCGCGCCGGGAACCGACGCTCGCGGCACTGATCGCAAGCCGCGTCCATCTCGTCCGGATCGAGCCCGGGCTTCTCGAGATACGCCCCGACGAGGACGCGCCGCGCGACCTCGCCTCCCGCATCGCCGCCCTGCTCTCGGAGGCGACCGGCCGGCGCTGGACGGTCGCGATCTCGACCGAAGCGGGATCGCCTTCTCTCGCCGAGCTCGAACAGGCGGAGGCCGCCCGCCTGCGCGCCGCGATCGAGCAGGAGCCGCTCGTGCGGGCGATCCTCAACACCTTCCCCGGTGCGACGATCGAGGCGATCCGCCCGCGTGCCATGCTGCCGGATGCGGCTGTCGACGACCATACGAACGAGGACGAGGACGGATGAAGAATCTCGCCAACATGATGAAGCAGGCGCAGGAGATGCAGGCGCGCATGCACGAGATGCAGGAGCGCCTCGCCCAGGCCGAGGTCGAGGGCGTGGCCGGCGCGGGCATGGTGCGCGTCACGATGACGGGCAAGGGCGAGGTCAGGCGGCTCAAGATCGACCGCTCGCTCGTCGATCCGGAAGAGGTCGAGGTGCTCGAGGACCTCGTGGTCGCCGCCCTTGCCGACGCCCGGGCGAAGTCGGAGGCGATGGTGGCGGAGGAGATGGGCAAGCTGACAGGCGGCCTCGCCCTGCCGGCGGGTCTCAAGCTCCCGTTCTGAGCCGATGCCAGGCCCCGGGCCGATGGGGCCCGAGCTCGAGCGGCTGATCCTGCTGCTCGCCAAGGTGCCGGGGCTCGGGCCGCGCAGCGCGCGCCGCGCCGCGCTTGCGCTCCTGCAGAAGCGGGAGACGCTGATGCGCCCGCTCGCCGAGGCGCTCGCGGCGGCGGCCGAGGCGATCCGCCCCTGTTCCGTGTGCGGCAACCTCGACACGTCCGACCCCTGCGGGCTCTGCGCCGATCAGCGTCGTGACCGCGGCACGATCTGCGTGGTCGAGACGGTGGGCGACCTCTGGGCGCTCGAGCGCGCGGCCGCGCATCGCGGTCTCTACCACGTGCTCGGCGGCACGCTCTCGGCGCTCGCGGGACAGCGGCCGGAAGACCTCGCGATCGAGACGCTGATTCGCCGGGTGGCCTCGGGCGGGGTGCGGGAGGTGATCCTCGCCACCTCGGCGACGGTCGATGGCCAGACGACGGCGCACTACCTTGCCGAGCGGCTGCGCGCGACGGGGGTGGCGAT
>Ga0308389_1002880_pt1 | contig 10432 bp, 8 predicted proteins | sample Hotspr2Sample148_FD_202362 | JGI IMG/M metagenome (GOLD analysis project Ga0308389, IMG submission 202362) | Hot spring phototrophic mat microbial communities from Mushroom Spring, Yellowstone National Park, Wyoming, United States - 20040719_148 ... | reverse complement strand
GGAACGGGCGCAAGCCGAGGATTGGCTCGGCCCCTGGGCCATGAACCTGATGTTGCTTGGGGTGTCGACACGCCGCTTCGGCCGGGCGGTCCGGCTGCCGGAGGCCGACGTGCCGGCGGGCCCTGGCTCGGGTGTCTCGAAGTCCGCGGCTTCGCGGCGCTTCGTGGCGCTGTCGGCGGAACGCCTGGTCGAATGGTTGTCCGCCGACCTCTCTGGCCTTGACCTGCTGGTGGTGCAGATCGACGGCATGCATGTCACCGACGAGGTGATGCTGGTCGCCGCCGTCGGCATCGATGGCGAGGGCAGGAAGCACCCGCTGGGCCTGGTCGAGGGGGCGACCGAGAACGCCGCGGTGGTGCAGGCGCTTCTCGACGACCTGATGGCGCGCGGCCTCGACCCTGCGGTGCCGCGGCTGTTCATCATCGACGGGTCGAAGGCGCTGGCGCGGGCGATCCGCCGGACCTTCGGGGAGAATGCGCCGATCCAGCGCTGCCAGGTGCACAAGGCGCGCAACATCCTCGACCGGCTGCCTCGGCATCTCCACGCCCCGACCCGGCGGGCGCTGCGACAGGCCTGGGAACTGGACGACGCCGAGAAGGCGGAGAGGCTGCTGCGCAACCTTGCCCGCAGCCTGGAACGCGAAGCGCCAGCTGTCGCGGCGGCGATCCTCGAAGGGCTCGATGAGATCCTCACCGTGGTCAGGCTGGGACTGCCGAGGGAGCTGCGGCGATCCCTGGCCTGCACCAACATCATCGAGAACATGCTGGGGTCGGTCCGGCGCGTCTGCCGCAACGTCAAGCGCTGGCGCGACGCCTCGATGGCCCTGCGCTGGACCGCCGCCGCCCTGCTCGAGGCCGCCAAGGGCTTCCGCAGGCTCAAGGCGAAAAGCCAACTCCCACAGTTGCGCGCCGCCCTCCTCGCCTACCAGCGGAAGTCCTCCCGGCCACCCGCGCTTGCCCAAAGCCCACATGCCGCATAGTCTCAACCACCGGCACGCCGAACACGCTTTTCAACAAAGGTCGGGACATCCCCCGGTCAATTCGGGGGCTGCTTCAGGCGTTGGGATCGATGGTCACAGCAGCGCCGATCGCTGATGAGGTTGCTCGCACGCGGGAGGAGCCCGCGCAGGGAGCGGCGACTGCGCTCGCAGGAGCCATGCGGGAGACGTCCGGCGCTCAGGCTTGGCTGCACCCTCCTGCGTTTGGGCAGCGTCTGTGGCGGTTGCGTCGTACAAGGCTACTGTCGCGGCCAGCGCTTCGCAAACACGCTCTTATTGGCGCGTACTATTTGGCCGACGCCGCGCCCCCTTGGCGGAGAAGCGACGCGTCGGGCGAGTAGCGTGCAACGCGGTCGGGGGAAAGTGTCACCCCGAGCCCGGGCTGGTCCGGGATCTCGAGACGGCCCTGCTCGTCCAACACGAAGGGGCGGTCGAGGATGTCGTCGACATAGGCGCTGCCGCCGATGAACTCCACAAGGTCGGTCTCGGGAAGGGACGCTGCCAATTGCAGGTCGGCTGCGACCCCAAGTGCGGTATTCCAGCCATGGCCGACATATTTCACGCCGAAATCGTAAGCCATCCATGCGATCCGGCGCTGCTCGCTGATGCCCCCGACCTTCGTGACGTCTGGCTGAACGATGTCCAAGCCGCCGCGCACAAGCCAGGGGATGAATGTCTGCCGTCGCGTCAACACTTCCCCGCCAGCAATCGGAACAGGCGAGCAGCGTCGGAGTTCGGCATAGTCGTCCAGTGCGTCAGGGCGCAGGGGTTCTTCGAACCAATCAACGTCGTAGGCCTTTAGCATCTCCGCGGTGCGCTTGGCCCATTTGTATCCATGTGGCCAGAACGCGTCGGATGCCCCAGCATCGACAAACAGTTTCGCCTCCGGGCCGACCGCTTCGCGCGCAGCGGCAACGATCGCTTCATCGAGTCGGGCATTGCCGGTCCTGCCGAATGGGCCCCAGCCGATCTTGAACGCCCGGAACCCCTGTGCGCGATACGGAGCGATGACGTCCCGCATCCGCGACGGCTCCTCCATCAGAAGGGAGCAGTAGGCAGTCGCGTGAGTCCTGTACATGCCACCGAGCAGGCGGCCGACGGACATTCCAGTCGCTTTGCCGAGTATGTCCCACAGCGCGATGTCGACCCCGCTGATGGTATGGGTGAGCGTCCCGCCCCGCCCCATCCAGAACGTATTTTGATGGAGCTTTTCGGCAACACGCTCGGGCTCCAGCGCATTCTCGCCCAGAAGCAAGGGCTCGAGAACGCGAAGTCCTGCCTGCACGAGCTGGCCGTTCGTGAACACGCTTCCATAGCCGGTAATTCCTGCATCGGTATGAACCGCGATGAGAGCGTGGATTGAGTCCTCAGGCCTGATCTCGGTTGACCACCCACCTTTTGGACTTTCGCCGAGCAGGGGCACCGCGGCCACGGAGCGGATCCGGATGGCGCCGAGTGCAGGGCGTGCCGCGGAGATCATGCGACCTCCGCGCAACGGGACGCGCGTTGCGCTCTTCGCGCGGTCACAATCGCCTCATAATCGACCGACATATGCATCAGTGTGATGTGGACGTGCAGCACCTTGCGGATCCGCCGCTTGTTGCCTGTGCGCAACGCCGCCAGCAAGTCGCGGTGTTCCTCGACCACAGACGGCATTGACTTTCCCGCCGCGGCCAGCCCGAAGATGATGGTGAGCTGTTGCGCGAGCATCTCCCACAGATCGACGATCACGCTGTTGCCGCCCAGCACGCACAGGGCGCGGTGGAACGACGTATCGGCAGCTGCGAGACCATATGCGTCACCGCGCGACGCCATGTCCGCCATGTCCTCCATCGCCGCTTCCACAGCGCCGGTCCAGGGAGGCAGATGCCGCCCTGACTCGACTGCCCGATACGCGGCGGTCGTTTCGATAGCGGTACGCACTTCGATGAGATCACGCACGCGCTGGTTGGTGACCTCGCGCAGACGAATGCCCTTGTAGGGCTCGTTGACGACGATGCCCTGACTTTCGAGCATGCGCAGAGCTTCCCGCACGGGAACGCGGCTGACGCCGAGCCGACGACCGAGCTCGCTTTCGACGATGCGGTCGCCAGGCAAGATCACGCCGCGTGCGGCTTCCGCGATCACCGTTTCCGCGACCTTCTCGACAAGCGTTTGCGGCACGCGTTGCGGCCACAGCACCGGATCGTGGGCGACCGGCTGCGCAGCTGCGCGACGCGCGACCTTCTTCATCCAGGGGCTCTCTCGCAGATCTGCAGTGCTTGACGACATCGCTAATCGTATACGATCTTACATTCATACAGGCAAGGGCGTTGCAGCGTGCGCGCCAAATCAGGGAGTGCTGTGGCATGGCTCGACTCACTCGTCGGCGGAGCTTTGGTTTGGGCGCGGGGTTGCTGGTCTCGAGCGCTCTCGCGGCGCCCACACTTGCACAGCGCCGCGGCGGGGATATCGTGATCGCGATCACGCAGGCGCCGCCATCGCTCGATGCTCACGTCACGTCAGCGCAGGCGGCGCGGAACATAACGCTGCATATGTATGAGACGTTATTCGCGCGCGACGAGAACGCTCGCCCTGTGCCCGAACTTGCAGAGGCGGTGCGCATCTCGTCTGACGGGCTCACCTATGTGTTCCCGTTGCGCCGCAACGTCCGCTTCCACAACGGTGTGATCATGACAGCTGAGGACGTCGTCGCCTCGATCGAGCGGTACCGGCGGATCGGCGCTTCCGCCAATCTCCTCGCCGCGATCGACAGCGTTGTCGCATCCGGCTTACACGAGGTTACGATTAAATTGAAGCAGGTTCAGTCCACCTTCCTCGACAACCTCTCGAGTCCGCGCGCGCCGATCGCGATCTACCCCGCTGCGGAGGCGGCGAAGCCTGCCAACCAGATCACTTTCATCGGCACCGGCCCATACCGTTTCGTGGAGTACCTGCCGGACCGGCATGTTCGCCTTGCCCGGTTCGACGGCTATGTGCCGAACACCAAGGCTGCCGGGCGAGATGGCTTTGCCGGACGCAAGGAGGCCCATCTCGATACCGTTACGTTCCGGTTCATGCCTGAGCTCGGCGCACGTGCTGCGGCCCTGGAGGTGGGAGAGGTCCATCTTGTCGAGGCGGTTGATGGGCCGACCGCCCAGCGCTTTGTTGGCAATCCGCGTTTCACGATCCACCGCGTAATGCCGTTTGCGATGCAGGTGATAAAATTCAACCACGCTCTTGGGGTGACGGGCGACGTGAATTTCCGCCTCGCCGTCATGTCAGCGCTCGACATGGAAGAGATCATGGCGATCGCCTTCCCTGACATCTACCAACTCGACGGCAGCTGGATCTATCCGGGCTCGCCCTACCACACGGCGCAGGGGACCGAGCGGTACAACAAACGCGACCTTGCTGCAGCAAGGGCGCTGCTTGGGCGGTCAGGTTATCGGGGCGAACGCCTGACGTTCATCGTCGACAACATTCGCCCCAACATCGACACCGCGACGGTCATCCAGCAGCGCCTCAGGGAGCTCGGTGTCAACATCGACATCTCGGTGTCGGACTGGCCGACCGTCAGCCGCGTCGGATTCACGCCGCAGGGATGGAACTTCTGGTGCCACGGCTTCGGCATAGAGCCCTTCGAGGGGCCCGCCTCGGTGATGGCGCCGTGGGTCGGCGGCGCATCGATGATGCGCAAGGATGAAAGGATTGACGCGTTGTTCGCGGAACTCAACGCCGCGATGGAAGAGCAAGCGCGCGCGCAGATCTTCACCGACTTCCAACGCCACATGTGGGAGAACGCAATCGCGATCAAGGCGGGCAATTACGGCCTGTTCCAGGTGGCCACGGCGCGGCTGCGGGACTTCAAGCCCTACCGCATCCCGCGCATGTGGGGTGTGATGCTCGATGCCTGAGGCCGCGCTCGGGCTGCGCGTGGGACCGACGCATTGATCCGTTTCCTCGCACGACGGCTCGCTGGCTCAGCCGTCGTGTTTCTTCTCGTCTCGATGCTTACCTTCGCGTTGATCTGGCTCGTGCCAGGCGACCCCACCACGGTGCTGCTCGAAGCGAGCGCGACACCGGAACAGGTGGAACGTCTGCGCGGCGCGCTCGGGCTGGACAAGCCGCTGCCGCTGCAGATGCTCGACTGGTACCGCCGCGTCCTGTCCGGCGACCTCGGCCGATCCATCCTCCTCAACCGAAGCGTGACGGAGGCCCTGCTGGAGCGGCTGCCCGTTACGCTGTCGATTGCAGCGATCGCCCTTTCCCTGGCGGTCCTGCTTGGCGTGGCGGCGGGGATCCTGGCTGCGTTGTTCCACAATCGGTGGCCAGACCAGCTCGTGATGGTTGTGGCGCTGTTCGGCCTGTCCGTGCCGGATTTCTGGCTTGGCCTTCTGTTCATCCTCGTCTTCGCCCTCGGCCTCGGCTGGTTCCCGACCGGCGGCTTTAGCCCGATCGAGCAGGGCGCGCTCGATTGGGCACGCTCGATTGCACTTCCGGCGCTTGCGCTCGCACTGACGCAGATGGGGTTCGTGGCGCGCATGGCCCGCGCCTCCATGCTCGATGTGCTGAGCCAGGACTTCGTGCGCACGGCGGACGCCAAAGGACTGTCACGAAGGTATATCGTTCTTCGACACGGCCTGCCCAACGCCCTGGTACCGGTCCTGACCGTGATCGGCATCATTGCCGGAGCGCTGCTGGGCGGCACGGTGGTGATCGAGCAGGTGTTCTCCATCCCAGGCGTCGGCCGGCTGGTCATCGGCGCCATCCTTTCGCGCGATTTTCCGGTGATTCAAGGCGGGTTGTTGTTCCTCGCCGCCGTTTATCTCGTGGTCAATCTGATTGTCGACATCCTCTACGCGGCTGTCGATCCCAGGGTTAGGCTCGAATGAGCGAGGCCGCGACCACTCCGCTCGGCGCGATGTGGCGGCGGCTGCGTCGCAATCGGTCCTTCGTGATCGGCGTGGCATTGGTCTCGATCATCGTCGCAGTCGCGATCCTGGCACCGCTGCTTGCGCCGCATGACCCGCTCCGCAACAACTTCCGCGCCCGTCTGCAGCCGCCGAGCGCGATGTTCTGGCTCGGCACCGACCACTTCGGGAGGGACATCCTCTCCCGCATACTCCATGGGGCACGCATCTCACTGGTCATTGGCGCATCGGTTGTCGTCGTCACCGGCATCCTTGGTACTGCGATTGGTGCGATCGCCGGCTTCTTCCGTGCGCTCGATGAGCCGATCATGCGATTGATGGATGCGATCATGGCCTTTCCTGCGATCCTGCTCGCGATGGCGATCGCTGCGGTCATGGGCGCATCGGTGACGAATGTGGTACTCGCGCTCTCGATCGCGACGACACCGCATACGGCGCGCATTGTGCGCGGTTCGGTCCTGGTGGTGCGGGAGATGGAGTATGTCGAGGCTGCGCGCGCGCTTGGCGCAAGCGAGCTACGCGTTCTGTTCCGGCACGTGCTCGTGAACACAACCGGGCCGCTGATCGTTCGGCTGACCTATGTGTTCGCGATCGCGATCCTGGCCGAGGCGGCATTGTCCTTCATCGGCGTCGGCCCACCGCCCCCTGCCCCTTCCTTCGGCAACATCATCGCCAACGGACGGGACTTCATGATCGTCGCACCCTGGATAACGATCTTTCCTGGGCTTGCGATCATCGCGGTCGTGCTCGGCCTCAATCTCCTGGGCGACGGCCTGCGTGACGTCCTCGACCCGCGCACACGGATTTAGCTGCGCATGCGTGGCGCCGATGCGTTCTCCGTCGCCAGCCCCAATGCGCGGCCGGCCACACCGCCGCTCCTGGCGGTCGAGGGGCTGACGACCCGGCTCGTCGGCACAGGCGCGAGCGTCCTCGACGACGTGTCCTTCGAGGTTGAGGAAGGGGAGACGGTTTGCGTTGTCGGCGAGTCGGGCTCGGGCAAGTCTATGCTGGCACTCGCAATAATGGGTCTGTTACCGCCCGCGATCCGGATCGCGCAAGGCGCGATCCGGCTGCGTGGCCAGGATCTCGCGCGGCTCTCGCCGGCGGAATGGCGAGCGCGGCGCGGGCGCGATCTCGCCATGATCTTCCAGGAGCCGATGACAGCGCTCAATCCCGTGATGCGCGTCGGCACGCAGGTAGCCGAGGTGCTGCGGAAGCGGCGCGCGATGTCGGATCAAGCGGCGCGGTGCGAAACTCTGCGCCTGTTCGAGCGCGTTGGCATTGCGCATGCAGCAGCACGCTTCGATGCCTATCCACACGAGCTTTCCGGCGGTCTCCGCCAGCGCGTTATGATCGCGATCGCGCTTGCCACCGAAGCGCGTCTGCTGCTGGCTGATGAGCCGACCACAGCACTCGACGTCACCATCCAAGCGCAGATCCTCGATCTGCTGAACGACCTGCGGCGCGACCGCGCCCTCGGCCTCGTGCTGATCACCCACGACCTCGGCGTGGTGGCCGAGATGGCCGACCGCGTTTTGGTGCTCTACGCCGGGCGGGTGGCCGAGCTTGCGCCGGTGGCATCGCTGTTCGACCGGCCGATGCATCCGTACACGCGAGCGCTGCTCGCCTCAATTCCGGCCATCGAGGGGCCGCGCAAGCGGCTCGCGGCAATCGACGGTGCGGTTCCGGCGGTCGGCGCAATGCCCGAAGGGTGCCGCTTCCGTCCGCGCTGCCAGCTCGCCGCTGCGCGCTGCACCAGCGTGCCGCCGCTCGCTCAGCTCGAGCCCCGACATCACGCGGCATGCTGGGTGACAGCGCCACAGGACACGTCGCCATGACCGACGATGCGCCCCTCGTCGAGGCCCGATCCTTGACCAAGGTGTTCCGTCGCCGCCGTCTGTTTGGGAGCGGACCGGCCGGGCTGCGCGCAGTGGACGCTCTCGATCTCGCCATACATCGCGGCGAAACCCTCGGGCTCGTCGGCGAATCCGGCTGCGGCAAGACAACCACAGGCCGGCTTCTGCTACGGTTGATCGAGCCCTCGTCTGGCCGGGTCATTTTCGATGGCCATGACCTGTCTGTTCTCGATCCGCGGGCGATGCGACGGCTGCGCCGCCGGATGCAGATTGTGTTCCAGGACCCTTACGGTTCGCTCAATCCGCGCATGACCGTGGGCGAGACCATCACCGAGGCCTTCATCATCCATGACATCGGTGGTCGGACCGAGCGGCAGAAGCGCCTCAATCGACTGCTCGACCTTGTACGGATGCCGCGCACCGCGGCTGGGCGATACCCGCACGAGTTCTCCGGCGGGCAGCGCCAGCGGATCGGCATCGCGCGCGCTCTCGCTCTCGAGCCGCAGTTCATCGTCTGCGACGAGCCGGTCTCTGCGCTCGACGTGTCTGTGCAGGCACAGATCATCACCCTGCTGCAGGACCTCCAGCGCGACCTGGGGCTCACCTATCTATTCATCTCCCACAATCTCGCGGTGGTCCGGCATATCTCAACGCGGATTGCGGTGATGTATCTCGGCCGCGTTGTCGAGGCGGCCGAGGCGAATGCGTTGTTCGCGCGTCCCGCGCACCCGTATACGCGCGCTCTGCTTGCCTCAGTGCCGATCTTGCATCCATCCCACCGCGGCCGGCGCATGCGGCTTGAGGGCGATCTCCCCGCCGCTTCCGTGACCGAAGGGTGCCGGTTCGCCGGACGTTGCCCGTATGCCGAGGAGCGCTGCGCCACCGCGGATCCAGCGCTCGTTCCTCATCCCGACGGGCGGCTCGTTGCATGCCATCGTGTCGCGGACGGAACACTGGCGTGGAGCAACCCAAAGCCATGAGAGGCCCAGGAAGGAGCTGACTGATGCCGCGTATCCTCGTCGTCCAGTGCATGCAGGAGATCTCCTCGTTCAACCCGATGCCGTCGCGGTACGAGAATTTTCGCATCGAACGCGGCGAGGCGCTGTTCGCCCAACGTGGGCGGAACACGGCCCTTGGCGGTGCCTTTGGTGTGTTCGACACGCGCCCAGAGATCGACGTCGTTCCGTGCTACAGCGCGTATGCCTGCAGTGCTGGCCTGCTTTCGGCGGAGGGGTGGCACACTCTGTCGGCTGAGCTTCTGGCAGCGGTCGAGGCAAGGCTTGAGGGGATCGACGGGGTCTTCGTTTCGCTGCACGGCGCGATGGCCGCCGAGGGCGAACTCGATCCGGAAGGCTGGATCCTCGAACGGATCCGCAAGCGGGTGGGCCCGAAGATCCCGATCGTGATCTCGCTCGACCTGCACGGGATCTGCACCGATCGCATGCTGCGCCAGATCGACGGGTTCGCGATCTATTGGACCTATCCACATGTGGACTTCGCCGATACGGGAGCCCGCGCAGCCCGCTTGCTTCTCAAGCTCCTCGATGGGCATGTGCGCCGTCCGTTGATCGCGCGCGTCGTCATCCCGGCGCTCGTTCGCGGCGATGAGCTGATCACCAAGACCGGCTGCTATGGCGACCTTCTTCTGGAGTGTCGCCGCCTGGAAGCTGAAGGTACGGTGGTCGCGGCAGGCATCATGATCGGCAACCCCTTTACGGACGTGCCTGAGCTTTGCTCGCAGGTTCTGATCATGACGGATGGTGATCAAGAGAGCGCCAGCTGCGAAGCGGTCCGCCTCGCCGAGGCGTTTTGGCAGCAGCGGCATCGGATGCAGAGCAAACTCGTTTCGATCGAGCGTGCGATCGCTCAGGCGAAGACGATCGCAGGCCCTGTCGTGTTCACCGATGCGGCGGATGCCACCTCCTCTGGCGCCAGCGGCGATTCCAATGTCCTCATCAAGGCCTTGCACCAGGCGGGCTACAGGCGCCGCGTTCTCGCGCAGATTGTCGACCCGGAGGCGGCTGCAGTGGCGCATCGCGCCGGCGTTGGCGCGCTGATCGAGGTGACGCTCGGGGGAGCGCACGATCGCACACGATTCGTGCCTTGGCGGGTCTCGGCTGAGGTTGCGCTTTTGTCGAACGGCAGGGCCCGGGCGGAAAACTCGCGCCTGCCTCTCGACGCAGGGCCAACCGCCGTCCTCACCTTTGACGGCTACTCGGTGGTCGTGCTGAGCCGATCCGTCAACTTGCTGGATCGTGCGATGTATTACGCCAACGGGCTCGACCCGCGTGACTTCGATCTGATCGTGGTGAAGTCGCCACACACAGAGCACCACATGTATGACTCATGGGTTGCAAAAAATTTCAATGTTGATGCGCCGGGGTCGACCTCAGCGAACATCCGATCTCTCGGCCACACGATCTGCGCGCGACCGATGTTTCCGCTCGATGAGATCGAAACGTTCGCGCCGTCGCCACGCATCTACGCTCGGTGGGGCTGAGGAGGCTGCGCGGCGATGCGGTCGCCAGCTTCCCCGCCGCTCTAGCACTACTTTGGCATAAACTGGTGATCGACTGTCGATTTACGATTCCCCTGGCGGCCGTTGCGTGATTCATGAGGGATCGGCTTGAAGGAGCCGATCATGTCGCGAGCGGGTGTCAGGGCGG
>Ga0308389_1002878_pt1 | contig 10435 bp, 9 predicted proteins | sample Hotspr2Sample148_FD_202362 | JGI IMG/M metagenome (GOLD analysis project Ga0308389, IMG submission 202362) | Hot spring phototrophic mat microbial communities from Mushroom Spring, Yellowstone National Park, Wyoming, United States - 20040719_148 ... | reverse complement strand
ACCTGCGGGTGCTGATGCGGCAACTGGCATCGCAGACGGTAAAGCCGCACGAGGTGATCGTGGTGGACCAAACGGCGCCGGACAGGCGGCAGTGCGATTGGGTGGAGGCTGCGGCCGGTTTGCCGTTACAGGTGCTGGAACTCGACGAGGCCGGCCAGTGCACGTCCCGCAATGCCGGGCTGCGGGCGAGCACGGGCGAGTGGGTGCTGTTCCTGGATGACGATGACGAGGTGGCGCCGGACCTGATTGAGCAGTTCCTGGCAAGCGCGGAGGAGCACGGTGCGGACGTGGTGTGCGGGGTGGCGGATGAGGTGTCCGGAGCCCGGGTGCCGCCGTGGTTCGAGATCCGGAGGATGAGCGACGTCTTCCCGACGAATGCGGGCATGGTGCGGAGGGAGGCGTTCCAGCGCAGCGGGCTGTTCGATCTGGCCTATAACCGCGGCGCGCGGGCCGATGGGGACCTCGGGATGCGGCTCTACCGGAGCGGGGCGCAGATGGTGCTGGACCCTGCCATCCGGGTGTTGCATCACCATGCGCCGAGCGGGGGCTTGAGGAAACACAAGGCGCGCGTCGTCACCTATGCACGGAGCCGGACCAGCGTGTGGGCGCGGCACTTGCCGGAGGCGACGGAGCTGTATTTGCGGATGCGGTATTTCACGCCAAGGCAGGTGAGGGAGTCGCTGATCCAGAGCGTGCTGGGGACGTTTGCGGTGCGGGGTCCGTGGTGGAAGCGGGCGGCAAAGATCGCGGCGGGGTTGGTATTGCTGCCGGATACAATCTGGCATATCCGCAGAAGGGCAAACACGGCCCGCCGGATGTTGGCGCAATATCCGGCGATCGAGCAGCTCGGGATGCAGGCAACCGGATGTCCGGCGGCAGAATTCTGATCCTGGCGACGGAATTCCCGCCGGGCCCCGGCGGGATCGGCACCCATGCCTATGAGCTGGCGCGGTGGCTGCCGGAATACGGTTGGGAGGTCAGGGTTTGCGCCTGCCAGGATTACGCGGAGAGGGAGGAAATCCTCAGGTTCAATGAAAGGCAGCCATTCGCAGTGAGCAGTCTGATTCGGGCGTCCTTGCCGGGCGGGCGGCTCGTCCATCTGGCAAGAGGCTCGGCGCGCGGGCGGGCCTGGAAGCCAAACGTCGTTTTGGCGACCGGGAGAAATGCCGTGCTGGCGGGGGCGTGGACGCGCTGGTTCCATCGCAAGGCCCGGCTGGTGGCGGTGGCGCACGGGACGGAGTTGCAGGCCGGGGGGATATTGCGGCGCAGGCTGGCGCGAAAGGCGTTTCAACAGAGCGACCTGGCGATCGCGGTCAGCGGGTACACGAAAAGGTTGTTGGGCGGGATCGGGTTGGAGGAGGGACGCGTCCTTGTCGTTCCGAATGGAGCGGATGCCAATCGTTTCCAGCCGGCCACGCCGGCAGCTGTGGCCGGCGTCAGGAGCAAGCTGGGACTGGGCGCGGGGCGGGCCATATTGACGGTCGGGCACGTTTCCGAGAGGAAGGGACAGGAAACCGTGGTCCGGGCGCTGCCAATGGTGGCGGAAAAAGTGCCAGACGTGGAGTACTGGATGGCGGGGCTGCCGAGCCAGAGACGGTTTCTTGAAGAGTTGGCGGCGCGATTGGGCGTTGCGGGAAAGGTGCGGTTTTTGGGGAGGCTCGGGGAAGATGCGCTGGCCGAAGTGGTTCAGGCGTGCGACGTGCTCGCGATGACGAGCCGGACGACAGCCGACGGCGATTATGAAGGGTATGGCATTGCCGTCATCGAGGCGGCGCTGTGTGGCAAGCCCGCGGTGGTGAGCGACTGCGGGGGGCTGCCCGAGGCGGTGCTGGAGGGCGAGACGGGCTTCGTCGTACCTGAGGGAGATGCCGAAGCCACGGCCCGGGCCCTGGTCCGGCTGTTGGCTGATGCAGGTTTGCGGCAGCAAATGGGGGAAGCGGCGCGGAGGCGCGCGCTTGCCGAAGGCACCTGGGAGAAGAGGGCAGGCCAATACGACCGGGTTCTGCGGGAGCTTGTCAGCCTCGGGGGAATTGCTTGAGGTTGCTGGTGGTATCTCACACTCCGCACTATGTTTGGGAGGGCGAGCCCTGGGGCTGGGAAGCGACAGTGCGGGAACTTTCCGCGCTGGCCGGGATTTGCGATGAACTGATTCACGTGGCCCCAGCGGCCGCAGGGAAGCCTGACGGCGGCATGGCGCGGTATGAGGCGGCCAACGTGAGGCTCAGGGGTGTCCAGCCGAGTGGAGGAAGAGGGTTCTTGTCCAAAGCCGCGGTACTGGCCGCGTGGGGGGAGTACCTGCGGGTGATCCGCCGGGAATTGAAAGGCGCTGATGCAGTGCACGTGCGGTGCCCGTGCAACATCGGATTGCTGGCGGTGCTGGTGCTCATGCTGGTGAAGAAGCCGGAGCGGCGGTGGATCAAATATGCGGGCAACTGGCGGCCGGAAGGGAAGGAGCCATGGTCCTACCGGCTGCAACGCTGGCTCTTGCGGAAGCCCTGGCACAGGGCGGTGGTGACGGTGAACGGGGAGTGGCCGGGCGACCCGCCGCACGTACGGGCGTTTCTGAATCCTTCGTTTACCCGGGCCGAGCTGGAAGAGGCCCGGGCGGCGGGTCGCGCCAAGAGCCTTTCGGCGCCGGTGCGGCTGGTCTTTGCGGGACGGGTGGAGGAAGCCAAGGGGGCGGGGCGGGCGGTGGAGGTTGTCATGCGGCTCCGGAAAGCCGGCGTCGATGCGGAGTTATTTGTGGCCGGAGACGGGCCGCTAAGGCAAGCGTTGGAGCGACGGGTGAAGGAGGCGGGGCTGGAAGCGAAGATCCGGTTTGGGGGATGGATGCCGAGGAAGGCGGTCGGGCGTCTGTTTGGCGGAGCGCATTTTTGTCTGCTGCCGTCCCGTACCGAGGGTTGGGCCAAAGTTCTTGGCGAGGCGATGGCGTGGGGCGCCGTGCCGGTGGCCGGGGCTGTCGGGAGCATCCTGCAAATTCTGGGCCGTTGCGGGTGCGGGGTGGCGCTGGAGCCGGCGGATGTGAAAGGATTTGCGGAGGCTGTTCTTGAATATGTGCGAGCGCCGGAGCGGTGGAAGCGGGAGTCGGAGGCAGGGATGGCGGCGGCAGAGTGGTTTACATATGAGGCGCATGTGGAGAGGGTGGGGGCGGTGTTTGGCATTCTTGGCCACGGATTGTGCAGGTGTGGTGATGAAGAGCTTTGAATTGGTCTACCTGGTGATGGAGCCGTTTCTGCTTCCTTTGCATCGCGAAATGCGCAGTAGAATCCGCGCGGCAGTCCGTGAGAGACGAGGCAATGCGCTTCTGCTTGATGTAGGCGGCAGGAAGTCGCATTACACAATTGGAACCGGGGCGAGGGTCATCGTGAGTGATCTGCCACGAACCTCGGATTTGCAACACGCTTTGCATCTGGGTGCGGATGCCGGGGTTATCGCGGCAGTGCGGCGACGGAGAAGCAATGTTCTCGGCTATGTGCTGAACGATTTGACAGAGTCGTGCTTCAGGGATAACAGTGTCGACGTTGTTGTTGCGGTTGAGGTTCTTGAGCACGTCGATGATGATGAAAAGTTCGTTGCCGAAGTTGCCAAAGCGCTTCGGAAAGGCGGCTGCTTCCTGATGTCCACCCCTAACGGCGACGAATTGACCCGAGTTACAAATCCCGACCATCGGCGCCATTACAAGAAGCGGGAGCTGGAGGCATTGCTCGAGAAGCATTTCGACTTTGTCAGAGTTGAATATGGAATTGTGGGTGGGAAATCGAGGATGTTGGGGCTGAGAAGCTGGTCGGTAAGGCATCCTTTACAGACATTGCTCTCAATGGGAGGCAATGTCGTGAACGGATTTCTTTCCAGGAGGGCTGATGTGGCGTCGAGGGCGCAGGGCACCCACCATCTTCTGGCCACAGCGCTTCGTCTATAGGTGTCCTGGCGGGAATGCGCATGCAGCGAGACACGTTCGAGAACTTTATGGAAGCTGGGCAGCCCCGATGGCAAGACCGTGAAAGGTGGTGAAAGTGTTCATGCGTTCAATCGAAGGCAAGTATCTGCGATTAGCATTGACAGCAGCAGGGTTCATCCTGGTAACTCTTGCCAACCTCGATGCAAAAGAATGGTACGTCGCTCCGGACGGGACGGCGGGCGGGGACGGGAGCCGGGCGAGGCCGTGGAGCCTGGAGGCGGCGCTGAAGCCGGATCCGCGCATTCAGCCGATGGACACGGTTTGGGTGCGGAAGGGAGTCTACAACGGGGCGTTCGTGAGCCGGCTGAAAGGGGCGCCGGGCAAGCCGGTGGTGCTGCGGGCGTATCCCGGCGAGCGGGTGGTGCTCGACGGGCGCGGGTTCTCGCCCAACGCCGTGCTGACGATTGAGGGCGAGTGGGCGTGGTACTGGGGATTGGAGGTGATGAATTCCAACCCGAACAGGATCAGCTCGCTGCCGGGATCCAATCATCCGGAGGACCGAGGCGCAGGGATTTCCGTGATGGCGGCGAACACGAAAATCATCAATTGCATTGTGCATGACGCTGGAGTCGGGGTGGGAATGGCGGGGACGAAACCGGATGTGGAGTTGTACGGAACGATCCTTTACAACAACGGCTGGCGGGCGCCGGACCGGACGCACGGGCATTCGATCTACGCCCAGAACGAGAACGGGATCAAAAGAATTGCCGATAACATCCTGTTCAGCCCGTTCAGCTTCAATATGCATATTTATGGATCGAGACGGGCATTTCTGAACAATTTCATGATTGAGGGCAATGTGGGGTTCAACGGACGATGGCTGGTTGGGGGCGAGGGGCCGATGAAGAACATCGTGATGCGGGACAACCGGTTGTACGGGGACGCCGCGCAGCTCTGCTATTGGAACCGGCCCAACGAGGGGCTGAGGCTGGAGGGCAACTACCTGCCCGGGGTTACGACCGCGCTCTACTGGGACCGCATGGAGGTACGGAACAACACGTTTGTGAGGCCGGGGCAGCAGGGAGAACGGATTTCGGTGTCGTTCTGGACTCCGGACGGCTTCGAACGGTCCGTGTTCGAGGGCAACACCTACCATGTCATGGACGAGAGAGTGCAGGTGCTGCGGCTGGGGCGGGTGGACGGGCCGCAGGTTACGGATTATTCGTTTGCGCGATTGCAGAGGGAGATGGGGTTTGAGAAGACGGGCAGGGTGATTGCGACGCGGGACGGGAGGCCCACTGCACCGGCGGTGTTCGTGCGGCGGAACGAGTACGAGCCTCAGCGGGCGCATGTGGTGATCTACAACTGGCCCAAGCTGGACGCGGTGGATGTGGACATTTCGGCGCTGAACCCGCAGCCGGGCGACCGGTGGGTGCTGCGGAATGTGCAGAATTATTTCGAGGAATTCGAGACGGGAATCTACGAGGGCAAGCCGCTGCGGGTGCGGATGACGGGATGGACGGCGGCGGCGCCGATCGGGGAAGACAAGCCGCTGTACCCGGCGACGTTTCCGGAGTTCGGGGTGTTCGTGCTGACGCTCGAGCGGGGCCAGGGGGTGAAGACGGCGCTGGCGGCGGACCCGGAGCGCGCGGGCGCGGGCGCGACGGGCGCGTTGCTGCGGACGGAGCTGCCCGGGGGTTTCTATCCGGGCGAGCCGGTGGCGGGGAGCGAGCCGTATGGAGAAGAGCTGGCCGGGGTGCGTGTGCACGTGACCGACAGCGAGGGGCGGCAGGCGTGGGCCCGGCTGGCGGCGCTGACCCGGGAATGGGTGGCGTGGGAAGCGCCGGAGGAGTGCGCGAGGGGCTGGGCGCGGGTGCGGCTGATCCGGGTGGGCGAGCCGGAGGTGGAGGCGGGCGGCGTGGCGCTGGAGGCGGCGGCGCCGGGGTTGTTCACGGCGGACGGGAGCGGGCGCGGGCTGGCGCTGGGGTATGTGCGGTACGGCGACGGGCGGGCCGAGCCGCTGGTGCGGTGCGATGCGGCGGGGTGCCGCGGCGAGCCGGTGGATGCGTCGGCGGAGGAGGTGGTGCTGATGGGAACGGGGTTTCGCGGGGCGGCGGGGTGGCGGGCGCGGGTGGGACCGGTGGAGGATGTGGAGGCGGCGGCGGAGGCGGATTGCTGTTATCCGGGGCTGGACTGGGTGCGGGTGCGGTGGCCGGCGGGGGTGGCGGGGGAGGTGGGGGTGAAGGTGGCGGCTCAAGGGTATGGGTCGAACGAGGTGGTGGTAAGGGGGAGGTAGGTGGGAGTGAGTGGCGCTGGGCCGGACAGCGGAAAGCACAGTCTGTGGACCCGGGTTTTTGCTGCGGTTTTTGCGGTGCATTTGCTGATCGGTCTTGCTGCGCCCGAGAGGTGGCGGAGCACCCGGTTCGGGGATTACGCGCCGCAGGTGGAGAACCTGCAAGCGGGGCGCGGATTTGTGGCCGAGGACGGATCGGTGATGCACCGCTATCCGCCGCTGTACCCGTTGATGCTTTGGGGACTCGATCGAGTGGCGAGGGGAACGGGGGCCGCGCTGGACATGGTGCTGGCGGGGTTTGCCGCGATTTGCAATGCGGTGACTGCGGCTGGCGTGGCGGCCATGGCTGCGCGGCTGGGCGCAGGCAGCGCCGGCATAGGGTTTGCGGCTGCCCTTTTTGCTCTCCAGCCGTGGGTTCTCTACGGATTGTTTCTGCCATTGAGCGAGACGCCGTTTATGGCGGTGCTGATGGCGGCGATCCTGTGTCTGAGCGCCGCCGCGCGGGGTGAGGGACGGGGTGGCGTAGCGTGGGCCGCTGCCGGAGGGGCGTTGACGGGGATGGCTTGTTTGATCCGGCCCATTGCGTTTCTGGCGCCGGCGGTTTTCGGGGTGGTGTTTTTGCGGAAGGCGCAGGGGGCGGTTCTCCGGAGGACTGTCCTTGCGGGCGCGGTTGTGGTTGCGGCGGCCGCGGTGTTGCTGCCCTGGGAGCTTCTGGTTTGGCAGAGAACCGGAGAATGGATTCCGATATCGAGCGGAGGGCCGCCCACGCTGCGTGACGGCTTGAGCTTCAATCACAAAAGTTTCCGTGCGCCGATCGCATTGCCTTCCGGAGTGCGCAGGGTGAGCGATGCGGCTTGGAGGGAGTACGAGAGCCTAGAAAGCACGGGCGCGTATTTGCGGTTTCTCACCCGGCAGGCGTTGGCGGATCCGGCGGCGGTTGTGCAGACGTTTGTCTACAAGGCGGCGCGGGCCTGGTACGGGACGGATGCACAGCGTGCGAGGGTGGAGGTCTTCAACGGGGTAGTGAGTCTGGCGTTTCTGACGATCGTGGCGCGAGGCGCCTGGCGGTTGGCACGACGCCCGGGGGGCTCTGGTGCGGAGGCGTGGTTGCTGTTTGGGGCGACAGGCTTGCTGTGGGCGATGGCGACCGTAGCGTTGTCCATTGCGCGATACATGACGCCAGCAGTGGCGCTGTTGGCGCCGGTAGCCGGGGCGGGATGGCAACGAGGGATAGTGGAGGCGGGAGGGGAAGCGCTTGAGGCGCGGGGCGAGGGAAGGGGGAATCGCGGGATTTGATTGGAGAGCGTTCGGCAAAGGCTGGAGGAACGCAGTTGGGAAGCGGGGGGAACGGTGGGAGCCCTAGTGCAAGCGGGAGGGGAAATCCGAAGGTTGATGCGCGGGGGAGGTCGGGATGTGGAGGCGCGGGGGACGCGGGCGGCGTTACTGCGAAGGCAGCCGGGCAAGAGGCAAGCGGCATGGGAAGGATTGAGCGAGCGTGGGTGTGGCTGCGGGAGTCGCTGGCGCGTTACCGGGCGGCGATCGGGGAGAGAGACGAGGCGGTGGCGCTGTAACGGGAGTGGCTGGGGCGCCTGGAGGGGAAGCGAGTTCTGGAAATCGGGGCGGGGGCAGGGAATGTGCTGACGATGGAGATCGCGCGCGCCTGCGGAGAGTATCTGGGGGTGGATCTGCTTGCTGACCGGATCGGGAAATTGCAGCTGAGGCTGGAGGGGGCGGGGCTCGCGCATGCGCGGGCGGTTGCCGGGGACGTTCTGGCCGAGGATTGGCAGCACGGCCGGTTCGACGTGATTTACGCCGGCAGCGTGCTGCATGCCTTTGCCGACATCGAACGGGCAGCCCGGGTTTTGCGGGACCGGCTGAAGCCGGGCGGCGTGCTGGTGGCTTGGGAGCCGATGAATACGGGATGGGCGGTGCGGCTGGCGCGCGGGCTGTACCGACCATTTCAACCGAACCGGGCGTGGCATCACCCGCTGACGGTTGCCGATGTGGAGAAATGGGGGCAGTATTTCCAGCTGGAAGGGGCGCGTGGGTTTTTGGGTTGGTCAAAGTGGGGCTATCCGTTGTTTGTGATTCCGGGTTTGCGGCGGCTGGGGGTGTGGCTCGGGCGGAGGCTGCGAGTGCTGGATCGGTCGAGAGGGAGTTTGCGGGGGGTTCATCAGGTGGTTCTGCGGCTGCGAGGGTGAAGAGGGGCGAGGGGAACCGGCAAGCCAATGGGGAATCCGCCAGCACAGCGGGGTACAGTTGGAGCCGTCGCGCAAGTGCGGGGGGAAATCCGAAGGTTGATGCGCGGGGGCAATCGGGATGTGGGGATGCAGGGGGAGCGGGGGACGGCTCGTTGTGGTGGTTCCGAACGCGTTTCAGGGGACCGCTGGTTGCCGCGGTTCCGAAAGCGCGCGAGGAGACCGCTCGTTCTCGCCGTCCTTCGGACGGCTTCACTCGCGGCTCCGAAAGCGGGGCCGCTTCAAGCGCGGCTGGGTAGGCGCGGCCGGTTGGGACCGCTCGTTCCCGCCGTCCTTCGGACGGCTTCACTCGCGGCTCTGAAAGCGCGGCCGGTTTCACTCGCGGCTCTGAAAGCGCGGCTTGGTTCCCTCGCGGCTCTGAAGGCGGGGTCCGCTTCAGGCGCGGCGGCGGAGGAAGAGGGCGAATCCGGGTCAAGATGGGAGATTGATGGAAGCAGCAAAGGAACGGTGGGCGGCGTGGGCCGCGGCGGCGTGGCTGGCCGGGCTGGTGGCGGTGTGTTACTGGCCGGTGATCGGCAACATCGTGCACCAGTGGTCGAGCGACGACAGCATGGCGCACGGGTGGTTCGTGCCGGTGATCGTGGGCTACATTGTGTGGGAGCGGCGGGAGGAGCTCGGCCGGGTGGAGCTGCGGCGGAGCGGCTGGGGGCTGGCGGCGCTGGCCGGAAGCGGCGTGCTGGCGTGCCTGGGGGCGCTGGCGGCGGAGATCTTCACCGAGCGGCTGGCGCTGGTGGGGACGATTGCCGGGCTGGCGTGGTATCTGGGGGGCACGGAGCTGTTCCGCAGGCTGCGCTTCCCGCTGCTGCTGCTGCTGTTCGCCCTGCCGCTGCCGGGGCTGCTCCACAAGCAGATCACATTTCCGCTGCAACTGCTGGCGACAGAGCTGGCCGAGCAGGGGCTGGAGCTGGCCGGCCGCACCGTGCTGCGCGAGGGCAACGTGCTGGAGCTGGCCGGGCGGATGATCTCGGTGGTGGAGGCGTGCAGCGGGATCCGGGCGCTGATGGCGCTGGAGTTTTTCGCGCTGGCCTACGCGTATCTGTTCCATGAGAAGGTGTGGATGCGGTGGGCGCTGGCGGCGGCGGCGGTGCCGGTGGCGGTGGTGGCGAATGCGGGCCGGGTGATGGCGACGGCGCTGCTCGGGGAGGTGGATGCGCGGCTGGCCGAAGGGTTCTATCACGGGCTGGAAGGCTGGGCGGTGTTCGTCGTGGCGATGGCGATGCTGATTGGCGTGGAGCGGGTCTTGCGGAGGCTGGCGCAATGAGCCGGCACGGGAGGCGGCGCGGCCGGAGGCCGGAGCAGGGGTCTCCGGCGAAGGGCCCGGCGCCGGCGGGCTGGGCCCGGATCGGCGAGTGGCCGGTGTACGCGAAGCTGCTCGAAAGGGGGACTGGCGGGAAATGAGCGGCGCAGGGGCTATATGGGGGCGCGGGGTGGCGGTGGCGACGGCGGTGCTGTGCGCGCAGGCGGTGGCGTTCCATGTGCTGGCGCAGAACGAGCGCGCGCCGAAGGTGCTGCCGCTCGCGCTGGCGGATTTCGCCCGCGGGGGCTGGCAGCTGGTGAAGGACGAGCCGCTGGACAGCGCGACGGCGGAGCTGCTGCACCCGGACGATCATGTCTACCGGGTGCTGGCGCAGCCCGAAGGCGGCCATGTGGCGACGGTGTTCGTGGCCTACTTCCGGACGCAGCGCACCGGCCACGCGCCGCACACGCCGCGCAACTGCCTGCCCGGGCATGGCTGGGTGTTTGCGCGGGCGGGCACGTACACGGCGGATGTGCCGGGCGCCGGGCGGCTGGAGGCGAACCGCTACGTGATCCAGAAGGAAAGAGAAAGCGCGGCGGTGGTGTATTGGTACCAGACGGGAGAGCGGACGGTGGCCAATGAATACAAGGCCAAGCTGTGGCTGGTGTGGGACGCGGCGCGCCACCGCCGGAGCGACACGGCGCTGGTGCGGGTGATCGTGCCGGCGGGGGATGGCGGGGTGGAAGACG
>Ga0308389_1002869_pt1 | contig 10448 bp, 9 predicted proteins | sample Hotspr2Sample148_FD_202362 | JGI IMG/M metagenome (GOLD analysis project Ga0308389, IMG submission 202362) | Hot spring phototrophic mat microbial communities from Mushroom Spring, Yellowstone National Park, Wyoming, United States - 20040719_148 ... | reverse complement strand
ATTAATTTCACTTCTTCAATCGTAAAAGGCGGTTTTCTTATATGAACAATTCGATGACAAGTCGGGCATAAGCTTACCAAATCATTTTTATTGGTTATCCTTACATCACCTTCACTCAATGGGTTTATATGATGACATTCAATTAAATGCTTACCATTTATTTCCAAATGAAATCCGCAAACCTGACAGGTATAATTATCAAACTCTTTTCGACTGTTTACAATTTCCCTATTACGTGTTGTATATAAATAAACTTTGTCTTGTTTATAACCTTCTTCAGCTTCGATGTCTTCAAGTGAAAAAATTTTTTGAACAATTTTTTTTGATTTTAACTCTATCTTTTTCTCAACACTTTCATACATCGTTTTGAGAAAATCAATGAACTTCTCTTGTAATACATCCAATGTTTTATTTTCTACAAAAAGATATCCAGCTTTTTGAATTTTAGGATTAGAACCTAAAAAAACTTTTTGTTCTTTTACTTGTTTACGATAATCTGAGGGTATTTCTTCATAGAGTTCAAAAAGTTTATTATAAATATTTTTAGTATTATTGTTGGTTGGTATTGCAAGGTACCAAGTATAGAGATTTTTACTCTCAATAATTCTTGTTAAATCAAGCTGAACAAGTTTTTCATTATTCTGGGAATATTTATTCACTCCATATTCAAGCACATAATGAAAAGGATTACCAGCCCACTTTCTGAAATGACAATGAAATTTTGGAGGAATTGTTACAATTGAAAAAATTGACCATCCAGGAATATCCTGAATATCATCTTCTCTGAATGTGTCAGGGAAAAATTCTTGAACTGATTGTTGCAGGAATTCACCAAATTCCATAAAATCTTTTTTAGTTTTTAACATATATCCTCATATTTGTTTTCTAATTCATTTATTTGTATAAAATTTTTTTTATGTTGTTCAATCAACTTTTTGCTCCGATTAAGCAAGTTGTTTTGTAACAAATTTTGAAACGATAATCAATGTTTTTAATATCATTTCTAATACGCAGGGCATTGAAATTTATTAGTAATTCCATAATCATTCGCTCCTGTAAACTTATTTATAAATCTTTAGAGAGTAGGTTTGAAATAAAAATGGTTTTCTAATGAAAATAGGTTGAGTAAAACTTATAATAAAAGTTACTGTTGTTGAAACCATTATTATTTTAAATTCTAATTTCATAAATCTCCAGTTTTTGCACTACAAATATCCTAAATAAAAAATTAAATTAAGTAGAAAGAAACGTTTTGGAAACATTTCTTTAAGTAACTGAAAAACTCAACAAAACTTTAATATAAAACCTTAATGAAGAATTAATTGAGACAATATTTGATTTTTTAATAAATATCCTTTAAGATTAACGAAAAAAAAATTTATGAAAGTTGGAAAACAACTAAAAATCTAAATAGATTTAATACTGAAATGCTTTTCAATTGAATTTAAGAAGCTACTTTTTTCTCTTGGGTACTTAGCTCCATTCTTTGAAATAGAATAGGAATGTGTTGTAATAATCAATCTCTTCTTTGCACGAGTAAGTGCAACATACAATGTTCTTGCATCTTCTTTTATTTCTTCATCAGTTTTTGAATTCCAGTTTGGATAAACATCTTTAACGCAAGCTGGTACAATTACATTTTCAAACTCCATTCCCTTTGCTTTATGAATAGTTGAAATAATTATCTTTTCATCGCCCAAAACTAAATCAGCCTCATTATAATTTTTATAATCTGAAATGTGTCTAATAAATTCTTTAAAGTTTTTCCTTCCGCACTTGATTTCCATATGTCTTAAAAGTTTTGATAGATATTCTTTTTCGACCTCATCAATTTGATAATCAATCGCTCTTTTTAAGTAATCAATAAAATTATCAATTATTTCTATAAAAGATATCTCTATTTCGGGATTGTTTTGGTAATACTGCCATAAAGGTCTTAAATTTTTACTAAACCTCTTTAATAGAGATTTATTTTTATTCAAGAACTCATACTGTTCATTAAGTTTTGATTCAATTAAATTATTCATTAAGTGTATTATTAAATTTGCAGTTGCTTTAACATCATCCGACGCATTGTGAGTGTTTGCGCCTTCAAGGTAAAACTCTTCAATCAAATATTCAAGATTATAATTATTAAGTCGAGGAAATAATCTTCTGGTTAGTTCAATGCTATTATATTTAAGGACTGAGGATTTAATATTTGAATCTACTTGATTTCTATTGAAGTTTGAAATCAGAATATTCAAATCAAAATCAAGATTGTGTGCAATTAAAACTGCCCCGTCAATAAAATTATTAAACTTGCCTAAAGCTTCTCTCGGTTCAAGTCCATTATTAGAAAGAAATTCATTTGAGATATTATGAATCTTTATAGAATTATCAAGTGACTTTTCAGTTTTGATGAAAACTTCAAATGATTCTCCAATTTTCCCTTTAATAATTTCAATAGTAGCAATCTGAATAATATCATCTGCTTCTGTATTCAAACCAGTTGTCTCGGTATCAAATACTACTAATCTCTGATTTTTGAAATAATCATAAACCTCTTTTAAGTAATTACTGAATTCTGATTCTGTATTTAGAAAATCAGTTGGCAAAAGTCCGACATTAAATAATGAGTTAATAATTTTACGAGAATTTTTCAAAGTATCCACTTTGCCGAAAATTTTCATCATTCTGAACCAAGAAACTCTATCAAGTTCATTTTCCAAACACCCAAGAAAAGCCATAATATCTTTAATAATTTGTCTTCTGAATAAATCATAACCAGAAACTTTAAAGTGCTCAATATTTTTTTGAGAAAGTAATCTACTAAATTTATCAGCTTGGTCATTTGTTCGGACTAGTATTGCAGTTTGTCCATTAGTTTCTTTAATTAGTTCTGGTAGTATATTATTCACTATAAAATTAACTTCCTGAGTGTCATCACCTTTAGTTTCAATTATTCGTAAATCATTTGCCTGCTTTATTTTATTTTCTGAAGGGACTGGATCTTTCTTCCATTTAGGATTTAAGTGTTCTTTGGCAAAATCAATGTAAACATTCAAAAGATAAGATGGCGACCTAAAATTTTTTTGAAGCAAATGAACTTTAAATTCTTTCTCTAGAGTATGAAGCCTTTCTAATTTAGCACCCATAAATGAGAAAATTTACTGTTCATAATCTCCAAAATAGACTTTATGTGCATCATTATCAGATAATAACTCTATTATTGCAAACTGAAGTGGATTTAGATCCTGAACCTCATCAACTTGAATCCAAGAATATTTTTTAAAGTGATGGTCATTTTTTGAAATATTATAATAGGTTAAAATTAACAGGTCATCAAAATCAAGAAGAGATGATTCGTTTTATAATTCTTCATAAGTATTACAAATATTTTCAATTGAATTATTAAATGAGAATTTATTATTGAACGGCAAGATTAATTCCTCTGGAAAATTTAATTTCTTTTGCTTCAAAAAAGAATTAAGCCTTAAAAGCTCATAAAGTTTTATATCATCACTAAAATTATTTTTTTCTTTAGCCTCTCTCATCAGCAATTCAGAATCTTCCTCATCAAGTAAAGCAGTAAAACGAGAAATTATTTTGTTTGAGTATAGAAAATGTGAGCAGAATTGATGAATATTTCCGATAAAAATATTTTGTGAACTGATTTTACTTTCAATTCTTTCTCTCATTGATTTAGCGGCACGATTTGTAAAAGTTAGACATAACATTTCATTTGGACTAACACCATTTTCCAGAGCATAAACTACCCTATGAGATAATAACTCAGTTTTTCAAGTACCTAGAGGTGCTAAGACAAGATGCTTACCACTGCTTAGTTTTATTATCTTTTTTTGTTCTTCGGACAATGTCATAACTTTTTACTCATTAAAATTTGGAATTTTAAATTGCTTAAACAATTATTACAGGTAACATATAAAACATCTCCATACAAGTTTTATTTCTTTACTCAAGTGTTATAGATATATGAGTTAAGCCATTATTATTTTTTTCTGACTTTTTCTTAATCTTTTCATCATCTTCAATTAAATCTTCTATCAATTTCTCCTCTGATTGTGTAAATTCTTCAGCCAATGACTCTATCAATTCGTTCTGAACAGCAGATTCCTCTATTATTGATTCTATCATTGCTTGCTCTGATTTTATATGCTCTTCAGCCAATGATTCTATAAATTCGTTTTGAGCAGCAGATTCCTTTATTATTCCTTCTATCATTGCCTCTTCTGATTTCATATATTCTTCAGCCATTGATTCTATAAATTCGTTCTGAGCTGCGGATTCCTCTTCTATTCTTTCTATTATTTTTTCTTCTAATTTTATTTGCTCTTCATCCATTGATATTCTCAATTCGTTCTTTGATTCTTTTTCTTTAGTCATTTTCAATTCCTTTCTTTAAGTTTTTTATAAAAATTTACTTAATAAATAGAACTGTTTTTAACAAAAAGAATTATCAAATCACTAACCTCAATTTCGACAAAAATTTAAAGAAAAGAAACATTGTGGAAATGTTGTTAATAAAGATGAAATTTATAGAAAGAATTTTTATTCAGAGTATTAAAACTTCTTAATTTATTATCTCTCTCACATCTGTCCAAAATATACATACTTGTGTGGCTAAAGACTGCACTTTCTTTTTAATTTTTTAGCTGTCTGAAGATTTCTTTATTTAACTTCGTGCCATTGTGGCTAATATTTTTTTTATCAACCATCTACTTTATTAAAGAAATTTAAATGCCACAAAGTCACCACGACACAAAGAAATTTTTACTTCTCAGTCAGCTCCTAATAAATGCTAATTAAATGTGCTTTTATCTATTGCAGTTGGATTTATCTAACTGATATTATGAAGAAAAGGATATTATTGGCTTTAGCTATATTTAATTAAAACCTGTTAATAATAAGAGAATAACACTTTTTATATAAGGGATTCAATTAAAAACAAATTTATTATTTTTTTTTGAACTAATATCAGAGTTTATTGATCAGGTTTTAGTTTATTTTGGACAGTAATGAACTATCTAATACTAAAAGATTATTATATAAACTTAATAAAACGAAGTTTATAAATTTTAATAAATTAGTTTTTTATACATATCTGAATTAAGCAATTTTTCAATCTAATTTAATTTATTGAGCGACTATTTATTTTGTCCTTGTTCGACCGATCCTTTAATTTAATTTAGATGTTCAATAATTTAATTTTCAATCGTTCTTAAATTTTCATTCACAGAACTACTTAAGATAAACTAAAGACTTACTTATTATTTGCTAACTATTTCATCAATAAAAATTTAACTATTTCTCTTTTTTGATTAATTGTCATCTCTGCAAGATAAATCCCACTTTTCATTTGATTTGTATCAAATTCAATTTCATAATTACCAGAATTTACTTTTTCATCAGTGGTTACAAATAATTTTTCCCCAAGAATATTATAAATAGTTAGTGTAACTTTTGCTAAGGAATTAAATTCATCTTTCTGAATTTCGTATCTGATTTTAATTGTGCCATTTGTTGGATTGGGAAATGGTTTTTCAATTTTGAAAAGTTCAAATTTACTTTTTTTTTCTTCAACTTTAGTAGGTTTAACTAATTTATAAATTTTCCCTTCGTAACCAACTACATAAATCTCATTTTGCTCATCTAAACCGAACGAACTTATCGCTTGCGGACTTATTGAGATCAATTCATTAGAAGTTGTAGAACCATCATAGCTTAATGCCCATATTTTCTTTGAACCGAAATCACCATAAATGTATTTCCCACTTAATTCAGGAAATTGATTTCCACGATATACATACCCTCCTGTAATTGATATGCCTTCGTTACGAGGATATTCATAAATAGGAAAAATATAAGAGCCCGTACATCCTGAAAGATTATAAGGATGCTTTCCTTCATAACATCTCCAACCGTAATTTCCACCATTCGTGATGATATTAATCTCTTCCCATTGATTTTGACCGACATCAGCACACCATAATTTATTCGTTAATGAATCGAAAGAAAATTTCCAGGGATTTCTAAGTCCATATGCATAAATTTCTTTTCTTACATTTGGATCAGGTGAATTAGCAAAAGGATTATCAGGAGGGATTGCGTAATTTAATGGAGGTTGTTGATTATTTACATCAATTCTCAAAATTTTCCCTAAAAGATTTCTTATGTTTTGTGAATTGTTTTGTGGGTCACCAGCAGAACCGCCATCACCAGATGCAATATAAAGATAGCTATCAGGTCCAAATAAAATACATCCACCATTATGATTCGAGTATGGTTGATTAAATGTCATTAAAATCAACTCGGAATTTTTAACTGCAGAGTCTGGATTGTTTGATGAAACTTGAAATCGAGAAATAACTGTCCTTCTGGGATTATTTGCAGTGTAATTGACATAAAAATATCCATTTGAAGAAAACTGAGGATGAAAAGCAAGTCCAAGCAATCCCATTTCTCCACCCCAAGTAACTCTATCGGTAATATCAAGGAAAACTTTTTTGGTAGTTGTGTTTCGATTGTTTATAAAGACAATTATTCTACCTTGCTGCTCAACAACAAAGAGACGATTTGTTCCATCTTTTGGAGATTGTAAATCAACGGGATTTGAAAAACTTAAAAATGGAAATGCATCTACCAGTGAAAAAGAATTTGAACGAGTTTCATTACAGAAGGTAAATAAAAAGATTGAAGTAATAATCAATAATATTCTTCTAAACATTTTTCACCTTTTGTTTAATTACAATTTCAATTTTGTATTATTATTAAAATTTAACAATGTTTAATTCCCTGACATTGATAATTTTCTTTTTTCTTAAAACTAATCTTTTCGAAAAATCATTCAAGTTTTAAGATTTTAATTCACTCATTAAAAAATTGTTTGACAACTAATACTTTACTAATTATTGATTTGATTATAAATTTAATTGAATTACCACTTACAATTTATTGTTTTACATTATGTTTTTCAAAAATGATATATCGAAATAATTTTGACGAATTTAACTCGAACATATCTTTTCAAAATAAATTTATATGTGAATAAAGCCTGTTCACAGCTTATAATTTTTTTCAGTTCACTAAAGTGAACTGCAATAGATATTCATAAATGTGTTTCTTCTATTGCAGTTGGATTTATCCAACTGTTATTAAAAAGACAAACATATTATGGGCTTTAGCCAAATTTGATTAAATTTTCTACATAATACTAAAGAAAAAATCATAACAAGAAAATTGAAGTACTGTAAGGATGATATGTTTTTATTTTGTTAAACACAAAGTCCTCAAAGTATGCGTAAAGAACACAAAGTTGAATTTTAGGATTTGAGATCTTTAGATCTTTGATTTTTTGATTGTAGAAAAAAATCCTTTGTGAGCTTTGCATAATTTCTCCGTGAACTCTGTGGTTAATAACTACTTCCCATCAATTAATCTAATCTATTTTTTTCAGTTAACTGAAGTCATCTGCAATAGTTGTTCATTAAATTTGTTTTTTTCTATTGCAGTTGGATTTATCTAACTGTTATTATAAACAATAATATATTTTGACTTTAAACACATTTAATTAAAACCTTTGAATAATACGAAATTGATACTTTCTATAATTAATTCAACTGAAAATGAATTTATCATTTTCTATCTTGAACAAAAATCATAGTTTATTGCACAGGTTTAAGTTTATTTAGCACATCTTTGAATTAGATAAAAAAAACTTTTTGAAAAGGTTTTTAATTTTAAGACAAATCTAAATTCTTATGTTCTTCGAATTTTAATAATCACATAGAATTTCATTAGCTTTTCTCTTAGCTTAGTTTATATGTTCTTTTTTCAAATGAGTGCCTATTGTGAATGCTGCTTGCATTAATACTGCTAAATCATCAGTGAAGCCCAGTGGAACAAGTGCATCTGGAATGAGGTCCGTCGGAAGAATAAAATATCCTAAAGCTCCTAAGATTATTCCTTTCGCCCATAATGAAGTATCTGGATCAATTAAACAATAATATAATGAAAGTGCCAATTGAATTAGTTTTCTACCCGCAATAGCAGCATATTTTTTTATTTTATTCCAGAATGAATTTTTATTGTAATATTTCGAATAGTTTTTCATAATTGAACCCCCCAATAATTGTAATTTAAGATTTTTGTTTTATTAATTGAATTGTTAAAGTTAAGTTTTTACTTTACTAATTTTTCAAAGTTTATTCATAAACAATTGCTCCCCAATTATCCAAGTCTCGTTTGAAAGATTTTTTATCCCTTTTAATAGGAGAAGGAAGAGAGTCAATCACTAAAAATTTATCTTTACTATATCCATAAATTATAACCTAATGCTCATTATCATAAAGGGTAGTTAAAATTGGAGCTTCATAATAATCTATTGCTTCATAAATAGTATTAAATTTTGCACTTTTTCTTAATGAAATTTTTATTTTTTCCCTTAATAAAATGTAAATATCGGAATCTGAAGCATATCCTCTATCATCAACACCTAATTTTTTGCAAACTTGTTCATATGAAATATTCTTTCCAAAATATTCTAATATATAATATGTTGCCTGCACTCCGCAAGAATATGAGTCCAACTGAAATGATCTTCTCATTCCTTCCAAATATCTTGCTGAATCATCTAATGAAAATTCAGAAATTCTTCGAGCGACATTTCCAATGCCATCAAGTAAATTTTTTAATATCATATTACTTAACTCAAATTTAAATTTACATTTAATAAGTTGTTTTAGATAATATTAATTTTAACTAAAAATTACTTTCATCTTCTTCGTATTATTGAATTTCTTCGTCTATTATTTCTCCTTACACCATTAATAAACTGTCTGCTTCTAACACCAACATAATAAGCTGTAGCTGTGCCAATTGCTGCTATTGCTGCGGCGGCACCAAATGCAACTATTCTAGCTGGATTCCCTCGTGCATGAACAATTATTCCGCGACTAGCTTGAATACCAACTCTTATTGCATCATTTATAATTGGCATATTATCCTCACAATGATTTTTAATATTTACCCCTACCTAAAATAATGCAAGAATTAAAACACCCATATAGAAAAAATGTTTTGGAAATGTTGTGGGCTATTTATGATTAAATTATTCCTCTATTAACATTAATAGATTTTTTAATTAAGAACTTACTTGGTTCAAAAAAATGAACAATCAAAAATTTACAATTTAGAATTATTACAATTTTATTTATTCACCAACAATGGTTCAAAAGATAATTATTGTCAACCTTCAGTTGATAAATTCGATTATCCCGACAAGTCGGGACTGCTTCATTTCATTCCGCAGAACTGTCCGAAGTAAACTTTAGTTTATGAAGTCCCGATTTATCGGGATCAATGCCATAAGGCATGCCTAATGGCATTCCACTACTTGTCCCTAACGGGATGGTTCGATTAAAACCATATTATTGTGCAACAAGTTATAACAGTAATTATAAGTCTCAATTCCACTATGGTTCGATTAAAACATTGCAAGTATAAGATGAATTACTTTTTGAAATAAAAGAAGAATATGTAGAAAAATATAAAGAAATTGTTAAGAAAGAAATGCAGACAGCATTAAAGTTAAGAGTTCCAATTGAAGCTAATGTTGAAATTGACTATTCTTGGCGTGATGTTCATTAATTATTATTATAATAAACAAAAAGAAAGGATTAAAAAATGAAAACTTATGATGATGATTTAAATAAAATTTTACTGATTGAGGCTAAGAAATATTTGGAATTATTAAATCCCAAAGAAAAACAGGAATTAATTAATGTATTTTATAAAAAAAATATTTTTGTTGAAGATGTTTTTTCTTTATATAACAATAATAGGGATTTTTATTTTTCATTATTATCAAAGATTGATAAATTTCTTGCTGAAACAGTTGATGAATCAATGAAAAATAATGAGCTTTTTAATTTTTTGCGGCATCAGCAATTTATAATTTTTACGAAATATCTAATAAACTTATTAGGGAAGGTTTTAGTCATGAGGAAATTGAAAAATTATTTTTATTTATTAATAGTTGTATATTAAAAATTCAAACAGATGATATTCTTGCTGCAACATTGATAGAGATTTTTAAACTTAATAATACGGACTATTAAATTTTGCATTAATAATATTTTTATATTTATATTTACAAATGTTAATAAAAAATAAGGAGTAATATTATGGATAAATCTAAAAAATCAACATCAAAAAGAAAAACAGCCACAAAGAAAGTTACAAAAAAAGCTGCTTCTGGAAAAAAAGGTAAAGGTGGAAAAAGCGATAAAACCGCAAAAATTATAATAACAGGTCCTTAAAAGTCTCAATTCCACTATGGTTCGATTATCCCGACAAGTCGGGACTGCTTCACTTCGTTTCGCAGAAACTGTCCGCAGTAAACTTTAGTTTACGAAGTCCCGATTTATCGGGATCAATTCCACTATGGT
>Ga0308389_1002866_pt1 | contig 10456 bp, 10 predicted proteins | sample Hotspr2Sample148_FD_202362 | JGI IMG/M metagenome (GOLD analysis project Ga0308389, IMG submission 202362) | Hot spring phototrophic mat microbial communities from Mushroom Spring, Yellowstone National Park, Wyoming, United States - 20040719_148 ... | reverse complement strand
AGTGGACAGCGCCATTGTCGTTACAGGAGTTAATAGAAGTACCGCCGGTACTTAAACAGTGTAAGCCTTATATACCGCAATTTCAGTATTATCCCATAATAGAGAATGCCATAGACAAAACAACGCTTTACAATATGATGAATGTGATAAGTACGATATTTTTGTTAGAGACAGGGGATGCAGAAGAATTTTTTAAAACGGTTGACAGGATACGGGAATTGTTGCATATTTATGACAATGAGCCATTGTTGCTGAGGACATTGTTATATTGGTTAGTACAATATTTGCAATCACACGGTATGGTGGAAGAAACAAGTGTAATACTTAAGACAATAGAAAAACCAGGGGAGGCAGGGACGATGTTATCACGGACATTAGAAAAGATAAAGAAGGACTTACGGAAAGAAGGGTTTAGCCAGGGTGTACAGGTAGGGATGCAAAAAGGAATTCAAAAAGGCATACAACAAGGAATACAGAAAGGATTACAAAAAGGGATACAAAAAGGAATGCAAAAAGGGATGAAGGATGGATTGCTTAAAGGGGTAACGCAGGAAAGAATAAATATTGCACGGAATTTATTGAAGCATGGCATGGATGATAGAACTATAATGAAAATAACAAAGTTAAAAAAATCGCAAATTGATGAAATAAAGAAAAATAAATAAAAAATTTTCTCCAAAAATTCAAGTAACAAAATGTAAATGCTTAGTATTACTTTCACACATTATAATTAGCTGTAAATCACACAACATAGTATATTATGCATTAAAACCGGTTATATTTTATTTAAATAAAAAATGTAAAATTTATATATTTCATAAGGAGATAGTTATTGGGAAAAATTTTTCACAAAATTATCATACTAAAAATAAAAAAGCCCTATATTTGCAAAACTTTCTTTGTCTTAGATATTACTGTAAAAACAAATATCAGATTTTTTTTGTTAATGAATAAAAATTTGATGAGGTAGATCATCGATAAAAAAGTAAATTTCTTGTTTTTATCAAAATGTATATTTATATTAATCAATTTATTGGTTTTATATTAACAGCCGCTTTTGTTATTATATTCTTTTTTGCATCATAACTATCTTCCAAATAAAATGTAACCTTTAGGTCAGGTTGTAATTGATTTTTGTTACCTTTAAACGATTTTGTTGAAAAATAATACTGTTTGTCTTCAGCAACAATAAATCCAGCTTTATTGTTTGATAAAATGGTTTTAATAGTTCCATATACAATTTTTTCCTTTGGATAATACAATTCTTCCCATATTTTTTCCAGTTTATCTTTCAGTTCATGTAAAGAAATATTGTTTTCAGTATTAATGTTTAACTCTTTTATTATTGCGGATGTTTGCTGATCTAGTGACCAATTGTTTGATTTTCTTATTAGGTAAACAAAATATACATGAAGTTTTGTTTCTTCTATTTTTCCTTTTTCTTTTAGCAAAGAACCTAAAAAACTATATACTTTGATTTTTTTATTATAATCACCAAATGACAAAGCAGCTTTGGTAGCATACTTAATTGCATTGTCTAAATCATTAATAATTTTATACGCTATTGCTATATCAAAATATATGAACCATTCATCTTTTCTTAGTGAAATTGATATGAGATCTTTTATTGCTTCTTTCTTAATATCATGGTTTGTTTTGTTACTTTTTATTTTGGATAAATTTAAGTTTCGTTTTAACCATATATCATTATCATAATGAAAATTTGTAAATTTTTGTAATGCTGCCTGTGAAATTTTTATACAATCTTCATATTGTTTGGTTTCATAAAGAGCTTTAGACATTAAAGAGTACCAGTCTTCGGCATCTGATGCAAATTCTTTTTGGTCATTGAATTTTTTTGGAGTAGTAGAAAGATAATCAGGATTAATTTTTTTTAGAAAATTTATTATTATATCATATTTGGTATTTGATTCATCTTTTAAAAGTTTTACAACTTTTAATATAGTAATAACATACACATCTGCGTAATTATCATTTGTGGTTTTTTGTTTTACCAAACCAGTAATCAAATTTGCATTTTTTAATAATTCTGGAGTAATTTCTTTTGCGTTTGATATATCTTTTTTGTAGATTGTCCAGGCATAAATATTCCAATCTTTATTGCTACACTGAGATCTATAATTCTTCCATAATTTTTCGTACAATTCAATAGCCTTTATATAATTATTGGATTTATAGTAATTATGCGCATCATTACGCATTTGTTCTACATTATCCATTGTTAAATACCCCTAACTGTTTTTTATTTTTTCTACAATTTTTTGTAATGTATCCCACATAAATGTATTATTTAAATATTTTGCTGAAATATTAGTTATTAATCCCTCGGCATTATAATGTAAATCTATACTTAATTCTTTATCATTAGAGTCAAAAAAATAAATAATATCCTGATATTGTTTTTGTATTATGTACTGAAAATAGATATTTTGTTTGATAAGTTCAGAATATAATTGTTCATAAATTTTCTTTCTCCATTCATCCTGTATATCTTCAAAAGATGTTTTAGGGCACTTTTGATGTAACAATTTATTGATGTTTTCCCAAAGGGTTTGATTGCCTTTAATGAATTGACCTTTTCTAAAATATCCATCTTTATTATAGTGAAATGCTACAACTATTTCGTCATTATTTTCATTTGTAAAAGTATATTGTTCCTGGTATTGGAGATGTTCAATATTTTTTATATTAATGGACAGAGGTAAAATAATTTTTTTAACAAACTCATAAAATTCTTGTGTATGTGTTTGATTATTACTTGAAATAAATATAAATTCCAATGGTTTATGAATCACTGATGAATTTTTGAATTGGGTATTATCAAAAGGGGTTATTGGTGCAAAATTGAATAAATAAATTGTATTTTTAGCGCGTGTTAAAGAAATACTAAAGCCTTTCAATACTCATGTCACAAATGGCGTACCTGTATATCAAAAAAGCTTTGAAAGTACCGTGCCACTAAACTACGGTGGCAATGTTGTGGTGAGTGCTCGCTGCACAATAAACATGCATTGTTGAGTTTTTCAATAGTATAGTTTTTTTCAACCTGCCGTTTTTGCAGTAAAAGCATAAATTCCTTTGCGTAGTCTTCAAAGCTTATTTCTTTTTTGTGAACTTTTTTCAACAATTCCTTAGTAGGTGCCAGCATGGTATCATGAATGTAGCGTATTGAAAGCAATTCCTGTAAAAAATATTCTAAATCATCTTTTTTAGTAAAACCGGCAAGTTGACTGGTATTATTAATGCGTATATCAATAAGTGTTTGTATGCTATTTTTTTGCAATGTGGTAAAAAAATCACGTGCGCTTCGTTGTGTAAAACCAATGGTGTATAATACTGGCATATAGTTACTCCTCTTCTTCTGTTTGTGCTGAATACGCCAATTTATTTGCTTGTAGCAAATATGCTTGCTGCAAAAGCTCTTGATAGTTATTAAAAAGTGTAGCGGTATCTTTAAAATGCGTTACAACAAGGCGTTGCTCAAGGTCTTGATGGCTTTCAAGGGAACTATCGCTTAGAATATGGTATATAGAAATATCATGGGGAAGATTTTTGCATATTAAAATTGCTCTATGACAATTAATGGGGTCTTTTTCAGAGCATAATAGAGCAATAGTAAACTGTTCAATCCCTTTTGTAAGGCGCTGTAATCCATTTTGAAACTGGCTTGACTGTTCCAGTAATTGATAACTTACCTTGCCGTCAATATAATGGTTAGGATTGGTTGAACGCGGGCCAAGCTCTTTACCCAGGTACAGATACTTAATATTATGTTGCAGTAAAGCGTTACGCAATGCTTCTGCATTGAAATGCGGTACAAACTTGCTATATGGGTGTGAACGTACATCACATACAATTTGAATGTGATATTGTTTAAGCAATTGTATAAATTCATCAATTGACATGTTAGAATGGCCAATAGTGTATAGTGTGTTCATAGCTAACCTTTTATATTATAGTGGTGAAATAATTGAAGCAATTAATTTATATCTATATCCATTAAAATCCTCGCTTAATGAAATGCCAGCATATACAGGACCTTCAATGTGATAATGGCCGTATCTTTTTTGCCTGTATGTATTTAAAAATGAAATATCAGTAATGGCAAAACGATATTTAACGCCGTTATAGGTAAAATCGCCTCGTACTTTTTTTCTATTTGTAAATTCCTCAAAATTAACCATAACGGTAAGTTTATCTAACTTAATAAAGCATAATGAATAATTATACAAAATATCGGAAAGTTTTGTATTAACGCGGTCATTAATGCCATACATGCTTGAATCATCTATATTCCAAAGCTGTTGTGGTGAATCAACAAGTTTATCTAAAGAACCGGTGTATTTACCAACATATACAAAAGCATTTTGTTGTGCAACAATATAATCTTCATTATGACAACCAGCGGGGCTATGCTGTGTTACCGTTACATCAACAACATCAAGCAGTTCTATTTTCTTGTTATTATTACATACACATTTGTCAAAAGGAATACAACGAATGCCTTGGTTAAATACAGGTCTTACCCATTGTAAGGAATTATTGAGCTCACGGCCAGCTACACAAACATTGTCATGTTTATACGATAGTCCCAAACATACGATGCGTTTTGTATTCATACAATCTCCTTTTACTATAACTTAATTTTTTTGGCGATAGGCACAGCGTTGTTGCTGGTATATAAATTAGATGTGTGAGAAAGGAAAAATATAGGGAAAGAATTGCTAAGATAAAAAATTTTTGCTGGCTACAGTATTTTTTTATAAAAATGTATAAGTGGGTTTGTCTAATAGAAGAGGTGTAACGACAAAAAAATTCCTATAAAATTGTGACCTGCAAAATCAAATGTTTATAGTAACAGCATATTCATGTAAAAAAACTCAACAAGGAAAAAGAGGGAGTATTCATGAAAAGAAGAATACTTACAAACATTGCAGTAATGGCGTTAGTAGTTGTGGGGCTTGCAATATTGCCATTTTATACAGCATTTAGCAGTAATAAAGAACAGTTGTTAGAAGATATATTGGGGATTAAGCAAAAGCATATTTATACAAGCAAGGATTTTAATTTTAAAAAGAACTATGTTGATGATGAAATTATTGTGAAATTTAAAGATACAACATCATTAAGTGCAATACAACAAAAGCTGAGTAAAAAAGAAAATACAAAAAACATTTATAGACACAGAATTTACAAAGTAAAATTAAGCAATCAAACAGTAGAAGAAGCAATTGCACAATATAAAAACGACCCTGACGTTGAATATGTACAACCAAATTACATTTATACAATTCAGGCATTACCCAATGATCCAGGATTTTATATGCAGTGGGCATTCAAAAATACAGGCCAAAGAATTGATGCATGGTACACAAAAAATAACCCTGGTACACTCGGTAGTGATATAGGTACAGAAAAGGCATGGAATGCAGCCACTGATTGTAGCAATATAGTGATAGCTGTGCTTGATACAGGTGTAAATTACCTCCATGAGGATTTAGAAAACAATATGTGGGATGGAACAGCAATGGGTTTCCCAAACCATGGCTATAACTTTTCTTCATCTAATGATGACCCAATAGATTATCATGGACATGGTACCCATGTTGCTGGTATTATTGCTTCCGAAGGTAATAATGGTATTGGTGTAGCGGGAGTGTGCTGGAAGGCAACAATAATGGCAGTTAAAGTATTAAGCGATGAAGGCTATGGGTATTCCAGTAATATTGCCAGCGGCATATACTTTGCAGCTGAACACGGAGCAAAAATAATAAACATGAGCCTGGGTGGTAGAGGTTATGACCAGGCAATGTTTGATGCAATACAATATGCAAAAAGCAAAGGCGTGTTGGTGATAGTTGCTGCTGGAAATGATGGTGTTGATTTGAGTGGTTATTATACTATCTTCCCATGTATGTATCAAATAGATAATATTATATGTGTTGGAGCGTTGGATCAAAGCTATAAAATTGCAAGTTTTTCTAATTATTCTTCTTCACAGACAAACCCTAAAGTTCATATTTATGCCCCCGGGGTAAATATACTCAGTACAGTAACTTCAACTGTAGCTGTTTCAATTACAGGGAACATGATTAATCAAAGTGGGTGGGCTTCAACCGATAGTAATTGGGCAATTCATGATACCTTGGGCTACCGTGTTGCAAGCAATCCAGCAAATTTTAATTTTAGTACAACATATAATCCAAATCTAAGAAGCTACCTATATAAAACAGTAGATTGTACGGGATATAAAAAGTTAGCCCTTGTATTTGATGCCTATATACATGTTGAAAATAATTATGATTCATTTAGAGTATATTATGGGAAAGGGCAGGTTAAACCGCCAATTCCTAATAACCCTATACTTCAATATAGCGGTTATAATAATGGTTTTACAACGTATACGTTTCCACTGAATGATTGTTCAAACTCTTTGTGTACTATAGCATTTTATTTATATTCTGACAGTTACAACAATTTTCAGGGTGTTGCCATAAAGAATGCAGAAATATATAATTTACTCCCTGCAACCGACAGATATGCAATATACAGTGGGACATCAATGGCAACACCGGTTGTTAGTGGCATGGCAGCATTACTGTGGTCAGCATATCCAAACTATGATTATAAAAAAATAAGAAGCAAAATAATGAATGGAGCATTAGAAGAAAATGGTGGGTATTCATTTAAAATAAAAAAAGCAAAAATATGGGACGCTTTAACGTATATTAAAAGCCCTACTGGAGTCAAATGTACTAGAATAAAATAATAAGTGAGGTTGCTATGAACAAAATAAGCATATATATACTTTTTCTTATTATTACGTTAACAGGGTGTACAGATATTGGGTACGATAAATATACATATTTAGTAAGCTGGGATAAAAGTGAGGATTTAGAAGTTAATAGCTATGGTGGTGGTTATGTAGTGTATTATGCAAAAGGGAAATGTATTGATATAAATAAATGCAATTACGTAGATGTCCCCTATAGTGGAGGTCAGAGCACACCTACTGAAGCAACTATCACTATAAAAAGAAAAGAAGATGAAACGGGAAAGGATATATATTCAGTAGCAGTTGCGGCATATCATACAATTGGTGATGACCGTGTTTACAGCAAACCATCCAATGTTGTTAATATAACCATTGAATGATTGTTTGGATAACCGTTTAGCAGGGGCAACGTGGATAAAAGGCATATACAAGGTTTTTGGCTAAAACTAATGAATACCGTCATTAGCTGATAAAGATGTATGAAATATTTTTGGCTTTTATGTAAGCTGCTTTAGCATTACATGATTTGCCAGAGCTTGATAAAATATTATTCAAGCCCAGTCGCTATGTTATTCTGTAAAACCTTTTTAATATCAGCAATAGATTCCTTTTTTGGTTTAATAAAAATAGCATTTCCTTCTTTTTTAATTTGTATATTGGTGTACGTAAGCCCTGAGTGGGCAAAGAAATTTCGTTCATCCACGGTGTCAGAGGGCTTATAATTTTTTTCATCACGTATCTTGCCATAATCTTCATACGTAGATAAAGGTAATGAAGATTGATGTATGGCTTCTTCTATTTTACTTAACTCTCGGTAAATTCTTGATTTAAAAGCTGAAAATGATGAATACAATTTAATAAGGTTATGTAATATAGAAATATTGCACTGGTCTTGCTTTTCAATGTTATATTTATATTTGCAACACTGGGCAAAAAGAAGTATTTGCAGCAAAGAAACAAACGAAGGTGTAAAATCAAGCTGTTGTTGTACGGTTAGCTTATCAGCTTCATGCATTGAAATGTTTTTAAAAAAAATAGAAACCATGCTATCAATAGTTTTTGATAACGTTTGAATGTCGGGAAAAAAGCAAACAAGAAATAAAGGTAAAGCATTGTAAACCGCACTTGCAAAGCAGTAGCACTCTTCAACAAACGAAATAAGTGCGCTAAACTCCTTAAGCTGTTCTTGTAATGATGCATTAACCTGCGCTTTTTTTTCATTGGGCATGTTTTGGGTAATTTTTAGCCACCTGCCATTGTCAAATTGTGGATACTTAAAAAAGTTAAACTGAGGTTTAATTTTAGTCTTTTCAATTTGGTTGATATTTAAATTTTTATTTTCAGAACCAACGTATGGGTCGCTGTTGAGTACAATAAACGTAACATCAAAAAAATACGCAAGTATTGAACAAATATCTTTTACTGCACGGTAGGTCATCATGGTCATGTAATTTATGCCATGGGTAATATCCACATATATTTCCAAAGGTTCATGGGTTATTTGTGCGATAGTGGCCACAGCCTTTGCCAATGAATAATATATATATGAAAAAAAGTTATTGGGATTTCCGTTAAAACGTGTTTTGTTAAATGTACCAACAGCAGGAGTAACAAGTACAGATATGGAGTTGGCAAATGCCTTAACATCAAAGTTTTCTAATGATCGGTTAATAAATTGTTGAGTACTGTCCTTAACAATGGAACAAACATTATCATAAGAGCTGTTGTTATTGTCAAAGGTAATTTTATTTTTGGCAATTTCCTGTTCAAGTAAGGTGTCAGCAACTATTATAATACTTGTATCAGGTTTAATGGAATCTAACAGTAGCGGTAGTGTTGTTGATGAATTAATCGTTTTATTGTCATAAGTATAGGTAACCTCTTTCCATGCGTGATAATTTCCCCAAATTTCAATGAGTAGTTTCATAATGTCTCCTAAAGTGGTATTGGTTTATGTGTTAGTTTTTTTGGAAAAAGTGGAACCATTACCAGTAACTATCGCCAAAATAACAAAAAATAAATAAACTAATAATACAGAAACAGTCAAATCAATTTTAATGCAACAAATTAAACATGAGTTTTTATAATTTTTTAATTATTGGCACAATTTTATTCCAAAAGAAATCACATGATGAATAAAAAACCTAACATAAAAAATTTTTCCTATAATTATTAAAACTCAACTGTCTAACAAATTAGAAACTTTAAAAAAGGGAGGGATGCCAATGACAGCAACACAACATTGTATTAAGCAAATGCACAACCGTGGCATAACAAACGCAATGATTCAGATGGTGCAATTGTTTGGGTATCAGGTTGGCGACAGAGTTGTGATGGATAAAAGGCAGATACAGGAATTGTTGGCTGAAATTAATGAACTGCGGCATCAGTTGATAAAGATGTATGAAAAAGGTGGCGTGGCAGTGGTGGAAAAGGATGGCAGGTTAATTACAACATTTGCCATACAGGATAGGGTGGGTAAAATAAAGAAAAAATACAAATATGCTTACTAACAATTTTTATGCAGCCGCGGGCTAAAACCTGCGTGCTGCATATTTTTTTATTGGGGGTTACAATGGCAGATATATATTTAATCTCCGATTACGGGAAGCTATATAAAAATAACCGTGTATTCAATTTTTTGTATCCTGATGGAACTGTAGCAAAGTTTTTCCCGCATAATACTGAAAGGCTTTATATTGTTGGCAATATTGAAATAACTCCAGATGCGTTTAGGTTGCTTATGCATAATAAGATTGAAGTTGTATTTTTAAATAAAAATGGATTTTTTAATGCAAAACTTGTTTTTGATGATAGCAAAAATGTATTATTAAGAAAAAAACAGTATGAAAAACTTAGTGATGAAAATTTTATATTGAAATGGTGTAAAAGCATTGTTGACGGAAAAATAAAAAATCAATTGGCATTTGCACACAGAATAAAGCGAAAACATAAAGAAATTAAACAACTTAATGATTGTGTAGAAACGTTAAAAAGCATACTGGAAAAACTCCCCCAAGCTACCCATACTAATGAAATTAGGGGGTATGAAGGTGCTGCTTCACGGTTATATTTTGGTGCATTGAAATATGCAATTCAACCTCACTGGGCACAGTTTAACGGAAGGTCAATGAATCCTCCTCTTGATAATGTTAATGCGGTGTTAAGCTTTACCTATACATTGGTAAATCATTTAATAGAAAGTTATATAATTTCAGAAGGTATGGATACCTATGTTGGGTATTTACATAGCGTTGAGTATGGTCGTAAATCTTTAGTATTTGACTTGCTTGAAGAGTTCCGTTCGCCTCTTTGTGATACTTTTACTGTGGCTGCATTTAATTTAGGCATATTGCAGCCTGATGATTTCAGGACAATTGACTTTTCAAGTAATGATGATGAGTACCCGCTTGATGTTCAAAGCGAAAATGTTGAAGAGCCAATATCAACGCGCAAAGGGGTATTGCTAACAAAAGATGGGCTAAAAAGAGTAATAGAAAAGTTTGAAGCAAAACTTGAAGAACAGTATTACTATATGCCATTACAAAAGCAGTTAACCTACCGCAAAATAATTGCTGAACAGGTAAAACATTGTAAAAGAATACTTAATGATGAAGAAAATGAATATAGGCCTTTTGTGGTCAAATAATTGAATGATTA
>Ga0308389_1002864_pt1 | contig 10460 bp, 10 predicted proteins | sample Hotspr2Sample148_FD_202362 | JGI IMG/M metagenome (GOLD analysis project Ga0308389, IMG submission 202362) | Hot spring phototrophic mat microbial communities from Mushroom Spring, Yellowstone National Park, Wyoming, United States - 20040719_148 ... | reverse complement strand
TAAAAGTTTAATGGAATATTTAATATTCTATAACACAAAAAGAGTTCATAAAAGCTTAAATAATAAAATTCCCCTTGACTTCATAGTCCAAAATAGTAAACTTTCCAATATGTTATGGACTTATACATCCTCTTGACAATTATTGTATTTTTTTGTATATTATAGTCAGATTTTATGAAAGATTATGTTTTTAATAAAAGGATTGCCTTTATGGAAGTAAAAGAAATAATGACGGTTAAACAAGTGGCAGAATATTTACAAATGGACGAACACACAGTCTATAAACTCGCTCGCTCTGGTCAAATCCCTTCCCTAAAAATCGCTGGTCAGTGGCGGTTTAAAAAAGATGTGATTGATAAATGGATAAGTGAGGAATAATTAGAAAGGAGCGCAAAATTCTTTTCAATACAACAGAAAGGAAAGAAAAAAATAAGATGAGAAATATCTATAAACATTTTGAAACATTAATTTGTGCAGAAGAATCAACGACCTATAGTGAAGAAAGAATAGAACCTTTTTTCTATGACCTACTCAAGAAAATAAAGCTGTATAATGGAGATGCTCTCGAACTATTAAAAAAAATACCTGATAAATGTATTGACCTTATATTTGCAGACCCTCCTTACTTTGGAAATCAATCTGGTTTGATTATAAAAAGAAATGATGGACATGCCAATACCTTTGATACTCAAAAAGCAAAATGGGCTTACTCAAAATCACTATCTTATCAATTTGAATTTCATTATGCTTGGCTAAAAGAAGCTCAAAGAATACTTAAAGACGGTTCAACTATATGGGTTACTGGTACGTATCACAGTATTGGAGTTATTAATGTCGTACTTCAGGATTTAGGTTTTAAAATCCTTAATGATATAATTTTGCATAAAAGGAATGCTCCACCTAATTTTAAAGGTTCATGTTTCAGAGCTGTAACAGAAACAATGTTATGGGCAAAGAAGAATAATTATGGTAAAACTAAATTTAATTATTGGCAGATGAAGAGGCTTAATGGTAATACCCAGATGAAGAATTTATGGGAATATTGGGCAGAAAAAAATCCATTTAGACACCCAGCGACAAAGCAACAAATAATTTTAGAGTATGTGATCTTAGCCGGGAGTAATGAAGGTGATTTAATACTTGACCCTTTTGCTGGTTCTGGAACGACAGGGTTTGTTGCACAAGGCCTCGGTAGAAAATGTATTATGATAGAAATAGACCCAAATTATTGCCAGCTAATTAAAGACAGAATAGAAGGGAAATATGGTGAATTCAGAAGAAAGACAAAAACTTAAAGAGAAATTTAGAAGCCAGCTTCTAAAGTATGTTGACCAATTTAATGCCGCCGTTTCAACTGAAGATGGCGATTGGATTGTAAAAGGGTTTATAGATATTGCAAAAAATATCTATACAATTTCAATTGATACGAAGGTAGTATCAAAAATTATGGAACTACTTTTGTTCCCTAAAATATGTCAATTTGCATAAGAAAATAATTATAAGATGGTTTTATGTAAAGAACAAAATTTTTATCCTGATATTACATTTGTTGATAGCATGAATAACAAATTTGCTGTAGATGTAAAAAGCACATATAGAAAGAATGGAAAAGAAGTAAATGGAATGACCTTAGGAGCATTCACAGGATATTTTAGAGATAGAAAAAGCAAGAAAAATATAACATTCCCCTATGATGAATATATAGGTCACTTCGTATTGGGTATTATCTATTCGAGAACTGACAAACACCTTGATGAAAGAAAAGTATATCACCTTGAAGATCTTAAAAACATCACCTCTGTAGTAAAAGATTTTGTCTTTTTTGTTCAGGAAAAATATAAAATTGCTACCGACAGGCCGGGGAGTGGAAATACAAAAAATATCGGTTCTATAGTAAAGATAGATGAACTAATAAATGGCAAAGGGCCATTTGCTAAACTTGGGGAAGATGTTTTTGATGATTACTGGATGTTTTACCTTACCAAAGATATGGCAAAAGCAGTGGAACTTAAAGATTCACCTTATAGAAATCTCAGAGAATATATGCAATACAAAAAAATGAGGATGAAATAAATGTCACAAATTTTTAAAAAACAATTAACTTTACTTGAAAATCCCCCTGTATTCCCTTCAACACGATTTCAGGGAAGTAAGCTCAAAATAGTGGATTGGATATGGGATGGAATAAAAGATTTGAAATTCCATACTGCTCTTGACGCTTTCGGAGGGACTGGAAGTGTTGCTTATATGCTTAAGGAAAAAGGTAAGAAAGTAACATATAACGACATATTGAAATTTAACTACTATATAGGGCTTGCATTGATAGAGAACAATGAAATAACACTGACAGATGAAGACGTAGAGTTTCTTCTTACGAGACATAATGGTATTGCCTATCCTACATTTATTGCTGACACCTTTAAGGAAATCTATTACACGGATGACGAAAATAGATGGATTGATATGGTAGTAACAAACATCAAATTAATGAGTGATAAATATAAACAAGCAATGGCATTTTTTTCACTCTTTCAAGCATGTATTATCAAACGACCCTTTAACCTATTTCACAGAAAGAACCTATATTTAAGATTTGCCGATGTAAAAAGAGATTTTGGGAATAAAGCAACTTGGGATACTTCTTTTGAGACACATTTTAGAAAATTTGTTGATGAGGCTAATAATGCAGTTTTCTCTAATGGTCAAAAGAATAATGCATTAAATCTTGATGTTTTTGATATAGAGGGGGAATTTGATCTTGTTTACATTGACACGCCTTATATTTCAAAAAAAGGAGTGGGAGTAGATTATCTTAGCTTTTATCATTTCCTTGAGGGGCTTGTTAATTATGACGAGTGGGCTGATATGATCGATTACAGCACTAAAAATCGGAAGTTGAAATCAAAACCATCTGTATGGATTGACAGAAATAAAATATACTCTGCTTTTGATAGATTATTTAAGAAATTTCAAGATAGCATTCTCGTTGTTTCATATCGTTCGGATGGTATTCCTTCTATAGATGAACTTGTGGATTTACTTAGAAAATATAAACAGACTATTCACCAGATAAAAAGAAAAGACTATAAGTACGCGTTAAGTACAAATGAGTTAGAGGAAGTAATTTTAATAGGGGAATAACATTAGCTATTGGCCAGCGATTTTTAGGGAAGGGATTTGACACGCTGGAAGTGTGGCAGGAGGAAGTAAAGGGTAAAGTAGCGAGGACGATGAAATTGTCTGAACCTGCGATTGAGATGTTATTTCTTTAAATTTCTTTCTTTTGACTGATTAATTGTATTTGGCAAATTATAGGAACTGTTCGTAAAGGTTTTGATAGGGGAGAATCATAAAAAAATTATTTATTTGTATTATCGTGTTAAATGGAGTTTTGAATTCAGAATTGGGATTTTGTTATTTAATTTTATTTTATGAATTAAAAAGTTTAAAAGTTTTCTTCTTTCCAAAACTCCAAAAAATTTTATAATCATTTTTAGCCTAATTTAATTCCATATTTACTGTTGAATAAAAGTATTTAATCTACATTTCTTGTATAGCTTTATCGCTGTTTTTTACAGAAGTTCAGATATATAATGGACTGTTTAGGGAGAAATAAAAGTTAAACCCTTCCCTTTTAATTTAAAAAGTTAATAACTAAATATTTAATATTCTATAACACAAAAAGAGTTCACAAAGGCTTAAATAATAAAATTACTCTTGACTTCATAATCCAAAATAGTAAAATTTCTAATATGTTATGGACTTATACACAAAATTGACTTTAACTTTTAAAAAAGTTATTTTAATTTTATGATGAAATATGAGATTATAAAAATTGATAGTGCATCTGTTTTTAGACTTGTATTTTTTGTATCTCTTATTGTAAATGGAATTTTAGGAATTGTATTTATAATAATTTCGCCTTTTATAGGGAAATTTTTTATAGCTTTAATTTTTTTTGTGATTGGTGCGCCATTAATTTCACTTATAAAGGCGTTTATTTTTTGGATTATGGTAAATATTTATAACATTTTTGCAAAAAAATTTGGTGGAATTGAAATAGAATTAGATAAAAATTTATAAAAAGTGCCCATAGCTCAACTGGATAGAGCATCAGGTTGCGGACCTGAAGGTTGTGGGTTCAACTCCCTCTGGGCACGAATTATGATTTATAAATTACAGGCAATTTTGGGACTATTCGTAATTCTGGGACTTTCATTCCTGCTCTCTGAAAATAAAAAGAAAATTAAACTAAGAATTATTTTTTACGGATTGTTTTTACAAATATTTTTTATAATTATAATTCTAAAAACAAAAGTTGGATTTTTAATATTTAATTTCGCTAATAAAATTGTATATAAAATAATAGAATTTAGTGATAAGGGAGCATCTTTTGTATTTGGAAAACTTGTTAATGACCCATCAATTGGAGCTTTCGTTGCTTTCAAAGTTTTGCCTATAATTATATTTGTTTCTGCTTTTATGGCAATTTTATATTATTTCGGGATAATACAATTCTTTGTAAAAATAATGGCAAAAATTATGCAGAAGAGTATGAAAATTTCTGGTGCTGAATCACTTGGCGCAGCATTATTAATATTTATGGGAATTGAAAGTAGCACAGCAATTAAAGAATATATTAAGAAAATGACGAAATCAGAAATTTTCACATATATGACAGCATTTATGTCAACAATCGCAAGTAGTGTAATGGCAAGTTATGTTTCATTTGGAGTAAGTGCAGGGCATTTACTTTCTGCTTCAATTATGAGTGCACCTGCCGCTGTTATGATTGCAAAAATTATCATACCTGAAACTGAAGAGCCAGAAACTATGGGATATGTTAAATTTAAAATTGAAAAAAGTGAAAGCAATCTAATTGAAGCCATAGCAAATGGTGCATCAGTTGGAGTTCAACTCGCTATACAAATTGGCGCTATGCTTATTGCATTTGTAGGATTAATCTATATGTTGGACGGAATTCTTAAATTATTCAATTTCTCATTAGATAAACTTTTTGGATATATATTTTATCCATTTGCTTTTATTATGGGTGTTCCCTCCTCTGAATGTTTTACAGTGGCTAAACTTTTAGGAACAAAAACAGTTTTCAATGAATTTATAGCATATTTACAATTAAAACCTTTAATTGAGAAATCGGCATTATCATATCGCTCAATTGTTATTTCTACTTATGCTTTATGCGGTTTTTCTAACTTCGGTAGTATTGGAATCTTAATAGGTGGATTATCCGCAATTGCACCTGATAAAAAAAGTTTAGTTGCAAGGCTTGGAATAAAATCACTTATAGCAGGAACATTCGCCTCATTTTTAACAGCAATAATAGCAGGGTTTTTAGTTTAAATGAAAAATATAAGAAACTTCTCAATAATTGCTCATATAGACCATGGTAAATCAACTCTCGCAGATAGGTTGCTTGAACTTACAGGTGTTAAACCCAAAGATAGTATAGAACTTATTTTGGATGATATGGATTTAGAAAGAGAAAGAGGGATTACTATAAAATCACATACCGCAACTATGTTTTATAATTATAATGGGATAACATATACTTTAAATTTAATTGATACTCCAGGCCATATGGATTTTAATTATGAAGTTTCTCGTTCCCTTTATGCTTGTGAAGGCACAATACTTTTAGTTGATGCTTCCCAAGGTATTGAAGCTCAAACTATTATAAATTTTAATCACGCAATTGAAAAAAATTTAAAAATTATTTCTGCAATAAATAAAATTGACCTACCAAATGTTAATATAGAGAAAATTAAAAAAGATATTGAAAATACCTTTTTAATACCTGAAGATGAAATATTTTTAATAAGTGCCAAAACAGGATTGGGAGTTGAAAAATTACTTTCAGCAATAATAGAAAAAATTCCACCACCGGTTGGAGATGTTTCCAAACCATTAAGCGCTCTTATAATAGATTCTTATTATGATTCATTTCGTGGCGTGGTTTTAAAAGTTAGAATATTTGATGGCGAAGTTAAAGTTGGTGATAAAATTTTACTTATGAATTCAAAAAGAACTTATGAAGTTGATGAAGTAGGATATTATCAATTGAAACATATAAAATGTGATAAATTACAGGCAGGTGCTGTTGGTTACATAATTGCAGGAATAAAACAAATAAGTGATGTCCAAGTTGGTGATACTGTTACTCTTTATGAAAATCCAGCCCCGAAACCAATACCAGGTTTCAAAGAAATTAAACCAATGGTTTTTGCAGGAATTTATCCTGTTGAGGGTGATAAATATGATGATTTAAAAAAAGGTATAGAAAAATTAAAACTTAACGATGCAGCTTTGGTTTATTCACCTGATAATTCACCTGCCTTAGGAATGGGGTTTAGATGCGGATTTCTTGGCCTTTTACATATGGAAATTGTTCAAGAAAGATTAGAAAGAGAATTCGGATTACAATTAATCGTAACCGCGCCTAATGTTAAATATAAAGTCCATCTTGATAACCAAAAAGTTATTGAAATTGATAATCCATCAGAATTTCCTGAAAATGTTAAAATTTTGAAAATTGAAGAACCTTATGTTAAACTTTTAATTGTTTCTCCGGCTGAGTATATCGGAAATATAATGCAACTTATGACTGATTATAGAGCAAAATATATTAGAACTGATTATATAAGTCCTCAAAAAGTTGAATTCGTGTATGAAGTTCCCTTCGCTGAGGTTATATTTGATTTTCTTGATAAATTAAAATCTGTAACAAAGGGATATGCAACTTTTGATTATCAATTTATAGGTTTTAGAGAATCTGACCTTGTAAAAGTTAATATACTTGTCCATAAAAAAGTAGTTGATGCTCTTTCAATAATTACTCACAGGGACAAGGCATATTATCAGGCTAAAAAAATAGTATCCAAATTAAAAGAAGTTATACCCAGACAACTTTTTGAAGTAGTAATTCAGGCTGCTATAGGCTCAAGAGTAATAGCAAGCGAAAAAATTCCACCTGTTAGAAAAGATGTAACAGCTAAATGTTATGGCGGTGATATCACAAGAAAACGTAAATTACTTGAAAAACAGAAAGAAGGTAAAAAAAGAATGAAAAAAATAGGAAATGTTGATATACCTCAAGAAGCCTTTTTATCTGTTTTAAAAGTAAAGTAAAAATTTGACAAATCAAAATTTATGTATTATATTTTTAATTGCTATGGAAATAAAAAAAATATTTAAAACTGGGAGAGCAACTACTCCAAAAGATTGTATAAATGAGGCATACAGATATTATAATAATGCTAAAGAGATTTTAAAAAATATTCCTATAGAATATAATGCCTACAAAGATGTAAAGAAACTACAAAAAGCCTGCGCTATTGGATATCTTGCAGTTTTATACGCAATAGATGGATTTTTATTAAGCAAAGGAATTCCAAGAGAAAAATTGCCGACATCAATAGATGATTATTGGAATATGCTTGAAAAATATTCACAGAAAAATGGGAAAGTAATCACTGAATTAACAATAGTTTACCAAAACCTTCATGTTTTTGGCTATTATAGAGGCGCTATTGATGTTGAAATGATAAAATCCGGCTTTAAAAATGCAAAAAATTTAATTGACTATTTTGCTCAATTTATTAAAAAATAAAATTTTTCTATTCTGTCAAATTAAACTTTGCTTCACATTAAAAAATAAAATTTGATTACCAACCACTTGTTTCGTCTTCTAAATATTTTCCGCTCTTTTTCTGTTGCTTTTTTAAATTCCCTGTAGCATCTTTTTTTAACTCTTCTTTGCTTTCTTCGGCTGCCTCTTCTACTTCTTGTTTTGTTTTAACAGCAGATTTCACTTTTACTTCTTCTTTTATAACAGATTCAGTTTCTGTAAGATTTAGCTCCTCTTTTATTTCATCAATTTTTAATTCCTCTACAACCGGAGCATCTTTAATCTCTTTAATTTCCTCAATTGTAAGTGGCGAAATCTTTACAATTTTAATGTTTTTGAAATCATCATTTACAATTGTGGCTTCTTTCATATTATCAATTGAAATTTTAGTATGAGGCTCTTTAATATTTTGTAATTCAACTTTACCAGTCAAGACACCAACTTTAGTAATTACATTTGATTTTTTAGGAACTTTTACAAAATACGGAAAAGCCGAATCTTCTTCTTTCTGAACTGCAACCATAAAACTGGTTCCACGCACACCAACAACTGCTGTTGGAGTCTCAACATTAAATTTTGAGGTCTTAATAAGTTTTTTAACTCCTGAAATAATTTTTCCTCTCGTTAGATTTACTACCGCAGAATTATTCTCTTCATCAATAACAAGAAGTTCTTTAAACGCAACCTCAGAATTTTCACCTATCTTCATTATCCCTCTGTTCTTAATAGCAACAACAACTGATGAGCCGGACCCAGTAACCAAAACATCACCAGGCATTACAATTGTTCCAATGTTAACAACTATTTTTTCTGGGGTTTCTGCTTTAAAAATATAGGCAACTCCCTTAACAAGCGTAACCTTCGCTTCAAGTATGTTCTCTGCTTTTTGTGATACCTCTTTCTTACTACAACTGACTGCTACCAGCATTATTATAATTAAAAAAATTGTTGATTTTCTCATTTTTTTTCACCTCCTGGTAATATATATTTATATGTATTTTAGTAATAGTAGTAATAGGGGGTGGGGATTGGGGAGGGGGAGTGAATTTCCTGTGGATTTGTGGAAATCTCCCCCAATTTTTGTATCTTTAATAAAATTTTTTTTAAAGGAGGTTCCCAACTATGAAAACTATGAATATGAATTTTAAACATAATCAACTTACTCTATGTTTCGTCGCTGATGTCCATTCTCAAAAACATCATTTCCTCGTCTCTATAAAAGAGACAAGAACTATTCTAAAAGAATTCATTGTTGAAAATTCAACAACAGGTTTTATTCAATTTATTACTCTCGTTAAATTATTCTCTGCTAAATTCCGCACCCAAAATGTTATTTTCGCCTTTGAACCTACTTCTGTTTACTGGATGAATTTCGCTTATGCTTTCTATCAAGATATATCAACTTCTTTTCTTAATAAACAAATCCTTTTCGTCTCACCTGAAATTGTTGCCTACCAAAGAAAAGTTGATGACCCAGCAGGTAATAAAGACGACCACAAAGACCCTTTAACTATTTCTAAATTGGTTTGGGATAACAAAACTTCTAAAGCTATTCTTTTGCCTGAAAAAATTTTTAATTTAAGAGAACTTACACGCCAAAGAAATTCTCTTGTTAAAATCCGTTCCTCCCTTAAAACTCAACTCCGTAATAAAATTATTATCATTTTTCCAGAATTGCTTAATATCTTCTCTGATATCCTCGGAGCTTCTGCTCGCTATATTATATCAAATTTTACTACCCCTGAAAATATTACAAAATTACCAATTCAAACTTTTACCCAATTCCTTCTCAAAATCTCTAAAAAGAAACTCTCTACCCATAAAATTGAATTACTTTACTCTTATGCTCAATCTTCATTAGGTATTAAAGGTAATAAAAATGGCTTAATTTCTAATATTAAATATATTTTAGAACAGATAGAACTTTACGATAAATTAATTTCTCAAATAGAAAATGAAATTGAATATTATCTTAAATCTATTCCGCAAACTCTTACTCAGATTAAAGGGATTTCAACTATTTTGGCTGCCTCAATTATTGCTGAAATATTCCCAATCTCAAGATTCTCAAATTCATCTCAACTTGTAAAATATGCAGGAATTGACCCCACTCATTCTACCTTTGGCATCTCTTTAAAAAAATTATCTTATATCGCTAAAAAAGGAGATGTCTATTTAAGACTTTTAATAATTCAAACCGCCTTCAGTTGCATTAACCATAACCAATATATAAAAAGATATTATACAAATCTCATTAATTATGGACATAAACCTAAAAGAGTAGCAATTGTAGCAGTTGCGAACAAACTTTTAAGAATTATTTTTAATTTACTAAAATATAATATAAAATTTGACCCATCCAAAATAGGAATGGGACCAAAAAAGATAGTTGAAGTTGTTCCTTTTAAATTTAAACAAAATAATTTTCATAGTTTAGAGAAAGCAAAAACAAAATTTTTGCTTAAAGAGAAAGCAAGCGAAAAGCTCTTTTAAAATTTAAGGTAAGGGTTAAAGCAAAAGGCCGTTCACCTCCTTGAGGCACCTTTAAAGGTGACCCCGTTAAAAAAGCTTGGCCTTATAAATCCTGACCCCGAATAAGTCAAGTTGGGAGAAAATCCCGTTTATTGACCAGGATGAGGCAGGGTAAAAAAATTATTCTTTGCTTTAACCCTTACTTATATATTTCTGGTATCTAAACTTTATTGATGCCAGAGATAGAAACCCCTATTACCATTTGTCAAAGAACATATTTGCTCTTTCTCAAAAAATTAAAGTTTTCCACAACTTTTCACTTGACTTTTAATATCAAGCT
>Ga0308389_1002861_pt1 | contig 10464 bp, 9 predicted proteins | sample Hotspr2Sample148_FD_202362 | JGI IMG/M metagenome (GOLD analysis project Ga0308389, IMG submission 202362) | Hot spring phototrophic mat microbial communities from Mushroom Spring, Yellowstone National Park, Wyoming, United States - 20040719_148 ... | reverse complement strand
TGCTTTTGCTTCGCTTAGCGTCAAATCCGTCATTGCATCTTTCAAAACTTTCAAAATGGATTGAAAGTTCTACATACGCATTTTTCTACCACTCACCACAAGTCTACGCTGAATTAACATCCAGTTAGCTTTGCAAGCCATATCTTTGCTGCATACACATCATGCAAAATGCAAAGTTATCAACCGTTTTCCTGTTATGACACAAACTTTCAAATTTTTTACCCTTAGCTTCTTTGCTTTCAGTTCGCTTTTCCTCTGTGATGTGCCGAATGCTGTAGCACAACTTTCTCCTACTGTGCTCGGGTCGTGGGGCACGGGGATTTACCGTAGCAGCGACCCGCGTTCGGCTGAGATTTTGGCTTACGACCCGCCTTCCCGCCGCTTGTTCGTGGTTAATAGCGTTGGCGAAAATGTCTATGTGCTTGACTTTCGCAACCTGCCACGCCTCGCCTGATTGATTCAATTCGTTTTACAACAGGCTCACCGAACAGCATTGATGTGCGTGATGGCGTGCTGGCTGTCGCTGTCGATTCCACTAATCGTCAGCAGCCCGGTAGAGTGTTTTTCTGTCGTGCCGCTACGGCTGGCGCAACCACCCCACCGCTTGCCTCAGTTCAGGTAGGCGCCTTGCCTGACATGCTTACTTTCACGCCCGATGGACGCTATGTGTTGGTTGCCAACGAAGGCGAGCCCAATAATTACAATGCTGGCAACATTGACCCTGAAGGTTCTGTTAGCATCATTGAGATTCCAGCGGCAGGCGTGCAAGCTCTTACTCAAGCTAATGTACGCACAGTTGATTTCCGCTCGCTCAACGGTCAGGAAGCGGCTTTGCGTGCTCGCGGCGTTCGCATCTATGGTCCTCGTGCTACTGCCGCTCAAGACTTAGAGCCAGAGTATATCGCAGTTCAAGGCGATACTGCCTATGTGGTCTGCCAAGAAAATAACGCCATCGCACTCATCCGCATCAGCACCGCTTCTTTGATTGGGATTCGTGGCTTAGGGCTGAAAAACCATAATCTCCCGGGCTTTGGGTTAGACCCCAGCGACCGCGATGGGGTTGGCGGCACGGGCGCTATCAACATTGCGCCAAGACCAGTGTTTGGAATCTATCAACCTGACGGCATTGCCGCCTACAGCGTGGGCGGACGCACCTTTATCGTTACTGCCAACGAAGGCGATGCCCGCGATGGCTACGCTGGCACCAATGAGCCTGAAATACGCGCCGGCGCCCCCAGCATCCGATTAGACCCTGCCGTATTTGGCGATACCTCACGCACTACTGGCATTCGCCGCAATTCCTTGCTGGGACGCCTGAACATCTCTATTGCCCTGCCCGACACTACGCCCAACGGACTCTATCGCAGCTTGCAATGTTTTGGCGGTCGCTCCTTCTCCATCTTCCGCGTGGATGCAGATTCCTTAGTGCGTGTCTATGACAGTGGTGATGAGTTTGAGCGCATCACTGCGGCACGCTTTCCCGCAAATTTTAATGCGACCAACACCAGCAATGCGCTCGATAACCGCAGTGATGACAAAGGTCCTGAACCTGAAGATATCAAAATTGCACGCATCGGCGATAGCACATACGCATTCATTGGCTTGGAGCGTATTGGCGGCGTGATGATTTACAACATCACCTCTCCCACTGCACCACGCTTTGTTAGCTACATCAACAATCGCAATTTCAATGTAACGCCCAGTGCCAGCACGGTGTTGGTTGGCGCTGCCGCTGGTCCTGTGGCTGCTGACCGCGTAGGTGACTTGGGAGCAGAAGGTTTGCTTGTCATTCCGGGCAATTTGAGTCCGAACGGTCGTCCGCTCTTGGTTGTCGCCAATGAAGTCAGTGGTACGGTTACAACGATTCAGCTAACTGACATCGCTTCTGTCGAGCGGCTAAGTAACGAGCGTCCGTCAGGGTATGTGTTGGAGCAGAATTACCCCAACCCCTTTAACCCCAGCACCACGATTCGGTATGCGATTCCACAGTCTTCACAAGTAAGCCTGAAGGTCTATGATGTGCTCGGTCGTGAAGTGGCCACGCTTGTTAATGCGCGTCAGCCGGCTGGGGTTTATGTTGCAAACTTTGATGCAACCGCATTGCCCAGCGGCATGTATTTCTATCGCTTGCAGGCTGGCTCATTTAGCGAGACTCGCAAAATGATGCTCATTAAGTAATGACCAAGCAAGAGCGTTCAGCAGGACTGCCCCTATCCTGCTGAACAAAGCGCATTCTCCTTTTTGTCATGCTGAGCGAAGCGAAGCATCCACAACTGGATTCCTCGCTACGCTCGGAATGACATCGCCTCGTCATGCTGAACGGAGCGTCAGCGCAGCGAAGCATCCACGCTGGATTGACCTCACCCTGTCTGCTGGCGCAGACATCCCTCTCCTTTTGCAAGGAGAGGGACAACAGGGTGAGGTTTACCATCCTCAACTTGTCATGCTGAAGAAGCGTAGCATGATGAAGCATCCATGATGGATTCCTCGCTGGCGCTCGGAATGGAATGGTAAGAGAACAGTGCAGCGAAACCTACACATTCATTTTTCAACACGACTTAGCTAATCAAGCGTAGGTATTCCCAGCCTTCGCCTGCAAGGTCTTCGTAAGAAATTCCGTCTTGTTCATTGCCGGGCATGATGTAGACAGCATCACCAAAGCAATACTCGAAGTCGAAGTAGTTAATAGCGGCGATGAGTTTAGCAAAGGTTTCTCGGTCGGCGAAGGCTTCTTCAGGAATTTCATCAATGAGTGCGGCAAGGTCGTCGAGCATCGGCGAGGCTTCCAGGAGAAAAATTAACGAAATGACCACATAGTATTTTGAACTGCTAAGGCGCATGACCTCATCGACCTTTTCAGCAACTTCTTCTTCTTCGGTAGCCATATTGGCTTCAATGTCGTTAATCCAGTGGTTGAATTCGCGCTCGGCAGCTTCAGCATCGGTGATAAAATCCCAGTAGCCATACTCAAAATAGGGTATGGCTTCTTGCAATTTTGAGGTCAGGCGCTTGAAGAAACGGCGTTTTTCTTCAGGCGTCTCATCATGAACACTTTCTGCGATGAGGCGATGAAGTTCGCTGCGAAGAGTTTCTTTGCCGTAGTAATTGAAAGCGACTTGGATGGCAAAAAAAGCCATTTCTTGCGGGCGGCGCGTACCGAAAAGTTTTGACAAAAATCCGCGTCGAGTCATGGCTGAAAGAAGGTTTGCAGTTTATGAAAAAGAGCTGCTACGACTGCGTCCAAACGAGCCGAATCGCCCAGCGCGAATCCCTGTAATGCGTCCTGTGCTTGAGGAGACACGCATGGAGACCCGACCAAAACCAGTCGGTTTAACACGTCCGATGCCACTGACGGCACCTGTCGCCCGTCCGGAGAAAATGGTCGGTCGGCGAACAGGCGTGTAGTTTGGTTGCGAAATAGAAGAAGGCGAAGACAGACGGCTATAGTAAGCAGGGTCGTAGCGCGGATAATAGATAGGCGACGGTATAAACATCGGATAGTAATAGAAAAACCATGGAGCAAAACCGGGAAAGCCACCATAGTGGTAGGTCGGAAACATGGCGATGCGACTCTCACTAGCTGAACTGCCAGTGCTAAGCTGCGTGGAATCTACTGCTGCCTTGGGCAAAGTAGAAGTTGTGGCATTGGCAACTTCGGCATCAGCACGAGTTTGAGGCTTGAAGTCCGATAAGTTAATCATGGATACAGTCAAGCCATTCTCGGTGTAACTTGCAAAATCCTCATTGAGGTCATCTAACTCCTGCTGCCGACGTTCATCAGGTGAGCAATACAGCACACTCTGGAACCCGAGTTTTTTGAGATTGTCAGCAGAGGGCACTTTAGCCATGTATCGGTTATCGAATTTGGTATCAGCATCGGTATTCTCGTCATAAGGTAAAAGCCGATTGCTATCAAGCAAAAATACTGTCGAGGCTTTCTCGGGACGGTTTTTGGCTTTACGCGAGACTTCTTCGGCAAAATAGAGCATAGCGCCTAAAGTCTGATGCGAGGGCACAACGCCAATCGGATGAGGCCAATTATCAAAGCCAATGACCAAGTGTGCCACATCTGCCAGCGCTGCACCGAAAGCGACGGCTTCTGCCCCAGCAATATCGACAAACAAAGCAATGCGGTCAGGATTTTGACTTTGCTTGAGCAGCTCTTTCATGCCCAGCCCTCGCGAGTAAGCCGCTTGCATATCGGGCGTGAAAACCGGCGCCATCTGACTCCTTAGCGAAGGCTGCGAGAGCGACTGCACTAAAGTTGACACCACAAATGGCTTCAAATCAGCACGCGTAGGTTCGTAGGCTTTCAGTAGGGTTTCAGGCTCTAAGTAAGCTACCCAACTCAGTGAGTTCAAGCTGTCTTGCGATGTCTTGCCTTGTAAGACAAGCGGCGTATCAGGCGAACCTACATTCCAGCCTTCTTGACGCTGCAGTTCAGTGGTGTCGACACTGACTTCGGTCTCATCATCAACGTCGCAGCCTTGAAAAAGACCGAGGCTGGAGAGGACGACAGAAAGTGCTGCCAATTTTGCAAGACGTTTGTTGGCTTCGCGCCGTGAAATCATCTCTTGCCACCATGGGGCGCCAAACTGTGAAAGCTCGTCTTTTTGCATACGCTGCTACTTCGTTAATCAAAGGCTTGAGGTGATAAAAACTGCGGCACAAGGCGTGGTATAGTCAGTCGCTCCGCCAGAGACACGCGTATATAAGCCACAGGCTTTTCCGCCGATGAGATACACACCAAAGTTAGCAATTCCACCTGCTGCCAGAGGTTGCGCTTCAAAAAAATGTTGAACAATCCAATGCTCTTTTATGGCTTGCTCCAAAGAAAGTTTCCACATTTCTGGTGTGACAAACTTGCCGATAATCACCTCCTGACCTTCGCATCCGTAATCGGATTTCAAGACCCATTTTTCCTGCTCACAGAGCAAAGTATCTATGCTCATATCAGCCAGCCGATAGGTTGGAGGAATATACGCCTTGATAGCAGCTTGCGTATCTGGAGAAAACGCAGAAAGATGTGCCCAGAAAAAAGCCATACTGAGCTTGTTTTGTGTCAGTACAGCCCCAAAAGGATTTAGCACGACAGCTTGACCAGCTTCTTCGGCTTCAAGAATCGCTAAAAGCTCGCGATGCATGGGGTATGGGTCAAGATACTCTTCTTCATCGTGCCAGATGGGCTGGCGTTCGCCCCACCAATCAGTTTTGTAGTGTCGGATAACAATATCCACAGGCTGCGAGAAAAGACAAAGTGCCTCTGCCGTCTTGTGCAAATTAAATGGCGAGCCCAACACAACTTTGAATCCCTGCTTCTCAAACCAGCTTTTGTAGAGCAAAATCATAGATAAATCTTCAGGCAAGTCAGTAGGATAGATGATGCCAACGGTTGGTGTGGCTTTCGGACGATTGGCTTCGGCTTGATAAGCCACTTGCAGAGCTGTCATGAAAGCGGGTTCAAGCTGTGTATTGGGGTCGAGAGTACCCGGTGCAAAAGGATGCAGAAGTTTATTGAGCAATACAGCTTCGGCTTCGCCGCTGGGTGTGTCGCTGTTCATCTCACAGATTTTGATACCGCCACCTTTTTCCTGAAAGACATCAAGGCGAGCAATAAAGTGCCAACTGCCGCCAGAAGTCAGCCACATAAGTTTCTGATATGGAGTCAAGTGAAAAAATGTGTCAAGGTATGTAGGCTGCTGCCAGACCAATTGTGCCAGTTCATGATAAGCTTGTCCGATAGCTTCTGCAGCCGCATAGAGCGCTTGCAACTCCGAGTCTGAAAGCAGAATCGGCTCAAGCAAAAAACGCTCTTCGCCATAGAGCCATGGGTCGCTGAGGATGTTGGTGCGGTAGAGCTCTTCGGCAAACTGTTGATAGGCTTCTTGGTAGGCGACCGTGCCGCGTGCAAAGCGAGTCAGTAAGTGTGGCATGACAAACTTGTTTTAACACATTACCAAAGCAAATCCAAGCAGCACACCGGGATAGATGACCTCTTAAAGCAACCGTGTAATGAGCAAAGCCGTGCTAATGTAAGCCATGGCTTCAATTGTTCCCGCTGCAATATTTCTATCACGGCTAATTTCTTGGTCGAGTGTGCCACCGTAGAGGGCAAAATTGCCGCCAATGAGCAACCCTTGCACCAAAAACTGGCGAATAGGGTAGAACGCAATCACTACACTCATGGATTTTGCATACGACAAAAGACCAGTGGCATAGCCAATAAACTCGCCTTTAATGCCTTTATGGATGGCAATGCCAATGCCAATCATTAAACCAGAGTAACTGAGTGCGGCAGCAATGTTACCGCTAGCAAGTTCTTTGGCGTCGTCATATGAGGTAAGAAAGCGAAAGAGCCAAGTGACCACAATCAAAGTCAGTTGCCCAACTAAGAAAAAAACAAACGAAGCCAGCGCTGCGCTACCTTCGGTCACTAGAGCACTACTTGTCGTAGTGTTCTCGCCTGAGACGGCAGCTGCAATAACCATGGATGTGGCAATGAAGCGGGCTGCTGCTACGATGCCGACTGCAACATTGCCTTTTTGCACCTCTTGCATGTAATCGACGCCATGAAAGAGTTTGAAGCCAAAAAGTGACAGGAGAGTTAGCAAAGTAATGCCACCAAGTCCCCAAAGCGCCACAAGTCCTGCATCAACCAGCCAACTCTGATGTCCCTCGCCTGCTAAGACTTCTGCCGTGATATGCACCACACCAAACAAAAATCCGGCTAAGGCAATACCGAGTGCACTCTTATCTTCTTTTGAAATGACTTCCGTCATGCTCGCCTTGAAAATGAACTGATTGACAAGCCGAGCAATCATGAGCATGGCTACTAAGGTAGCACCAATAAAGAGGATAGATTCCCACGCCATAGATGCAAAAATTAGAGTGGATAGGTTTTTAACACAATGAGGCGAAAAATTATAGAACTTGAGTACCGATAGCAAGTTTAAGCCTACTCCATGGATTTGGCTAAGAAATTTTTTCGCAATAACTTGAACTTTGCACCGAGAAATCGCAGACGAAAATCAAGAAAATCTCAACAACTATGCTTTCTATTGCGACTATTCTCGTTGTAAGTTACCTGATTGGGTCTATCCCTACAAGCATTATTTTGAGCAAGTGGCTGAAAGGTATTGACATTCGTCAGTATGGAAGCGGTAATGCAGGTGGTACAAATGCGTTTCGAGTGTTGGGCTGGAAGGCAGGGTTACTGGTAACGCTTGTTGACATGTTCAAAGGCATCGTGGTAGTCTTATGGGTGGTTGGATTTTTTACTTACAATCAGCTGGATAAGCTACCAGAAATGAACAAAGTCGTGCTGCAGTTGCTGGCAGGCACAGCAGCAGTGATTGGGCATGTCTATACGATATTTGCAGATTTTCGTGGTGGAAAAGGAGTGAGCACTGCAGCAGGGATTATGTTTGGCATTGCACCTGTTACGATGGCAATTACGATGGCGATATTTTTCATCATCATGCTGGTCTCACGCTATGTGTCGGTGGCTTCCATGTTAGCCGCTTTGTGTTTTCCGCTGATTGTAGCGCTGCGCAAACATCTGGTTGGCACAGACGGCATTGACTATGAAGTGCATCTTTTTGGCGCATCGCATCTTATTCACGACAGCTTGGATGTAAACTTGATTATTGTAGGCAGCGCCATTGCATTAGGGATTATCTACACGCACCGCTCAAACATCCAGCGCCTACGATTGGGCACAGAAAATCGTGTAAACTTCTTCTCCAAGCAAAAGTAAAAAGCTTTTGCAAGCACAGCACTAACACAGTCAGCGCTACTATCCCTAAGGAACACTGATAATAAGCCTGATAGCAAATCAGCTAAGACTATGATGCTGTCTTTGGCGGAAAGAAAAATTGCAGGGGATGAGTCTTAAAGCGTTGCCATACTATATGGATAAGGGCACGTCCCTGCTTGAAATTGGCGCGGCGAGAACTCAGTGCCAGCACGAGTGATAACCCAAAGCTAAACAAAAAATTCATGAGACCAACGAAAAAGACGCCAAGTGCAATCATTGCATAATCCCATGCAGTAAGCTCTTTCCACAGCTGTGCAACTGCCATCGCTGAGCCGCCTGCGGCAATCGTAACATGGCGAACATCAAGTGGTAAGCCGGTAATGACGCCAATAATTGGTGTCATGCCCAAAGCAAAGCCTAAGAAGAGATTGCCCATCAATCCACCTAAGTTCTCCTCAAGGTAGTGAGCAGCGCGCGTAAGCCAAGCCGGTGGCAAGATTCTTCGCAAAACACGATGCTGTTCAACCCGCTGCCGAAAGTCCGAGTATGCAACGAAGTTATCAAAGTAGCCTGTCACAAAGCTGCCTAGGTAAAGAATCCCGCCAGTGAGTGCTGCATAAAATACGGTCAGAGATTTGAACGGATGAAAGGATGCCAAGGTGCTCAAAGCTTTTTGTTCATTTGCGATATGAGACCCCGAAATCAAATACCACAGCCAAGAAAGCGCAAAGGCAAGCGGAATGACAACAATCAAATTGCCTAAGAATGAAGCAAACTGACTGCGAGAAATTTTGGTAATGAGGTCTGCCGCCGTCTCAAGATTAAGTTTTTCTGAATCACTCGAGTCAAGGGAACGGGCAAGGGCGGAAGCCGTCATGGCAGGCTGTTTGGTTGCCAGAGAAAAATGAAAGACTTGCATGGTAATAAAACTGCCCGCATAGTTGATGCTGTAAAGCAGTCCGCTGATAAGCGGCGCTGCATTGAGGTAAGCAATGATAAACTTTACCCAGTTTGTAAAGGCGATGACAAAACCACCGCCCATTGCAGCAAGAATAAATTCTATGTACTCCCGACGTGTAGTGGTGATGTAGCGTTCACCTGTTTGGCTGGTGTGCTCAGCAATCTTATAGGCAAGCAGACTGGTATTTTCCCGAAAGTGCTCCCCTAAATTGCGCCGAAGATTGATTTCACGAATCAGTTCCTTGAAAAAGTCGACGACAAGTGTGGCGCGGTTGGCTTGCTCAAGCGGCGAAGTTAAACGCAAGAGCATCTTCAGGCGCTCTACAGTGCGGCGAATCCGATAAAGCAGATATACGCGCTGAATGCTAACACCCTTGACAATTTGACTTTCACGAATTGCCTCCAAAAGCTCACAACAGGCAACAATCGTGCCAAGTGCATGTTCATACTGCGACACCAGTTGTGACTCTTCAACTTTTTCAGGTGAAATCAAAAATTTCTCATACAGCTCAATGTAGTTTCCAACCTCCTGACCCAAAAGGATAAATGGGGAACGAGCATAGTCAAAAGATGGCATGCAAGCAAGAAGTTCTGGCTCTAACCCCATAGATACAGCACGATATGAAAGAATAAGGATAGATTGAGCCAGAGCAAACTGCAGTGTGCCAGACGAAGTCATTACCCCGTCTGCATCTAACAGTTGCCACAATTCAACCCAAGTGGAACTTGGAATAGCCCTAACCCATTGGTGGTCGGTCTTCTCTGGGAAACATTCTTCCAGAAAGTCCAGCATGTCGTTAGGATGAGCCAAGGGTGGCAAAAATGTTCCGCCAATGCGCCTAAAAACTTCCGAGATGAAACTGGCATGAACAGCTACACCAACCTCAGTAAATAGACGCACATAGTTGCACCGCTCAACTTGAAAACGCACATAGTTTCGCACATGAAGCAGTAGCTCTGGCGAAGTGCGCAGCGTGTAGGTCAGCGTGGCTAAACGTTTAGCAGATTCTTCAAAAGCCTCTCCTTTTTTCGGACGTAGCGCATCAATGAGCGTTTGCAACCACTTCCCGCTATCATCTACCGATGCGTTCGGTATATTAGCCAAAACCTGCTCAAGATTAGGCTGAGACTGTGGTGATGTTTTAATCAATGAGAACATTAAAATAGCAGTTCGTTTGACAGAGAATTTTTGGACAAACGCAACGTCAAAAAAGCCCAGCGCACCTGCTGGCTAAGACCGTGATAATGCGCCTAACAACTTACGCAAGCGTAAAGCCATCGGTTACTTTATCAAAGCTGCATTAAAAATACGAACATCATCTTGAAAATGGGCATTTCAATCGCAGTGCTCGGTGCAGGCAGTTGGGGAACGACTTTAGCGATTTTGCTTGCCGAAAAAGGACATGATGTCTTTCTTTGGGCACATCGCAAAGAGTTTGCCGATGAACTGAATCGCTGGCACGAAAACAAGCGCTACTTATCTGGCATCACAATTCCAGACAGTGTGCAAATCTCATCAGATATTCATCGTGCAGCCAAAGCTGATATGATAGTGGTGGCAACCCCCGCACAAGCTGTGCGAGAGATACTCATGCAGCTGAAAGCACACCCGTTCAACAACACCATTTTCGTGAATGTCTCTAAAGGAATTGAGCTGGGCACAGGCATGCGAATGTCGGAAGTAACGCAGAGTGCCTTGCCGCAGGTAAAGATAGAGCAGATTGCCGCATTGTATGGACCGAGCCATG
>Ga0308389_1002860_pt1 | contig 10465 bp, 3 predicted proteins | sample Hotspr2Sample148_FD_202362 | JGI IMG/M metagenome (GOLD analysis project Ga0308389, IMG submission 202362) | Hot spring phototrophic mat microbial communities from Mushroom Spring, Yellowstone National Park, Wyoming, United States - 20040719_148 ... | reverse complement strand
ACGGCTACGCGCTCGACCCTTTCCAGATCCAGGTCGGGCCGGGCAAGACAAACTCTTTCTTTGCCAGGCTTGTCAAGCAGGATCTGCCCGTCTTGAGCGGCATCCTGCGCCAGCCGCCGAGCGAGGAAACGGCTGTCAGCGTCGTGTCTCAGCTGGCCATTGACACCTCCGAGCAGACTCCGAGCGTCCAGCTGTCTTCGAGCTACTTCACTTCGGCCCAATGCCGGGTTTACATTAACGGCCTGTTCCTGGACGAGCTGCAAAGCATCCAATGGGTGCTGAGCGCCAACATGATCCCCGTCTTCGGCTACAACAGCGAATTTGCCGACGCTTACGCCCGCGGCAAGAGCCAGGTCCAGGGCCAGATCGTGCTGAACTACGTCCACCCGAGGTATCTCTACGTCGTTCTCGACGGGATGAACCAGAGCAAGGAGGCGAACGAGTCCGAAGAGAAAGTCAGGATGCTCCGGTCGGCGATCGACGCCCTGCCCAAATCAAGCCTGGACAAGGCCGTCGCTGAAGGATCGGTCCGGAAGATGATCGCTTCGCTGTCCGCCGAGGAAGCCTTGCTGCTCAAGACGGTTTCCCGGGCCGGACGGGCCGTCTACCAGAACCCGGTTTACCTGGTCCAGCCGTTTGACATGACCGTCGAGATCGGTTCCGGCGCCAACCGAACAGTCCGGTTCCTGGAGCATTGTCTTCTGATCAGCAACGAGCAGATTGTGGCTCAGGACGGAAACCCGATTGCCGAGGCGTACGGATTTATCGCGCGGCGCGTATCCTGAAGACGATCTTATAGTCAGGCAGGTATCCTATGAGTGAAACTCAAAATACGGAACAGGTGAAACAAACTTCGCGCCCGGCGCCGGTCGATCCGTTCGAGTTCCTGGCGGCAATTCCCGGTGCGCCTTCGCGGCAAAAGATCGAAGCCTGGAAACAGGAAGTGCCAGGAGGGCGGGTCCAGCTGTTCAGCCCGGATGGCAAGCGGGTGTTTATCCTCCGCGGGGTGAGCGGCCTGGAAATGGCCAAGTTCCAGAACGAGATCCCGAAGAACGCCTCCAATCCGGAGTGGGAGTTGCAGCTGAAAGTTTGCGCGGCCGCGATCCTTTGGTCAAACATGGGACAGATGGACGAGATGACGCTGAAGGCCGGCCCGGCCGGCCTGCCGGAATCGCTCTGGACGATCATCCAGAACCTGAGCGATTTTTACGATCCGGTCCAGCTGTACAACCTGTCGGCCGAGCTGTGAGCTTCCGGGGAGGGAGAATTGCAGGTCTTCCTCGCCCGGTGGAGGTCCGGTGTCAGCGTCAAGTTCCGCCTCCTTTCTTGGCGCGAACACCGGACCCTCTTTTTTTCGGCGGCGCCGAAGTACGCCAAATATCTGGAGGCGTACCGCAAAGCAGTCCTTTCCGGGCCTGATCCGAAAGATCTTCCCGCCGGGATCCTGTTCTGGATCGGGCGCAAGCTGCTGGAAGAAGACACGTTTTCGGGAAATCCGAAAATCGTAGCCGAGCACTTGCAGACGGCGCGCCAGGCTTTGGCCGCCAACTATCTGGAAGCCGCCCGGGCCGTGGTCTCCCACATGTTGCATGTGCCCTGGGACAAGCTCGACGAAGTAGACAGCCCCACCCTGTTCCGCATGCTAGCGGCGGCCGAATTTGTCGCCGGGCAGACTCTGGATCCTGCGGATCCTTCCCGTCCAGCCGATCCCCAGGCGCAGCCGGATCCGGCGGCAGAACGGAAAAAGGCCATCCGGGACTACTATCGCCGCCGCATTGAACAACGGCGAAACGGTTGATACTAGGCAGGATATAGGCCCGCCGTGAAAGATCCGGTTTTCGACAAACTGCCGCCGTCTTATTCCGGATTCCGCGTCTGGTTTGACACGGAGACCTCGTATCTTTCCGGCCAGGCGAGGCTGAACCGAAAGGTTTTTTCCGAGCAGGTCCGGGATTTCCTTCTCCGCGCTGGAACTCCAGCCTATCTGGAGACACCCCAGTCCAGAATCCACCGCTACAGCCAGCTTCTGGAATTTTCCGCGATTGAGCATCAGGGCCGTGGAGTTCTGGAAGGAGGCGCGTCCGCTCTCGGGGTTTTTTCCGTCGCTCCCCAGTTCCGGCTGAGCAAGTTTTCCAGAAGGCTTTTTCAGCAAAACTTTCAGGAGTTTGCCGGATTCCAGGTTGCTGACGAGCCGGAGGCGCTCAGGCGCATTTTTGGCCGGCTCGAGTCCCTGATTGAACAGAAAGGCCGCGTGTCGCTCATCGGGTGGAACCCGATGTTCGACATCAGCTTTCTCCAGACGGCTGTTCAACGGTACCCGGAGCTGCAACAGTATCATTCTTTCCTGCCAAGGATGATGCAGGCTGACCGGCTTCGGCTGGTCGCCGCCGAAGAAGCCGTTTTCAGGGCAACCGCCAAAATGGCGGAGACGAGCCCGTATTTTCGGAGGTTCCTCGGCAGAAAGCTTCCCGGGGCCGTCGCCCAGCAGCTGGATCCCGAGAAGCTTCGATTTCTGCCGTTCTGGAGCATCCACAACATCGTTTCCGCGATCCGGAATCCCGACACCAAAGCGATTTTGTCGGGCAGCTTCCACACCGCCGCCAAGGATGCCGACGTCGCTCGCGAGCTGTACCTGCGGTTCAACATGGTATGGCAGGACGTCGGCACAACCACGTTCCAGCAGCGGATGGAGATAGCCGGGCTTCTGGCGCCCGGGGAAAAGGCCGAAGACTTTTTTGTCCGGCTTTTCCAGAATGTCAAAGACAGGCCGTTCCAGAAGGCCGAGGAAACAGTCTCCCGGCTGGCAGGCTCCCGTCCTCCGGGCGGAACTCCGAGTGGCTGGAAGACCCTGGCCATCGCCGCAGGAGGCGCGGCCTTGCTCGCCGGAGGCTATGGCCTGTACAGCTGGTGGAAAGGCCGCAGGCAACAGCTGGAAGCGGACGAAGAGAATCAGGAAGGCGGGTTCCGCTTCCGGGCGGCGACCTCTTTCGGGCTGGCCGGAGCTGCGCTGTTCGCCGCCCACCGGTTGGCGCTGAAAAACATTCCGAACTATGGCGCCCGGCTGTACCAAGCCCTGTCAACTTTTGAGGAGTATTCTCCGGGCCGCCTGGGGCGGGTCTTCCGCGGATCGGTCTGGGCAAGTCAGTTTGTTCCTTCCCAGCTGGTTGCTACGGCCGATGACATCGTCCTGCTGGGCAGCGAAGCCGCCAAAAGCGGCGCCAGGCTGGCGCTGACGCCCCTGGGCGAGCACCTGCAACGTCTTGCCGGGGAGTCGATCGATCTGGCTTCCCTGCCCTGGCATGATCCCGGCTTTGCCCTGCGTTTTGTCCGGGAAACCCCGGAGAGCAAGTATCTCCGGATGTTTGCCGGAGAAACTCCCACTGACATTTCAGTAAGCTTCGCCCGGGCCGGAATTTCCACCGCAACATCAGCCCGGTATGGAGCTCCAACCAGCCAGGCCCCGCTTCGTCCGGCCGTAGGATCGCCGCTTGAAACTCTGCGGGCGGCGGCCAGGAGCAAAAGCGTTTCCGGCTACAGAGGCGGTCTGATCTGGGACCTGGAATCGGGATCCCAGATCCTTTCCGACGCCGCCAAAGCCCTGGAAGAGCTCCCGTCCTCGGCCATCACGTTCCAGCCGCTCAAGGCCGTCCGGCAAGGGGCCAGAATCTCCAGCTACGCCGGCCAGGCCTCCCAAAAAGCTTTTGGCCTGGCCGAACGGGTCAATCAGCTGCTGAACCAGGTCGGCGCCGGCATCCATCCCGGCTCGTACTCGACGGCGACGCAGCTGCTTACGCAGCTTGCCTTCAAGCGCGTTCTCCCGGTCGCCGCCGCTTACACAGGGCTGCGGTTCCTGGATTATCTGACCGGAAAAGTCGTCAGCGGCCTGTTCTGGGACGCCTACGCCAAGGCGCGGATTCTGCACGCCGAGATGACCGACAAGGTTCCGGGCTGGCGGTCCGCGGTCGAGTTCAACCGCCGCGTGCTTCCCGGACCGGCCTATGCTCCTCTGGCGCTTCCGCTTTCCGGAGCTTTGATCGGAGGAGCCGTCGGATACATCCGGTTGGCCCGCAGCGGGATCCTGTCCAACCCGGCGCTGAGAAAAGCTGCGTTTTACAAGCACGCCGGCATCGGAGCGCTGGCAGGCTTTGCCCTGGCTCTTCCATTTCTGCCGGGGATGCTCGGCAGCCGCCGCACGGCCGACGAGTGGCGCGAAGTTTTCTCCGGCGAGCAGCCGGTTCCTGTCCGGTCCGGACGGTGGTGGGATCTTTCTGGGTCGTTTTTCGGCGGCGGCCGGATCAAGATGTGGCGCCCGCACCGCTACGTCTTGCACAAGACAGGCGCCGTAGAAGCCGGCATCTACGGATCGGAAGAGGAATATTGGGAGCGCAATCCGCTCATCCATCCGATCCGCTGGTTCAAGGATCCGAATTGGCTGGCCAGGAAGCGGGCGGAAGACAGGCCTTATCCGGTCACCAGTCCTGCCTTCTCCAACGTTCCGATCATCGGTCCGCTGCTGGCGGCGACGATCGGCAAGATTGTCGCCCCGCCTGTCCGGATGCATGAGGGCGAGTGGCGGGAAGATGAATACACCCTTTTCAGCAAGAAGGTCGAGCCGCGCGGCCCGGACGCATTGCCGCCCAAGCCTGCCAAAGAAGAGTTTGGCTTCTTCCGTTCTCTCGGGCACACCCTGCGCAACCTGACCGATCTGGTCGGCTTGCCCGGCTTCTTCGCCCGCAGCTTGTGGAAGAACGCCGAACTTGATCAGCCGCCGGATCCCGAATTGGCCGGGAGCCGGATGATGACCTCGCTGGGCCGCCGGTTCTACCAGCAGGAACTTGGCGCCATTACCGGGGTGACTCCGGAAGGCGATCTGTACGGCTTTTCCGAGCCTGTCCGCCGCTTCATCCAGCGGGAGGAAGATTTCCCGCGCGTGAACGAGATTCCAAACCGGATGCCGGATTGGCTTCCCGGCAGCGAGTACATGATCGACTTCCGCAAGGGAGATCCTTACGCCAAGATTCCCTATGGCGAGATCCGGCTTCCCGGCCCCGGTTATGAAGCCTTGCATCCGGAGCTGAAAGGCGTCAAGCCGGAGGATTATCCGGACATCCACAAGTTGCGGATTCTTGCCGATGTCGCTCCCTGGTCGGTTGAGTTTTCCGTTGTCAAATCCCGTCTGGAAAAGAATCTGGAAAGTCTGCCGGAGAAAGAACGCATCGAGTTTCAGAGGGCGGTGGACCGGGCCAGGCAGACCCGGGAATCTGTCCGCCAGTTCGCCCGCACCAAGCGTGGCGAAACGTCGGAACTGGAAGGAACCATTGCCGAGGTTTCCGACAAAGGCTTCCGCCTGAAGGAATACCCGGGCCGGCTGTTCCGGCTGAGCGGCATCCGGATTTCCGCTGCGGAAATGTCGGCCGAAGCCATTGGCGAGGCCAACCGGGTGATCAAGGAAAGCCTGGCTGTCGGAAAGCGCGTCCGGCTGGTGGTCGAGAAAGGCGCCGAAGCGGGAGACATTGTCTATGCCGCGGTGAAGACCGGCTCCGGCAAGAGCCTGAACCGGGAGCTTCTGGAACGGCGCCTGGCCGTCTACGACGACGCCATCGCCGGCCCGGAAGCCATGGAAGGCGCTTCGCTGGCGGAAAAAGCCGCCCGCCGGTACGCGGAAATAATCCTTACCCGCCGGGATTCCCTGTTCAATCCGTTCCGCTATGTTCCGATGCCGGGAGCGAGGAAATTCGCTCCGGCCGAAGATCCGGTTCTGGCATACGAGCGGGAGCGGATGAACCAGCGCCGCCGGTGGGATCGTCCGGTCAAGGACTTTCTCAAGCCCTGGTCGCGACTGTTTTTCCGCGCTTTGACTGGCCGCGCTCCGGCCGATGAAGATGCGGCGCTGGAAAGCGAAGTCGATCAGCTCAAAGATTATCTCGAATATCTGCGCGGCTTGCGGCAAGCTGCCTACGGCGACCGGGGAGGCCTCATGCGGATGGCCCGGACGCTGGTCGGAGGCGAGCCGACATCTTCGCCGGAAGCTGCCGCCAAACGGCTGCCCGAGCCGGACCGTTCCTACTTCGAGCAGCTGGTTCAAACCAGGGATGAGAAGCTCAGAAAACGCATCCTGCGCTCGGCCAGCCCGCAACTTTCCGCTGCTCTCCGCGCCCAGTGGGCGAAAGAAGCAGCCCGGCGGAAGGGTGAACCGGTTCCGGAACTGGGTCCGGAAGGGACGCCGGTCACCGAAGAAGACATCCGGCGCGCCAAAGAGGCAGGTATTACGGCGCAGGAGGCGGCCCGCGCCAGGACGATTGCACGGTTCTTCGCCTCCCGGAAACTCCGTCTGCCTCTCGGCGACGCCCGGGCCGAAGGGTCGGTTCTTTCTCCGGACATTGATTATGAGGATCTCAAGATCAAGATCCTGGCGATGGAGGGCAAAGATCTCCGGGACTACAGGATTTACCAGGACCGGATCTCGACCCTGTGGCGGAAGCCGTATCTGGACGGAGCCCTGCGAGAGCTGACTTCCGGAAGCCGGACGACGGAAGAGGAGGCGCGGCGCCTGATCGAGCGGGCCATCGCCAACGTCAAGCGCGGCCGGACGGGCCAGTCGGCTTCTGTGACCGAGGCGCCGGCGATCAAGGGAAAGCGCCGGGTCGAAATTCGCGCCAGGAAGGAACCGGACGATGATCTCCGCAGGGAAGTTCGCCGGAACCCTGAATTATACAGGTAATCGGGCATGAGCAAGTTTTCCGGATTCATCAGAAATTCGACTGTGCCGTATTTTCTGAACTACGGCATTCCCATGGCTGCCGGCGCCGGCCTGGGACTGGCTTCGGCCCTGTTTCTCAAAAATGATGACCGCGGGTTCTTGTCCACGTCTCTGATCACGGTTCCGGTCGCCGCGGCTGCATCGGTCGCCGCAGTCGAGGCATTTCGCGGATTTGCTCCTGCGGCAAGCCAGATTGGCCGGACGGCAGTCGCTCTGGCCAGGGAGGGCGAAGGATTCACCGGATTTGTCAAGCATCCTTTGAGCACTCTCCGGGCCCTGGCCGAATCCGGCGGATTTGCCAAGACGGGTGATGTTCTGAGCCCGATGTTTTTGCAGGCCCAGCACGCCTTTTCACTGGCCGCCTACGCCGATGCAATGGCAAGCCCCCAGGCAACCGAGCCGCTGGAACAGGCTGCCGCCCGCATCCGGGACAAGATCAGCCAGTTTCTGGCTGCTGCGGATTCTCTGGAGCCGGACAAGGCGGGGGCGTTGCGTCAGGGGTTGTACTACGCCCTGCAAGCGGAAATCCAGAACGCGAGCCCCTATGCCGAGTATTTGAAGAATCCGGATCTGGCTTCATTTGACCGTTTTGACACACAAATTCCAAATGAGTTGATGTTAGAGAAATTCGATCAATTGACATCACTTTTGAATCAGGGAAACCCGGATGCATTGCGATCATTGACTGCTATTGAAAGGAGGATGTCTTATCTTGAGAAGAATCAGGATTTGCTCACGCAATCATATCACGCAAGTTATTACTTTGGTAAATACCGGGATGAAGGAATTTTACCTCTGGAGCCGATTGAAAAAAAATTTGATGAAATTGAGGAACTTAAATCAAAGATTGTACAGTCTTACCCTGAACTAGAACCTGCTTTGAATTCTGCTATCTCCAGCAAGTCTTACGAAAAGGTCACTCTTCTTGAAGATGAGTCAGGCAAGATTCTTGGAATCCGGTTTTACTACGGCAAGAAAACACTGGACGTCGGTTTTGTAGATCGCTCAACAGGAAAGGTTCATTTTGGAGAAAATTTTTCTCTACAAGGCGTAGCCAGAATGGTTGGCGAGCCAGGACAGTCCTTTTATCTTGATGAGTACCTTTTGAGCCATCTGGACGAAAACTGGAGAGATTTGGCTGATTTGCAGTCCAGGGCGATCGTATTTTCCAATATCAATGTGGATGAGAGTGCAATCGGAACTCCAGCGGCTCTTTCTGAACATTTGCATGGATTGATTGACGAGCCAACCGCCGAGTTCAGACGTCTTCAGGTTGTTCCAAGCACGCTTCCGGTTTTTGGGGGGAAACGCTTCGACGAACTGTCCCAGGAAGAAAAGATTGCATTTTTGCAGGAACACGCAGACAGGCTTCGGAAATACGGATCCGAGTCCAGTTTCCGGAATCTGGTCATGGAACAGAGGGAAATCGAGAAGATCCGGGTCGGCCAGATGTTTTCCATGAGCCAGCAGGAACCCGTTTTCCGCGCTTACAGCAAGCCTTTCCGGCTGGAGGCGGAAACGGTTCCTGAGCGGCTTCGGGGAGGCGTTTTCTCTTCCCGCCTGAAACAGATCTTTTCCGGGACGGTTCCGGCCGCATCCGTTTCTGTCGCCGGAGTCAATCCGCGCCAGGTGGCGTTCTTTGCTTCTTTGCCGGATTCGCCGAAAAAGCTCCGGGATCCGGCGATTCGTAGCCAGCTGCTCGGACACCTGACGGAAGACATTCTGGCCGACCTTCCCGATATCGGCCGGGAAGAAGCGGCCGCCCGCGCCTCCAGGGCTTTGGAAACGCTGGAAGCCCGGGCTTCGAAGAATCCGAATCTGTTAAAACAGGCCAAAGCTTTGGGGACTTTGGGCGAGACGGAGTTCCTGCTGTCTCCCGAGTTCCGGTCCCTGGATGCCGGCGAAGTTTCCATCTACAAGCTGGTTTCGGTTTCGGATTTTGTCCGGACTGCGGTCAATGAAAGGCCGGACAATGCGGTCCTGGAAGGAAGCTTCCTGGGATACTCCAAATCGGGCAAACCGGTTTTCGCCGCCGGGGACGAGACGCAAGTGCTCAGGCTCGTTCCGAACGGCGAAAACGAGATCTCGCTTTACGTCAAGGAAAAGTACCGTCTGGATTCCGGCGTCAAGGCCGACATCCTCGGGCGCAAGGGCCTGGTTACGGTCGCTCCGTCGCAGACGGCGTTTGAAACGCAGCTGGATGTGCTGAACCTGCTTTATTCGGAAACGGGCCGCGGCCGGCCGTATGCGGAAGGGGTCCAGGCGTTTGCCAACGCTGAATACTTCACTTCCAAGATCAAGGAGGAATCTTTCCTCGCCCTGCTGGAAAACGCGCGTTCTCTGGCCGAGCAGAACCCCGGCCTCCGCGCATCGTTGGCGCAGATTCTGGAGCCGGAGCAGTTCCGTCTGGAGACGGTCGGAAACGCATTGCAATTGATTGAAAACAGCGACATGGTTTTCAATCTGACCGACGCTCAAAAGGCGGAGCGAATCTCGCGGATCGCCAGGAACGTCGAAAGCTGGATCAACTCGAACGCGATGGCGACTCCGCTGGCTCCGGCGATCGAGCAGGCCGTGCAAGCCGGCATCGTGCAGACTCCTTTGGAATATCTGCACCGTTACCGCCAGGCGGCGACGATGGCAGTCTGGGACACGACGCTCCGGAACATTCCGGAGGCCACCTCGCTCACGTTTGACGTTCTCGGCCTGCTGCATCAGCAGGGCGAATACGAAATCGTCAAAAATTTGCTTGAGAACTCTTCTCCTGTCTCCGGCGATACCCGCATGGCATGGGACTACCTGTCGAGGTTGTCGTCCGGAGAGTTCCAGCCCAAAGAAGGCGACTACATCGCCTCTCTCGAAGAGATCCCGTTGCGGTCCGGGTTCACGGATCCCGGGGAGCTGGCCGGAACCGTTTTTGATCCGTTCAACCGCAACACGCAGAAAAACTATTGGGTGGACCTGGGCCGCGAGGTCGAATTCGAGCTTGGCAACCGCAAGATCCGGACCAGGTACGTTCCGGTGCCGGGCAATGAGGCTTATCGGGCCGGGATTAACCAATACGCTCCAGGACTGGGAGCGACTTCGGAGCTCCAGCGCAACCTGATGAGCATGACGAAGGAAGTCCTGGACATGGACTACTTCGCTTCGGAAGCGGATTTCGGCGCTCCCGTGAAGAGCTATCTGGAAAATGTCATCCAGAGTTTTGCCGGCAAGCGAGGAATCCTCCGCAGCCGGATCGAATCCCACGCATCCATCCAGGGCGCCATTCAAAGCCGCCCGTCAAAATCCCGCGTCCGGATCGGCGACCAGATCATTCATGATCCGTTCGAGTTTGTCATTTCCAGGTCGTATCTGGAAGAGCCGGGCATGATGCCACCGGACATTCGCCGGAAGCTGCTTTCCGGCGAAGAGGTCTACGGCGTTCTGTTCCGCCACCCGGTATCGGCGACTCCCATCGGTCGCATCCGCGTGGCGTCTGAATCGGATTACCTGGCCCCCAACGCCATCGGCATTGACGAAAGTCTCCGTTCCCTGCTCCAGGCGGACTCGGACAAAGACCTGGCCTACGTCATGTTTCTGACCTCGGACGAGGCGATCGAGCGGGCGCGGAAGGCGACCCTGGCTCATTTGCCCGTCGACGAGTCCGGCATCCGGACGATCTCGGACTGGAAAAGCGTCGGCTTTCAATGGCGCCAGGTCCGC
>Ga0308389_1002854_pt1 | contig 10474 bp, 8 predicted proteins | sample Hotspr2Sample148_FD_202362 | JGI IMG/M metagenome (GOLD analysis project Ga0308389, IMG submission 202362) | Hot spring phototrophic mat microbial communities from Mushroom Spring, Yellowstone National Park, Wyoming, United States - 20040719_148 ... | reverse complement strand
AAAAAATCATTTGTGGTTAAAGATTTTTTTACTTGAGCATAGGTTACAACCTTTTTTGTATTTACCACATCAAATTCGGGAGATTTCACCAAAGGTATTGTGCCTATTGCCACTTTAAAATTTAGATTTTGTTCTAAGGTGAAATTATAAGTTATGTCTTCAATAGTTACGTATAGTTTATCACCATCATGAATAAAAGGCGGTAAGAGAAGACTAAGTGTAAACTCCTCATTTTCTGATCTAAATTCAATTGGATAGGTACCACTCATCTTCCCAGGAATCCAATATTTTACCATTAATACTATTGAATGGCCTCTTATTTTATAACTTGGATCCCCTTTAATAGTAAGAGATGCCATTTCGCCAACTTGTTCCAACCCTTTCCCAATGAGATCTTTTACAAATTTTTGGGCACCTGCATCATCTAATTTTTTTGCTGCTTTAATTGTATTTATTAATAAAGTTTTTGTTGAACTAGGAATCTTCCCAACTATCTTATTAACCATCTCTTCTTTCTTTGCGTCAGTTATAAAGTCGGCCAGACTAAAACTTATTAAATACCTGGTATCATGATATTCAACATCAGTCCCTATTGGCAATTTAGCCTTAGAGTTCATATTGACACCAATTTGATCTTGAGCACTTGCAATATAACTACCTACCTTTGGTATAAAACCAACCAAATCCCAAAAATCATAGGGCAATTCAAACCACGGCAAAATATCAGGCATTCCAGAAATACTTACAAACCCTACTTCTATTGAATTTGGTAAATATAAACCAAATGCGCTTTCAAAAACATTGTTTGTTCCATCAATAAATGAAGGTTTTATTTTTAGTTTAAGGGTTTTATATGCTACAGCTTCAGAATCATCCCAGCTAAGGTTCACCTGAACGGAATCTTTTACAGCTATTGTTCCCGTTGAAAATCTAAATCCCATTTTCATTCTTACAATTTGTTGCGTTGGCATGGGAAGGTAGGGAGTCCAATAGGTTTGAGGTGTGGGCTTATCTTGAAAATTCCAGCTAATGCAATCCGTAAATCTTGCTGTATAGCTTTGAGGAGCAGCAATGACAATATCATTTAGTGCAATACTATAAATAATAAGTGCAATTACTAAGAAAAAGAATCTTTTCATGCCATTTCCCCCTAATTAAAATTAAAGATTCTTATATAATTGCAATTTATTAAAGTATTATTTATAGAATATATTCACATCAAAAATTTATAAATGGTAATTCAAGGATGTCAATTTTATTTTAAAAAAATTCATTGTACAAACAATTATATAAATAAACAAATGATAAAGATGCAAAACCCGCCCCATAAAAAAATTATTAGATAAATTCATATAAGAATTTGTGCATTTTACATACCAATAGAAGACAAGTTATAGCTAAATAAGTGTAAAATTATTAAAAAATGCTTGACAATCGTATATATTAAAGGATATTTTACGATCATGGAAGATAAAATGCAGTATATTTATCGAAGTTTAAGTAATTTTTTACCCACGGATAACGATAGAAGACTTGTTTTAATTACTGGAGCTCGGCAAACAGGTAAAACTACATTAGCAAAAAATGTGTATCCTAACCTACGGTATATAAATTTTGACTCACCAGAAATTAGGCTAACAATTAGAAATATTCCTACAAATGACTGGGCAAATACTGTTGGCACTGCTATCCTTGATGAAGCCCAAAAAGAGCCTTCTGTTTTTGAAAAGATTAAATATTGTTATGATGAATCATCACTAAGATTTTCTGTTATATTAGGTTCAAGCCAGATACTTTTATTGAAAAACATAAGGGAATCCCTTGCAGGAAGGATATGGATTTATGAATTATGGCCACTTATGGTAGCTGAACTTTTGCATGGCAACAATTCCTTTAAGGAACCACTTTTGATTGATCTCCTGGAATCAGAATCATTTCATACTGTGTTAACACAACAACCATCAGCTATTATCGGCAACTATATGAGCACATGTAAAAATATTGAAAATTATTTGTTACAGTGGGGAGGGATGCCAGCTCTTATTCACCTTAACCAAATTTCTGAAAAACAACAATGGTTAAAGAATTATATTTATACTTATCTTGAACGAGACCTTTCTGACCTGGTACGTTTGCATGATCTGGAACCATTTCAAAAATTTCAGAAATTATCAGCATTGCGTTGTTCGTCTTTATTGAATTATTCTGAATTGGCAAGGGACGCTGGTATAAGTGTAGATACTGCTCGTAGATATTTAGAATATTTAAAATTATCTTATCAGGTAGTTCTTTTACAACCATATATGCATAACTTAACCAGCTCAACAGTTAAAACACCAAAACTTTACTGGATTGATAATGGAATTTTGCGGCAGCTAACTGGAAATATAAGTGATGTCGTAACAGGACAAATATATGAAAACTATATTGTTTCTGAAATGTATAAATGTATTAAGACATCACAAAAGCCAGCTACACTGTACTTTTATAGAACCAGGTCAGGATTGGAAATAGACATCGTAATAGAAACAATACATGGATTAATATTTTGTGAAATTAAAAACAGAGAAGAAGTTGTAAAAAGTGATTACACAACTATAAAATCAATTGCCCAAAAACTTGGCAAAAAATTTCTTGGCGGATTAATTATCTATCGCGGTGATCGTTTGCAATTACTTGACAATCCTTCAATATGGGCCATTCCTTCTTGGAGGCTTTTTTCATAAATTACGACTTTATTACCCTGTTTTTTTCTTCACTGGCTGTTTTGGTTGTGGTTGTTTTATCCCTTCAGCAACACCCAAATTCTTATCAATAATTGCTTTTGTTGCTGACAGCACCTCAGCGCTTTCAACCCTGATGAGCTTCAGAAAAATCTCATAATTTGCATTTTTCTTATATAAGGTACCAGTAATTAACATCTTTGCCCCCAGCATTTTTCCAGCTTTTGCGGCGCCTGCTTCATCTACTATACCAGTTTGTCCCAAACCAATTTCATTCAATATCTGTTGCAAGTTTTTGCGCTCAACCTGCGTAAACACCTTGTTTTTGCCAAGTGCCATTGAAAGCTGTTCGGTAAAATATTCAGCGTTTGTGGCAAGTGCAGCATCAGAGGTTTTTACCGGCAACACTGCTGTTGGTTCACCCTTTTGTATGTTTATTGCCGAGTAGTCAATTAATTGAGCTATCGCCATATCAAAAAGCTTTTGGAGTGTTTCCTCATTTGATTCATCTTCAACCTTTTTGGCATCAAAGTACCCCTGGCCTTCTTCAAGTGGCTGGTCAGTGAGGTGCGCCAATTCCTCTTTAGCAAATCGTATAATAATTGATTCTAATTTATCTGTCTGGAAATTTGCGCCGGTATGATGGCTCACACTGCCTTCCTTGCCGCCTTCGCTTTCACCACGCTCCCCGTATGTTAAAAATATATATCTGCCTTGAGTATACTGTGAAATTTGGCGCAATACAAACTCGCCTGCTAAAGGCAGCCCGCCGGTGCCTATCGAATAAAATTTAATTGCTTCTTTTTTTGCATCATGCGCTGCATCAACATAGGTATATTGTTGTCCGTAATCTAAATGTGGCTCTGCATCAGTTATAATAAACGCCAAACGTATGCCACCAGTATTCCATTGTATTTTCTTAACTGCATCAGCCAGTGCTGACTGCAAATCCTCCGGGCCATCACCGCCACCACCTGCAGTAACCAATGCCAACTCTTTCTGAAATTTTTCAAGGTCACCTGTTAATGGAATAATTTTAGTAACATACTCATCACCCTTATCCTTGTAAAGTACCATACCAAAACGCACATCCGGCTTAGTGCTTAAAGAAGCAATGTTCATATTTATAATCTCAATTGTTTTCTTTAACCGTGCAATTTCCTCACCCATGCTGCCAGTGGTATCAAACACAAACAATATATCCAGTGGTACATTTTTGTATTGCGGCCGCTGTGTATTTAGTGTGACCACATGCTCACGCTTTCCCTGCCTATCTACTGCTATATCAGCTTTTGCATTCAATGCTTCAAATGTCAGTGAATAGCTGGTAAGGCGCGCATCGTATTCTGATGGATAGAACATGAACGAACCATCAGCGTATGTTTTACCTGTTGTTAAAAGTTTTTTCCCGCTATATACTTTTACCAGGGCATTTGGGATGGATTTACCACTGACATCCTTACAATAAAATATAATCCTTTCAGAAATATTAATGGGATAATAGGGAACCTTATCCTTATATGTATTAATAAAATTTACAAAATAGTTGAATTGCTTGTTGTCATCCGCAAAGCCGGCTTTTAATCACGAAGGACCCTTTCCCCCTTCAGATTTACCCGGCAACAAACCTTTTGTCTTTGGTACTTCTTTGGTTGCAAATTCTTTTGTTAGTGACTCAGTTTCTTCAGCCTTCTTTTTTACAACAGCTCTTTCCTCGTCTGATATTTTATCGGTTACAGCTTCTGCTGGAGCAACAGATTTTTCTTCTTTCATAGCTTTTGTTGCACAACCCAACGAAACAAAAAGCACAGCCACAAGTATTAATATAAAAATTACAAATAGAGATGTTATTTTTTTCATTGTAATCTACCTTTTAAAATTTTTATTACACTTTTCAATTAAAGCAATTTTGGTACTTTCCGAATATAGATAAACAATGCTACGCTATACACACAAACCAATAATGCAGCTACAAATAATACAATAATTCGATTTAAATCAGGGTAATTCATGACAATATGATTATTTATTAAAGGCACTACTACAAACACAAGTATGGGAAGTAAAACTAATACAATATACGATACTTTTTGTAATGCATTCAACGGCAACCCAATTATACTCACTATGGTGATAACCCAAAAAACTATAGCTATCAAAATCATTAATATAATTATTTCAACTATTCCAAAACCCATGCAGAGTGCCTCACTTTTTGAAATTGTAATTATAAATAGCTCAACCATGCATAGTATGTACAAAAACAGGGTGTACTCCGCTGCCTAAGGCGGCCAGGTGTACATTTATGGTAATAATTCATTCACCTTCTTTACCATATTGGTTACAAACTTTTGATAATCATCAACTGTATCTTTTGGCAACCTGAAACCAATTGCTCCTTCATGACCTCCGCCGTTTTGAATGCCCATTGTTTTTAAAAATTCTCGTAAATCATAGTTTTTGTAATTCTGGCTGCGGCGCATACGAAATTGTATCAAATCTGATTTTTCAGGAATATCATAATATGATACCAACCCAACCTTCCCTGAATCTTCAGCCAGCATATCTGCCAGAGTTCGTGTAGTTGAAATAATATCATCATCATCAAAATTTTCATAGAGATAGTGCATATCATCTTCTGACAGTATTGCATACCCAACTGATTTAAATACCTTGCTTTTTTTCTTTATATACTGAAAACAATGTTTTTCTTTTTCAGATGCCTGTTTCAATTGGTCAAAGATCTGATTCATATTGGTGATATTTGTTTCTTTAATGGTGGATGTACTTAATATATCATTAAACAATGTACTAAAGATCCTGTACATCCTCTTTTCCCGTGATGACTTTAAATAACGCCCCATCTGTGAATCACCAATTATGCCTGTCAAAATTGCAAGCACTAAGTTCCGTGATAGCGGATCCAGGATAACATATTTTTTCAATATATTTTTCTTTGCCCTGAGTTTCAGCGCTATTTGCCCCACTAACTCACTGGCACTGGATGCTTCGGTTACCAGGCAGTAGCCTGGATCACCTGCATATTCGCTATCGGTACCAATATGATGGTCTATTTCTATCTTGCGGATAGTGGTGTTTTTAAGCATATGCAATACAGTTCTGTTGGCATCAATCATGGAAGGCTTAGCAGTATCACATATAACAATTGTATCAACAGCATATGATTTGGGAATTGCAGTAACCACATCAATGCGGTTATATATGGCAATATCAACAAGGTACTTGAAATTTTCCGGTATTTTTTTTGATGTAAAAATCTTTACCTGCTTGTCAAATTTTTTTGCAAGCAGTGCAAATGCTATCATAGAAGCAACACAATCTTCATCAGGGTTAGTATGTCCTAAAATAAGAAAAACATTTCGATTTACTAATTCCTGAATTATTGCTTCAATACAGTCATTTTTTTGTTTTGCTGTTTTAAACCCTTCTTTAGGCATGGGAATTTCCAATACTATTGGCAGTAAATATAGAACATTATTGTTTAAATGTCAACAGTATATTTTTTATTTTTGTAATGCTTGACTGAGTGGATTTTATTCATTATTTTGAAGGGGTGGTTCAATGATATGAATAGAAAATTTTTTTTATAGGAGGTATAGATGAATTTTGAGTGGAAACGGTTTATTCTGGCTTTTTGTGCAATGATGCTCTTCTTTTTTGTTACAGTTTTTGCATGTTGATGTACGCATCGTGTTTTTATGTATTCTCTCAGCGTCATAGTACCGATAATGATAATGGAAACAACTATATGAAGAAAATATTTGTATATTGCCTGATAGCCCTTTTATCAGTAACTATCGCCCATACTATATCCTTTGGTGCAAAAAAGGAAGAGGAATCCCCTTTTAAAAAAGGCGTTAAATATTTTTATCAGCAAAAATTTGAGATAGCTGAGCTCTTATTTCAGGAAGAGTTAAAAAATAACCCCGAAAATGCCTTAGCGTATTCGTACCTGGGTGATATCTTTTTATATAAAAAACGCTATGATGGGGCATTACAGCTTTACATCAAAGCCATGGAATTAAACCCAAAAAGCGCCGAAGATGCGTTCAGAATTGGGCAGGTATATTATTATAAAAAGCAACCACAAGACGCGCTTACATATTTTAAAAAAGCATTCAGCCTGAATCCACAGCTTAAATTTGCTTACTATCACATTGGCCTTACATATTTAATGCTGCTGAGGGATAAAGAAAAAACAATTGAGTCATGGGAAAAATTTTTAGCGATAGCTCCTGAAGATCCTCAGTATGAAAAGATAAAGAGAGTCATTGAATTATTACGGGATCCAAAATTTGTATTGCCCCCGCCGGGAAGCGATGTGTCCATTGAAGAAGCATTGCATTTGGGCGGAATAGTACTTGACGATGTGCAGCGTGAAGCGCAGGATAAAAAGGCAGGACACGAAACAAAGAAGACAAAGAACAAGCTTGAAGAAATTTACCGTGACGATGAATTATAACACAATTTAAAATAGTAGAGGTTATATATGGCATACTATTATGACCGTTACCGCAATCTAAAAATTGCAGGTGTTGCTGCATTAATACTTTTGCTGCTTTTTGGTGGATATTATTTTATTTCACGACCAAAGGATGCTTTAAAAGATATCGTAGATATACGCCTTAAGCAAATTGAATTGTACGAAAAGATTTTGGAAACCAATCCCAATGATGTAGACACACTAATAAAACTAGGCAACCTCTATAAAGAAATAGGCAATATTGACAAAGCTATTGATTACTATAAAAAAGCATTAGCACTGCAACCTGATAATTACAATGCACTCAATGAATTGGGTCACGCATATGCATTAAAAGGTGATTATGAAAATGCGATTAGGACATTGGAGCTGGCAAAAAAATATTTCCCCAAATATCCGCAAGCCTATAATAAATTAGGCAATGTGTATGATACACAGGAGAAATTAGACAAAGCTCTGAAAGAATATAAAAGCGCTATTGCCGTTGCACCTGGGTATCAGGAAAGCTATTGGAACATAGCAAAACAGCGCATGAAAAAAGGCGATTACAAAGGCGCTGAGGAAATACTGAAAAAAGGCATCAAGGCCAATCCCGCTGATCCTGAAGGCTACTACAATCTGGGAAATCTTTACATGCATACAAAGCAATACGCAAAAGCCATCCCAGAGTACCAGAAGGCAATTACTCTGTCGCCCGGAACAAGCAAGTATTACCGTGCACTGGGCGATGCGTACCTTGCGCAGAACAAAATACCAGAAGCTGTTGGTGCATATGCTACCGCGCTGTCAAAAGACCCGGGTGATGCACTGGCTGCCGAGCGTCTGGGTGACATCTATACTTCACAAAGCAACTACCAAAAAGCTGCCGATTACTACAAACAGGCTTTAAGCTATAACAGCAATGATGAAAATTTAAAACATAAATATGCTGATGCTCTTGCAAAATTACAAAAACCGTCAATTGTTCAACCTACTCAGCAGATAGCGGTTGAACCAAAGGGAAAGGCTGAAACCATAACGCAGCAAGCAATCACACGGGACAAGGATTTAACCGAAACTACACCACAAACAACACCTGCAAACACTGTCAATGAATCAGCACTTAAGTGGCGTGAGCTTGGCGATAAATACCGTGCAGAGAAAAAATATGACGAAGCACTCAAGGCATACGCCAAAGCAACACAGCTTGATAAAACCGATGACCACTCACATTACTGGATGGGGCGCATCTATTACCATAACCAGATGGATGACGAAGCCAAAAAGTCATTCCAGAATGCAATTATTGCTAATCCCAAGAATGCCGATTCGCATTATCATTTAGGCCTCATTTATTACTCAGAGGGCAAATATCAGCCAGCCGTTAATGAATTTACCAAAGCTATTGAAGAAAAGCCCAATTTTCCAAAGGCATACTATGCCCGGGGGCTTGCACAATACAAAATGAATAACCTGCAAACAGCCATTAAGGATTTGAAACAGTCTATTGAACAGGACCCCAATTTAGACAGGGCATATTTCAATTTAGGTGATATTTATCTTAAACAGAAAAATTATAAGGTGGCTCTTGACTATTTTACCAAAGACAGGGAACTAAGGCCAAATAATCCGGATACACTGTTTAAAATTGCAGAAACCTATCACGAAATGAAATCATACTCAAATGCTGAAACATTCTACAATAAAACGCTTGAAGCTGATCCTGAATATTTTCAGGCATTGTTTAACTTGGGGCTTATTGCAGCTACCAAGCAGAATTACGCACAGGCTATTTCATTATACACAAAAGCATTATCAATTAAGAATGATGACCCGCCAACACTGTATGAACTTGGCAAAGCATACGAAGGGCTGGGTGATGATAATAAGGCAATTGAATATTATTCACTGGCTATCTCCAAAAACCCAAATTATACAAAAGCTTATATTAATCTGGGTAACCTTTATAAAAAGAACAAATTGCACGATAAGGCCATAGAACAATTCAAGCAAGCCACCATTAATGACCCAAAATCCTTTGAAGCTCATTATAACCTGGCCAATGCATATTTGGCTGCCAATATGAACGATGAGGCAATTGAAGAATATAAAACCGCAATAGATCTTTCCCCAATGAATGATCAGGCACATTTCTTTTTAGGTGTGGCATACAGGGAAAAAGGCATTTTTGACCAGGCAGCAAAGGAATTTGAACGTTCATTGCAAATTAATAGTTCACTGGCTGATGCCCATGAGGAGTTGGGAATGATCTATTACCGAAAGCTTAAAAACAATGAAAAGGCCATTTATCATTTTGAAAAGCTTTTATCAATGAAGCCAAATCATCCAAAAGCTGACCAGATACGGGATATTATTAACATGCTGAAGAAACAGTAATATAACATTTTTTATTTGACATATAACGATTTGTTCTATTTTTGTATAAGTAAATTAATGCTTATTAATAAATGGTAAACCAATGCTCAAAAGCACATCTTTCAATAAAAAACCGCCTGCTGTGAATATTTTGAAACCAGTTACACGCATTACATTCATCTTCTTTATATTACTTTTATCTTGTGCACATGATGAAGCATACATCAAATCATTAAGCAATGATATCATCACGCAGGGCTTTATTAACGACAACTGTTACCAATGTATCATTACCGCAAAACCTGACCCGGGCATTGAAGGGTTGGTGGCAAGCAGGGAAAGTGCACATATTAATCTAGTGAAATCACTTCATCAGCAATGTTATGATAATCTAATTAATGTAACGGCGCAATTACAGGGAAAAGCTGTAGCCGATAGTTCTTTACAACAATGCCTGCTGCAACAACTAAAGCCCTATGTTGAAAAAAAAGTCATAGTTGTTACCTATTTCAATGAAGATTTTAGCGAAACTGCTGTTGTACGTATATACGAAGATGGGCTGAAACAAAAACTTGAAACCTTGCGATGCAAATAACAAGGGGCAATTGGGGTAATTATGGTTTCTTATTTACGATTACTTATGTATAGTCTGTTTGTGTACATCCCCATTATATTTTATATCTCTTCATGTGCCTCAAAAAAACAAATTTCCCAAATTCCACCACAAGAAAACAATGCCCTTCTTTTTGAGTATGAGAAGGAAGGGTTTATTGATAACAACACATTCCGGGTTATCGTGATAATTCCAGCAGAAGAACACTATGATGAGTTATCGGTACGGCAAAAAGGCCAGGAACGTGCATTTGTTTCTTTAAAAAATTATATTATTTCC
>Ga0308389_1002842_pt1 | contig 10508 bp, 6 predicted proteins | sample Hotspr2Sample148_FD_202362 | JGI IMG/M metagenome (GOLD analysis project Ga0308389, IMG submission 202362) | Hot spring phototrophic mat microbial communities from Mushroom Spring, Yellowstone National Park, Wyoming, United States - 20040719_148 ... | reverse complement strand
AAGGCATTGGATAAGTCATTTAATGAAAGTAATTATTCAAAAACTGTAAATGTCAGAATGAAGGATGTTACTAAACCATCCCAGCCAATAATTTTAAGTGTTCAAAGTAAAAGTTCTTATGTGAAAATAAATTGGGTAGATAACACCGACCCTGATTTATTAGGATATAATGTTTTTTATGGTAATGAAAATCAAAGTAATTCTCTCATTAAGCTTAATTCAAAACCAATTCAAAGTAATTTTTATGAAACAGAGATTAAAAAATCAGGTAATTACAATTTCTTTATCAATGCAGTTGATTCATCTAGTAATCAATCAGAAAATTCAGATACTTTGGAATGCAGTATAATATTTGAACAACCGAATAATCAAAAGATAAATATCATTTCTGCTGAATATAATTCTCTTAAAAAATCAGTTATACTCAAATGGAATAAAATCAGCAATGTAATTGGATACATAGTTTATAGAAAAAATGCAGATGAAGATTTATTTGAATCCATAAGTGATTTACTGCAAGCCGAATCCTTTGAAGATGAAAACCTTGATGAGCAAAATTACAGTTATTATGTCAGAGCAATTCTGGAAGACGGAGAGCTATTCAGTGATGAAGTTCAGATAGTTCCCAGATAAATGTTGAATATTTAAAAATTTTCTAATTAGTTCTTTGAGTCTTGGTGCCTTCGTGGCATTCAATCTTCGATGCTTAATAAGATAAACTCTCAATGATAAAAAATTTTAGCCACAACGACACGAAGGCACAAAGTTAACAAAGGAAATCTTAAATATTCTCTGCGAATTAGCGGTAAAAAAATTCACGCAAAGACTAAATAATTATCAAAACAAATTCCTCATAAGACAAAATTAGATTTTTTCTTTGATTATTCATTCTTCACTTTTTAAGTTTACAGTAGTCATTTTTGAAAATTGCTTAAAAAGGGAAAACAATTTTGTTTGAAATAAGCAAAAAACTTTCTAAAAGACGAGACACTTTAAAGAATTCTCACTTAAAACTGATTATCAATATACACAATCTATTTTTATATTTTAACTTTATAAGCAAAAAACAAAACAATTCGAATGATTTATTTCAATAGCATAAAGGATAGATATCATTCTTTAATTAAATTAGTACAATGTAACTTATGGGTAGGTACTTCAAAACAAATTTTTGAACGGCTAAAGTATGGCAACATTCTTACTTACTTGGAATCCAGAGCGTTGGCAATGGAATAAACTAAATGAATGTATTAGAGAAATTGAAAAGTTTGGGTATTACACAGGTTCTTGGAGTTGTGGGCTTACAAAAAAGATTCGCCCCGATGATCGTGTTTTTCTAATTAAACTGGGTGCTGAACCTCGTGGTATCATTGCTTCTGGTTTGGCAATTAGTGAAGTCTATGAGGACAAGCATTGGGATGAAAAAGCAAGAGCAAAGGGTAAGAGAACATTTTATATAAAAGTTGAATTTGATACAATACTTAACCCTCAAAAAAGGATATTTACTCGTATTTGGTCAAGCAAAGGTATCTATTCAAAAATGTCCAGGAACCCACAGGCTTCAGGTGTAACTATACCAGATTATATAGCAGAGAAATTAGAAAGAGATTGGGAGAAGTTCCTGAATCATCCAGTCCCTTACAAAGAAATAGTTTTTGCTGAAGAAGCAGAAGTTGATAGAACATTTACTGAAGGTGCAAAGAGGCGAATTACAGTCAATGCATATGAGCGTAGAGCAAAAGCCCGTACAATCTGCATTAATCACTACGGTTTGAATTGCTCAGTTTGTGATTTTAATTTTGAAAATGTCTATGGAAAAATTGGAATAGGTTTTATTCACGTACATCATCTAATACCATTATCAGAAAAAGGCAAGAACTACAAACTTAATACAATAACTGATTTACGTCCAGTTTGTCCAAATTGACACGCAATCATTCATCAACGCAGACCAGCTTACTCAATTGAGGAGTTGAAAGCCATTTTGAGAAAGAAGCAGAGAAATGTATAAAATTCGCACTCAGCCGCCCAGCTTTACTACGCTTATCCGTCTGCTTCCTCTAAGTTAACCGTTATTTGATTAATAAATTTTGAGGATAATATGGCATATTCATTTTTAGATTTTGCAATAGAAGTTCTATTAAAAGCAGAAAAACCTTTGACCTGACTTTGACACTTTATTTTCGTAAGTTATTGTATTATAATGACTTAACTTTTTAAAATGGTTATAGTTGTCAACACAAGGGGTTATTTTTGAGGGAATTTTAGCTCAAATATGAACTAATTTCTGCTTTATCTACTACATTTTTGAGATGTTTGATTTTCAAGATATTCAATATCTTACTGGCAAGTGGATTGTGCTTTGACCTCAGATAAAACACATTTTCAAGGGTTGAAAATTCCCACTGAAAAATGACCCACTTTTTCTGATACATCTGGATTCTTTGAGGATATTTGAACCAAATAGTAGCGGAAGCATCCTTGCTTCTGATAGGTTGTGATTTGCTTTTTCCCACAAGTCAGGATTCTTTGAGGATATTTGAACCAAATAATAACGGAAACATCCCTGCTTCCGATAGGTTGTGGTTTGCTTTTCCCAACAAGTCATGATTCTTTGAGTATATTTAAACCAAATAGTAGCGGAAGCATCCTTGCTTCCGATAGGTTGTGATTTGCTTTTCCCGACAAGTCGGGATTCTTTAAGGATATTTGAACCAAATAGTAGCGGAAGCATCCTTGCTTCTGATAGGTTGTGAGTTACTTTTTCCTACAAGTCAGGATTCTTTGAGGATACTTGAACCAAATAATAGCGGAAGCATCCTTGCTTCCGATAGGTTGTGATTTGCTTTTTCATACATGTCGGGATTCTTTGAGGATATTAGAATCAACACGGAAGCAGGGATGCTTCCGTTACTTTTAGTTGGGTCAATTTTCAGTCCCGAAATAATTCGTTTAATTCCTTTTTCAATCAGGTGATATGGTCTATTATTCGCTCTTGCTTTTATTTTTGTTTGAATCATTATGCAAAAAATTTTTAAATAAGAGCATAAACCACTTGAGCACTTGGACAAACTTTCTGTTTATGTAATTTTGGGCGCTGAAATTGGATCCCGACTTGGACATTGTTTGTTTTTTGATGCTAATTATTACCTTTCTAAACCCTTGTAAGTTATTAAAGTCTGGCAAGATGGTCTTGCATCTTATGGCTCTGCAATTGACATACTTACTGCTCTTTATATCTTTTCAAAAAAATGAAAAGTCAAGATTTTCTTTTGATTCTGGATTGTTTGGTAATTGTAGTCGCACTGGGCGGTGTTTTAATCAAATTGAATAATTTGTTTAACTTAATATTATATAAAGCCAAAATACACTCGTTGAAAGAGAATTTACATTGAATTTTTATTTTTCGTAAAGTTGAAAATTTAATTATACGACCTATAAAACTTTATGAGGCCTTGTTCTATTTCTCATTAGCTATCTTTTTATACTTGAACAAGAACAGCCCAAAATAATACTCTATAAGCTAATTGCATCAAAGAAAACAAATTGCTTTAATGAATTTGAATAATTAATTTTTGATAAGTTGAAAAATTATACAATAAAACTTGTCCTATGAAGACTGCCTACTGCAGACTGAAAGAGTCAATGCATAGTCAAAGTCATAAGGTAAATTTATCGGATAATCACCATTTTCTTAGTATCAATAAAATCACCAGCCCGCAGTTGATAGAAATATACTCCGCTGGGTAATGTAGAATGTAGAGTGTAGAATGTAGAATGTTTGCCTGCTTCATAATAACCATCAACTATTGTGTCAATTTCTTCTCCAATTGAATTGTAAAGTTTAATAGTATACCAACCGTTTATTGGCGACTGCCAACTAATTGTAGTGCCTGGTTTAACACCCAAAGTGGATTCACCTGAAGCTGAAAATGGATTAGGATAGTTTTGATATAATTCAAAGTTATTAGGAGTATTAAACTGTGTTTCGTCAATTGAAAGAGAATTTAGATCAATAATTTTTGACCAGATTTGATAGATGCCTGAAAAATCATCCATCCAATAAGCATAAAGACGATTCATCGAAGAAATTAAAGTTATAAAATCACCTTGATAATTGGATGGACCACCAATAACAGATTTTGGTTTAAATCTATGATCACTGATAGGAAATTCACGCCAGGTATTTCCGCCGTCTGTAGAACGAGCTAAAAAAACTTCAGCAGAATCACTGCTTGTGTTCCTATCATCATAAAATATTATGTTAACTCCGCCATTTTGATCTACAGTAATAGCTGGTAAATATTGAATTTTCCCATTATTCAAAGCATCTTGATTAACACGGATACCATTAGACCAAGTTATTCCATCATTATCTGAATATCTTAGAATAATGTCGTGATCACTTCCGGCAGGTAAGTTATTAATTTCATTTGTAACAATGTAAATTCTTCCACTGAATTGACTATTGGAATTATCAATTGCTATTCTCGGTAAACCATTTATTCTGATGTTTCCCTTACTAAGCAAAGTTCCTGTAACGCCATTAACATCAAAAATATTTTCAGATACAAACCAATTTGCTCCGCCATTTGTAGAAGTTGCTAAGCTGATAAAATCTTCTCTAATAGGTGGTGTTGAGGTCATTCCAGCCCAGGTTACAAATAATTTACCATTTTTGTTTACGGCTATTGCAGGACCAGACGATCTTGCCAGTGGATTTGTATTTATAGAAATTGGAGTACTCCAACTCGTCGCATTGTTTGAAGAAAAAGAGAACCAAACTCTATATGGCGAAGATTGAAAACTTACATAAGAAGTATAAATTCTTCCTCTAAATGGACTATTAGGCTCATCATCCATAAAAGTTGAGCCTTTATCTTCCACCTGGTGATTTGTTATTGTGTATGCTGAAGACCAAGTTTTTCCAGAATCATCTGAATAATGGCTATACTGTCCTAAAAATACTAATCCCATATGTGTAAGGACTAATCTGTTGTTTTGAGTAATAGCAACTCCGGGGTCTCCACCGTGATTAACTATCAAAGGACCGTTACAGGTATCAGAACCAAACCAACTAACACCAAAATTAGTAGAGACATAAACACCTTCACTTCTGAAAGCAGTTGCTGTGTTAAATGTTACTGCACTTCCAAAGAATAAGTTTGGGCTGCTTCTGCTTACAGTAACAATTGGTTCTGATTGAGTAACTGTGCTTGGAAAAATTCTAAAACTTTGTTGTGGTATTTGTGATATTAAATCAACATTTATAATAGCTATTAGAAAAAAAGTGAAAAATAAAATGAATTTGATTTTCTTTTTCATTTGAATTAAAGTTTATAACTAAAGTTTAAGCCTGCATAAATATTTCTTGGTTCACCGGTTTCATAATATCTACCATTAAAATCATTAATATTTATAAAACTAACATAACGTTTATCAAAGATATTACTTCCACCGACAAAAGCTGTTATTGAATAATGATCTAAATCAATGGTTAATCCTGCCATAATATTAGCGTAAAAATAATCAGGTGTTCTTTCAGAGTTTTTATCATTAACAAACATTCTTGAAATATAATCACAATCCCAGATTAACAATCCTGAAATTTTAGAAGATAATTCGAGTTCTTTTACGACTATGAAATTAATTATATGCTGAGGTACAGAAGGAACACGATTATTTTTATAATCTTCAATAACTGAACCGCCTGGATTAAAAATTATTGCTTTATAATCTTCATAAAAGAAATTTGTGTAAGTATAATTTATAACGAGTTCTGTTTCTTCAAATGGTTCGCTCATAAAGCCAATCTCAATTCCAGTTCTTCTTGTTTTAGCAGCATTTCGGAAGAAAGTTTTTAGATTTATTACATAAGGAATAATTTCATCTTCAATCAGATAATTAAAATATGTAACTTCAAAAATTATTTTCTTCATAAACTCATTTTCTTCATTCCTGATATTGCCCTTAATTCCTAATTCAAAGTTATTTGATTTCTGAGGTTTTAAATCTGGATTGATTGAGTAACTTAAATTTGATGTAAGTGGGCTATTTGCCATTTCAACAAGAGCAGGATAATCAAAACTAAGTCCATAAGAAGAATAGATTGCTATATCAGGAGTGAGCTTATAACTAATTCCAACTTTAGGAACAAATCCACTCATATTTCTTGTAGTGTCAGTAAATCCAAATGGAATATAAATATCTCTTAAATAGAGGTTGTTATCAAATCTACCAGATAAAAATAAATCGAGTTTGTTCTCAACTATTGTAAAGTGATCCATAAAATAAAAACCGATATTGTTCAAACTTTCGTTATACTCATTTAATACTGCCAATCCTTTATTACCACTGATATTATCAAACTGATTAATAGGACCAGTCTGAAAAGCGTAATCCATCCCAACTGTTAGTATATTTTTTTTATTAAAAATGTTTGCCCTGTTGGAAAATCTTACTATTCCTCCTAAAGTATATCTTGTATTAATAGAATAATACTCATTATCAACTTTAGTGAGTTCTTTAATACCAATAAGTCCTGTTAGCTCTAATTCATTTTGTTGTTTATCACCGAAATTAGTTATGTATCTGCTTGCAACTCTTCCTTTCTTTGTAATCTTTCTGAAATTTTGAGCAATAGCACTCGGGTCTGCTGCAAAAGGATCACTTTCGAATTCTGCTTTAGTAAGTGAACCCGGTAAAAAACTAACACTATTTATAAAATTTGAATGTATCGAAAGGACAGAATTTGTCCCAATAAATGCCTCGTAAATTGAATTTACAAGATGTTGTGATTCTCTACTGTGTTTTCTAAATCCATCAATATTTCTATAGTTATAAGAAAGAAATAGTCTGTTATCTTTATTCTTCAATCCTAATTTAAAACCGTTTTGTCTGTAACCAAATTTTGCCATTTGGTTAAAAGTTCCAATGTAGTTTTTAGGGAAATAAATATCTGTTATGAAATTTATTACTCCGCCGGGAGCATTGGAATAAAGAGTAGATAAATTACCTTTTACAACTTCAACTCCACCAAGAGATGTTAAATCAATCGCATCAATAACTGATTCACCATCAGGCTCAGATTCAGGAATTCCGTCTTGCAAAACTTTAACTCCTCGAATTCCTGAATTAGACCTCGTTCCAAAACCTCGAATTGAAATCCTTAAATCGTGAGTACCAAATCTATTCTGAAGGAATAAACCTGGTACGTCAGCTAAAACATCTCTTGCAGAAACTTTCTTGCCGTAAGCAAGCTCTTTCTTGTCAACAAGAAAAACAGAATAGGGAATATCAATAATTTTTTCAGTAGATCTTGTTCCTACTACAACAACATCTTGAATTTTATATTCTGTTGTGTCTTTATATTCAACCTCCTGAGCAAGTATTTGAAAGCTGAAAAAGAAATAAATAGTTATAAGTTGATATGTTATTTTTTTAACCATTTGATATCAAATAATTATTTTATTAAATATGAATAACTCTTTTAATTGATAATAATTTTTTAAGAGATTTATTTCTAAAATCTATAATTATGAACAATAATTTCTTTTAATTAAACACAAGTTTACAAAGAAATTTTTTGAACTTAATAATAATAATGAACTTCAATTCAAACATAAAAACAGGAGCTGACAAAATTTTTCTAAAATAATTTCCCATTTTGTCAGCCCGCATAAATTAAACTAACGAATTCCCACTGTAATAGAAGCAGTAATATTTCTTGGAAGTCCTGGTTCTAGATAAACAGGAACACCATTAACAATATCAGGATTTATAAAAGCAGAAGCAGCATATTTCTTATCAGTAAGATTATTAAAAGAAATAAATCCTGAAATAGATAAATTATTTGTTAATCTCATAAAATTTTTCAATCCTAGAACTGCATTTAAAATGTTATAGGCAGGAACTTCTATTTTATTAGCATCATCAGCAAAATATTTTCCTAAACCCTTAAAACTCAAGCCTAAATAGATTCCACTCAAAAATTCAGGTGCATAATTTATAGAAGCATAATAAATTAAATCCGGAATTCCTGCAACTAAATTATCTTTATAGTTTGCAAATTTGCCCGGCTTTCCGAAATGTACTGAATCCACAGTATATTGATTGTACTTATTATTCGAATACGTGAGCGAGCCTTGAAAACTAATTCCATTTGCAAATTGAACATTTAATCCTGTTTCTAAACCGATTCTATTGGTTTCCCCAGCAGTAAAGTAGAATACTCCACCACGGTAAGGTATTATATCATTTTTTATTTTAATGTAATAAAATGCTACATCATAGCTTAAAGATTGTAAGAAACTATTATTTGAAAGATAAATTACCTGTTTAGTACCAAGTTCGAGTGTAGTTGATTGAATCGCATCAAGTAAAGGATTGATTAAATAAACAGTATCTTGTCCGAAAGTACCTGGAGGGTCGGTTTCATTTCCTGCAGGAACTTCAACTCCGCCACCAAGATTGAAATAAGCGCTGTGAGAATTATTAAACAAATAACTAATTCCAGCTTTAGGAGTAAATTTCTCGAAAGATTTTTTTTGTAAACCAAATTTTGGTTGAAGAAAATTTTCTGCATAATAAGTTAGCACATCATATCTGCAACCAACAATTATATTAACTTTTTCATTGAATCTGATTTCATTCTGAAGGAAAGCTCCAAAGATATTAGCTCCTTCTCTTTTATTAGTTCGAAGTGTTGAACCTCTTCCGTTTGTTGAAGATAGATTATAAAACAAAATAGCACCATCCTGATATGCTTCATCAAATCCAAGTACTAACTTATTAGATATTTCATTAGAGAACTGCAAAGAATTTCGATAAATAAGATTTCCACCAACGTGATATCTTGTAAAATCACGGAAAGTGTTTCTTTCAGAACGCTGTAAGTATTTGGGATTAACAAATACCATACTCGAGAAACCGTGAATATAATTAATATCGTGTTCTAAAGTAATTCCAACTCTGCCAAGTCTATTGTATCTTCTTTCATCTCTTTGTTTATAAGTGCGATTTGATTGTTGATAGTTTGAATCAAATTGAGCTTTTGTAAGAGGCCCAGGAATATGAAATAAATTACCAGTGCCGACCAGATGAACTCCAAGTTTTGTTTTTTCGGCTAAATCTGTAACTAAATCTAAGTTTATAACAGTTCTTTTAGAACCAGAGCGTTCTCTCCAGCCATCAAAGGTAATATTTGAAATCCCGAGAGATAATCTTCCATTTCCTAATTTAGTTCCAGCTTTAAGTAAATATTTCTTGAAACCAAAACTACCAAAAGTTCCACCGACATTAAAAAAAGGTTCATCAAAATTGTATAATGTAGAAACATTAACTACACCACCACTTGCATTTCCCCAAAGGGCAGAAGAGTTAGAGCGAATTACTTCAATGTTATCTGCTAAACTTAAGTCAATATTGTCAAATGATGTTCTTCCGTCAGGTTCTGTTTCTGGGATTCCGTTCAACATAATTCTGACTCCCCTTGAAGTGCCATAATTTGAACGATCGCCTGCACCTCTAGCGCCAAATCCTCTTATTACTAATCGAACATCTTGATTTCCAGCTCTTGATTGTGCTAATACGCCTGGGACTGATGATAATGCTTCGTCTAAACCATATCCTTTAGTGTTCTGAATTTGTTCTCTTAAAAGTATAGAAACTGCATAAGGAACTTCGATAACATTTTCAGCATATCTTGTTGCAGTAACAGTAACTTGTTCTAATTGAAATTTGAGTGTATCCTTTTGAGCATCTTTTTGAACTTGTGATATTATTTGGCTATTAAATAAAATTATATGTATAAAAGTCAGAACAAAATATTTTATAGAATTTGACATAATAAACTCCTAAAGTTAATTCAATTGTATTAATCGTGATAATGTTTATGAATTATGAAAAATTTGTTTTTATAATCTTTATCTAAAGTTAATTTAAAGATATACCTTCAAACTCTGATGAGGCTGTCTAATCATTTAGTTTTCAGGAAACTTTAATGATTAAATCTAATTTTAATTAAGTTTTATACAGTGTAGCACAGATTAGTAATATCTGTTACTTTTTTATCAGCCTCAAAGTGATATTTCTAATAATCATTAAAAAATTTTTCAGAATTCACTTTTTATAATTACTATTAAAAGAGATTTGAAAATTTAGGAGGGGGTGTATTTATTTCGATAAAGTTGTCTAACAATTTTTTAGATTCATAAAAGCAGTAAGCAATTAATTCAATATTACGGCTTGATGAATCTGTTTGATGGAAATAAAGGCTTAAGAATGGATAAAATATAATTTTTAATGGCTGGTTTGATTTAGATTCTTTTGATGAATTATCGAATATATGCAAGAGTTGTTCGAGTAGGTTTTCATATTTATCAATATAACATAAAAAACGTAACGAATCAGCATCTGATAAATCCTTTTTGATGTCATACATTTGTCCATTGAATCTAAATTCATTTTCATCAATTCTTTCAAATTTTATGGTATTATTAATAACATCT
>Ga0308389_1002832_pt1 | contig 10539 bp, 7 predicted proteins | sample Hotspr2Sample148_FD_202362 | JGI IMG/M metagenome (GOLD analysis project Ga0308389, IMG submission 202362) | Hot spring phototrophic mat microbial communities from Mushroom Spring, Yellowstone National Park, Wyoming, United States - 20040719_148 ... | reverse complement strand
CTTCCAGGGCGCCTTGGCGGAGCAGGCCGAGGCCTTCTTGGCCGGGGTTGCCCAGGATGGGGGAGCCAGAGGCGTCTGTTTCGGCGTATAAATTTTCACCTATCTTGAGCAGCCCATCCGGGTTGATGAAGGTTGCCAGTTCAATTTGGCCCACCTGGCTCATTTGGGGGTTGTTCGGCTGTTTGACCGAAACAATCCCCTCCGGACTGATCGAAATGCCGATGGCATCCTGCGGGATGGAAATAGGGGGATCGAGCAACCGCCCCGTGTAGGCCGATCCGACCACCAAATACCCGTTGGCGTTGACGTTCAGCGAGCCGGCCCGGGTGTAGTAAATCTGGCCGGAGGGATCGGCCACTTTGAAGAATCCGGGTCCCTCGATGGCCACGTCGAGTTCTCGGTCGGTTTGGAGGAAGCTACCTTGATCGAAGTTGGTTTGGGTGCTACTCAGACGAACCCCCAAGCCGACCGAAACGCCCGTCGGCGTCGGCTCCGAAGCCCGATCTTCGATCCCCGGCAGCCGGTCGTGTTGGTAGTAGAGGTCTTCAAAATTGGCCCGGTCTCGTTTGTAGGCGGTGGTAGAGACGTTGGCCAGGTTGTTGGCCACCACATTGAGTTTCGTTTCCATGGCGGCCATGCCGGTGGCCGCCGCTTGTAAAGCCTGGATGCCCATATCCATCCTGCTCCTGGAAGAAAGAAGTGCTTAGACCCTTAAGAGCCGTTCCACCAAACCGCTGAGCATTTGATCCTGTGCTTTGACGAGGTTCAAATTGGCTTCGATCAGACGAGAGGCTTCGATCAGTTCCAGCATTTCTAAGGCGGGGCGCACGCCGGAACGTTCCAAAAAACCTTGTAAGACTTTGCGTTGGGCCGGTGGAAGAGGTTCCGGCTCGTTCTGGGTGCGGAACAAATTTTCCCCTACTCGCTCCGGCGTGTCTCCCGAGGCGGGTTTTACCACCGCCAACAGGCGCCGAAAGCCCCCCTGCACAATTTCCCCCGCCGAATTAATATCAAAAGGCCTGCTCGGCTGGGGAAGCACAATGGGGGCGCCGTCCTCGCCCAGAACCAGGTACCCTTGTTGGGTAACCAGTTCCCCACGGCTGGAAAGGCGGAAATTGCCCGCCCGGGTCAGGAACCGCTGGCCGTCTTTTTCCACCAAAAAGAAGCCTTCTGCTTCCAGGGCTACGTCGGTGGGGATTTCGGTGCGTTCCAGGGGGCCGGGGGTAAAATCGGTGGGCGTTTCCCGCACCATCACGCCGCCGCCCACCTGGTTGATCGACCCGCTTCCAGGTTGGTCTTCGCCCTGCTCAATGGCCTCGGCATATCGAGCCTGGAAGATGGCCAACTGCCGCTTAAACCCGGCCGTATCCACGTTAGCCAGGTTGTTGGCGATCACTTCCAGGCGTTTGGCCTGTGCATGGGCGCCTTCGGCGGCGATGTACAATCCATACGGCATCTGAGCCGAACTCCCTTCCCAACCGCACTCCCAAATGAAGAGTTTTGCCGAGAAAAGTCTTTCGCACCTTCCGGGGCCGGGGTGGAATCCTCCCGCAGGAAGATGCTGCGATCCCGAACCCCCCAGTAGGTGGTCTATCCCGGGGCTGTGGAGCGGTTAGCAATCGGCGTGCCAAAAACATTCCCTAAAGGGCCCCGAAAACAATTTGCTTCCTATCTTGTTAGCAGATAAGAAGTTAGATTTTTTGATCTCTTTGGCCAATCCGGACCCTTTCCCAGCAGCGACCTCGCCCCCGCCGCTTCCCTTTCAGACAAAATAGGCAAAACTTGCCGATCCGCCCCGTAAAACTTGCCAATTCTCCCAATTTTCCGGGGAGCTTCCCCAAACCGACGGTCCACGCTACAATAGGGCCCGTTCCCAGGGTACATAACTCCGATCATCCGGAGGCCCCTGTCCAATTCGAAAGGACCTGGTTGGCAGGTCCGAGAGGCATCATCTATGTGCTCTTCCCCATCTTGCAGAAGCAGATGCTGGGATTGGTACCATTTTAGTTGAAAGCAGCACACCGCTGTGTCATTCCTGCGCAAGCAGGAATACAGGCTGCTTTGTGCCTGCTACGGTGTTTCTGTTGGGCAAGGGGGAACTCGAGAAATCCTTTCTGGATTCCCGCTTTCGCGGGAATGACACTTGATGGAGGTTCGGGCAAAAATCCCCGCGGCTTCGGTCGGCTAAAATGTTCCAGATTGTGGAGAAACTTTCAGAAAAGGCAGACTTTGTTGTAAAGGTTTTTTATGCACGTTTTGATCGAACAACTGACGTCCACTGGAGTGGTGGTTACTGATGGAGCATGGGCCACCCAACTGCACCGGTTGGGTTTGCCTGTGGGGGCCCCTCCGGAGCGGTGGAACCTGGAGCATCCGGATCGGGTCCAGCAGGTGGCCCGCTCCTATGTCGAAGCCGGCAGCCTCATTATTTTGACGAACACGTTTGGGGGGAATCGGCTGAGTCTGGCCCGGCACGGACTGGCCGACCAAATCCGTCAGGTCAATCAGATTGGTGTGGAAATTTCGCTTCGAGCGGCCGGCCAGCAGGCGCTGGTGTTTGCCTCGGTAGGTCCCACCGGCAAAATGCTATTGACCGGCGACACGACTTCCGAAGAACTCCAATCGGTCTTTGAAGAACAGTGCCAACTGCTGGCCGAGGCCGGAGCCGATGGCATTGTGATCGAAACCATGTCCGACTTGGAGGAGGCGGCTATAGCGGTTCGGGCGGCCAAAGGGACGGGGCTGCCGGTGGTGGCCTGTATGGTATTTGCCTCGGGCCGGGATAAGGATCGCACCCTGATGGGCAACACTCCGGAGCAGGCGGCCGAAGCACTGACCCAGGCGGGGGCTGATGGGGTGGGCGCCAACTGTGGCCAGGGGATAGAAACATTTGTTCCTATCTGCCGACGGCTCCGCTCGGCCACCGATCGGCCTATCTGGATCAAACCCAATGCCGGACTGCCGGAGTTGGTCGATGGCCAGCCGCAATACCGCCAAACGCCGGAACAGTTTGCCTCCTCCGTGCCGGCTCTGGTGGAAGCGGGGGCGGCGTTTTTAGGTGGTTGCTGCGGCACCTCGCCAGACTTTATCCGCGCTATCCGGATGCAACTGGCCCAAATGGGCTGAACCACTGGCCCAAACGGACTGGACAACTGGCCCAAATCGGCTGAACACCCCGGGCCTTCGGGTTAGGCCAATCCCTCGGCGAGTTTGCCTATGTTGTCTCGTACGCCAGACGAGCGGTCCATGGGAGGTCCAGACGGATGAATTCCCGAGAACGGGTAATGTGTGCGTTAGAACATCGGGAGCCGGACCGGGTGCCCATCGACGTGGGCGCCACCCGGCAGACCGGCATTGCCGCCTCCACCTACCATAAACTGAAACAACTCCTCGGCATTTCTACGCCCACTCGGGTGTATGACCTTTATCAGATGTTGGCCGAGATCGAGCGTCCGGTTCTCGAGCGGCTAGGCGGGGATGTGGTGGGGTTGCAGCGGCCGGCGGTGGCCTTCGGCATCCGAAACGAACGCTGGAAGCCGTGGAAACTTTTTGACGGCACGCCGGTGGAGGTGCCCGGGGATTTTAACCCGTTGGTGCGGGCCAATGGGGACCTGTTGCTTTTGCATCCGGACGGTCGGCCCATGGCGCTGATGCCCCGGGGCGGCTTCTATTTCGACCGAGTGGATAAGTATCCCGGAGCCGCCCATGTGGATCCGGAGAAGCTCGAATTGCCGTTGCTTAGCCAGGAAGAATGCGACCATCTGCGCGCCCAGGCGGAGGCCTGGCACCAAAACTCCGATTATGCCATTATGGTCGCCATGGGGCCGCCGTATGAACTGTTTTTCGGCTTGGGGATCGGCGATTTTTCCGCCTGGATGATCACCCTGGCCACCGAACCCGAGTATGTGCGCCAACTGTATGAACGGATCGTCGAGGCCTGGCTGGAAAATCTACGTCGGCTGGCCGGGGCCGTGGGCGATTTGGTCCAGATCGTCCAATTTAACGACGACCTAGGCACCCAGAACGCTCCATTCCTTTCGGTGGGCATGTTTCGAGAGCTGATCATGCCCTATTACAAACGGGGCCTAGACTGGATCCATCAGAATACCCGGTGGAAAGTCTTCATGCATAGCGACGGGGCCATCTATCCGTTCCTGCCCAGTCTGATCGAAATGGGCGTGGACATCATCAACCCGGTCCAGACCACCGCCAAGGGGATGGATCCGGTGAAACTCAAACGGGAGTTCGGGGATCGGCTGGTGTTTTGGGGGGCTGCCTGCGACTGCCAAAAGACGCTGCCGTTTGGCACGCCGGATCAGGTGGCCGAAGAGGTCCGGGAAAACATCCGCATCTTGGCGCCCGGCGGCGGCTATGTGTTGGCCAGTGTCCATAACATCCAAGCCGGGGTCCCGCCGAAAAACGTACTGGCCCTGTTTGAGACGGCCCAAGAAGCCGGACGGTATGAATATCTGTAAATATGTTCCCTTTTGGGATTCGGCTTCTCCTCCCTCGTCCCACTACTTCCCGAGAAAGTCGAACGTATTGCCCAAGCCTCCGGTGCACGCTCCGGCGGTATTTCGATGGGCCGGAGGACCAACCGGGCTGAGGCTCACCGATTGGTTCCATGATTCTTCCGGGGGGCTACCTTTTTATTCTTCCGGTTCCAAGGGGCCGCCTTCTGGAAGCATCGGTTCCAGGGGGCAGCCTGTGCATTTGGGTTGCCGTCGGCAGTGCTCCTTGCCCACTCGGACCAGCAGGGCATGATATTCATTGAATAGCTGGGCATCGGCCGGTAATTGGCTTTCGAAATATTCTTTGATTTCGTAGTAGTCGGCCTGAAAGCTGATCCAGCCATGGCGGGCCAAGACGCGATGGGTATAAGTATCCACGACAAAGGTGGCAAAGCCGCCGGCATAGAGGAGGATGGAATCGGCGGTTTCCGGCCCGATGCCGGGTGTCTGAAGGAGTTCTGTGCGGAGTGCGTCCAGCGGTCTGGAGAACATTTGTTCCAATGAGCCGCCGTACCGCCGGACGATCATCTCCAGCAGATTGCGAAGCCGACGGGCTTTGATCCGGTAATAACCGGCCGGCCGGATCAATTCTTCCAGTTCGGGCAGGGGCACCTTGGCCAGGCGCCGAGGCGTCAGCAGTCCAGCCTCCCGCAGGTTTTGGATGACTCGTTCCACGTTCTTCCAATTGGTATTTTGCACCAGCACCGCACCGACGATGACCTCAAACGGTCCATCGCCGGGCCACCAATGCTGTGGCCCATACGCCGCATATAACCGCTTATAGACTTCCTGTACGATGCTGTTCATCGTTTTCGCCCATGGGATGGTACTGCCCGGCTTCGGGCGGCCCCGCAAAAGCTGAACGTCCGGCTGCTTGGCTCAAGCCGAGGGCCGGATGACGTCGAAAATGATGTGGGAAGCTGTCTGGGGAGTTTTCGGATGCAAGCAGACCAACCGGTGGCATCAGCCGATCCATTTCCCCCCGAAGCACTCGAACCCGAAGCCGGCGAGGATTACTGGTCGGAGTCCCGTCGGCCATGGGTGAGCTTACTTTTTTTAACACCGCTGCTGGTGGTTTATGAAGGGGGGGTGTTGGTGGACCCCGGGGCTGGAGCCCGCAATGGGGCCGATCTTTGGCTCCGCATGGCCCTGGACTGGCTAGGCTTGGGACATGATTTTCTCTTGCCCGCCGGGTTGGTGGGCATCCTGCTGGCTTGGCACTATACGACCGGGGGGTCGTGGCGAGTCGCCCCAGCCACTCTGTTCGGCATGGCCGTGGAGTGCAGCCTGCTTTCGGTGCTGCTTTGGCTAGTGCTTTGGTGGCAGGGGAGCCTGTGGCAGATGCCCGGGCTGGCGGAGGCAAGGAGCTTGCCCACGTGGATGATACGGATGATCAGTTATCTGGGAGCCGGGCTGTATGAAGAACTTTTGTTCCGTTTGATGCTTTTACCGGTCGCAGTGGGTCTGCTGCGCCTGGGGGGGTTGGGCATCTGGCAAAGCTTTCTTGCTGCGGCGCTGGCGACCAGTGGGCTTTTTGCCCTGGCCCACCACCTCGGACCGGCCGGGGAACCCTGGAACCCAGCTGTCTTAGGGTTTCGGTGGGTGGCCGGGATGTTCTTCTGCGGTCTGTTTTGGTTCCGAGGGTTCGGCATTGCCGCCGGCACCCATGCAGGCTATGACATTCTGGTCGGCCTGCTCCTGGCCCAGGGAGGGTCCTAACTAGAGCTGCCGGAATCACCAACCGAACGGCTACAATCCGGCTCCCCCAGGCGGATTGCCTTCCTCGGGACTCGGCTGGGGTAACGGATGGGTCAACTTCTTCCTGTTCTTTCTGTGTGGCTGACAGGTCGCATTTCCATCTTCGCCCAAGCGGTTCAGAAGGGGCCGGTTGCGCGTAATTTTTTCGCGATGCCCCTCCGGAGCTTTCACAGCCCGGAGGATGGCCGGAGGATGGGCAGTGGATAACCAAAAAGAGTGCAGCAAAATGAAACACCGATGCTAGCAGTTCTAGCAGGATGGAGGGGGGAGCGTCTGAAATCTTCCCGTGATCCTTCTCTTCGGAACACCATTTGCACACGCCCCTTTCGACCGGTGTTTTCTCCAACCCCTCTTGGTCCTCGAAAAACCCGACGCTATAATAACCACCAAAGAGAGTGTTGGCTTTCTTCTCTGTACAATCGGAGAAGATGTTTCGGCTTGGCGTGGGAAGAAAGCCGATGATTAAACGGAGGAGCGTGTTGGTTGGGATAGGTAAAAAATTTCATTCACAGGGATTTTTCAAGGACCGTTGCCGTGCTGAGCGTTCGTCCTAAAGTGGCGGAATTGGTGTTTGTGGTGTACGGCCGGCCTTTACATCCGGAATTGTTTCAGGTGGTTCAGTCTCGGCATATTGAGTATGGGAGCTATCGGGCCAAGTTGGCGATTACCACGGCCGGGCATGTAATTACCTGGAACTATGCGGACCTGGTGCTTACGGAGGTGGCCACCTCCGCCCAGCATCCGTTGCCCGAACTGCGGCGATTGATTTACCAGCGGCTCCGGGAAAGCCGACAAGAACGCATCCAGTGCCGAGGCGGCATCCAATATCAGGTCCAGTTCCAGCTTGAGCAACTGGCGTCGGAGGAGTTTTGGTCCTTCCAACGGGAGTTGGAACTGCCGGACCAGGAGCCGGAAGGCTTGTATTACAAGTTTGCCTCCAATGGCCGGATTGCGCTGGGCGCCATCAGCTACATCCATACGGAATGCCGACAGCGCAGTTTCCGGGTGCGGGCCTTCCATACCTTCCCGGACGATTATGCCATCGTCAAAACCGAGTCGCTTTTCCAATTGCCCTGACCGTGCGCACCTGTCCGCCCCCGTCCAAAGGAGAACATGGGAAGGTCTCCCAAGCTGCTCGGCGATCCTGCCCGTACCATGGACCCGTCAGGATTTTGTGGGCTGGTTCTGGAGATGCGGTAGGCGTGGTTTTCATGACAAGAGGGCGACCTTCCCAGCATCCTGCAGCGAGGACGGCGGGAATAACCGAGAAATGTTTCCTTATCTGAGGATACATTTTATTATTAGTATTGTTGCGTTTTCTGGTCCGGAGGCCCCCTACCGATGCAGCAAGCGACGATTCGGATTATGCCCTGCCTGGACATGCAGAATGGGCGGGTGGTCAAGGGGGTGCATTTTGTCAACATCCGGGATGCCGGCGATCCAGTGGCCTGTGCCCAGGCCTACTGCGAAGCCGGTGCGGATGAGCTGGCTTTGTTGGATATCACGGCCACGGTGGAAAATCGGCCCACCATGTTGGAGGTGGTCCGTCGGGTGGCCGAGGTAACCACGGTCCCTTTTACTGTCGGAGGCGGCATCGGCGATTTACGCTCCGCAGCGGCGGTGTTGGAAGCGGGGGCCGATAAAATCTCGGTCAGCTCGGCCGCCTTTCGCCGCCCGGAATTGATCGGCCAGCTTCTTGACGAGTTCGGCCCTCAGCGGGTGACCGTAGCCATCGATGTGGATCAGAACCCTCAGATGCCCTCTGGCTATGAGGTGTATATTGACGGCGGTCGGACAGCCACCGGCGTGGATGCCCTGGAGTGGGCCAAACGGGTGGATGGCTACGGGGTGCAAGTCATTCTGCCTACCAGCAAGGCGGCCGACGGGGCCAAGACCGGCTACGATCTGCCCCTGATCCGTCTGCTTCGAGCACATACCAACGCCGAAATCGTGGCCAGTGGCGGCGCAGGGGCTTTGGAACACTTCTTGGAAGCGGCTCAGGCCGGGGCCACCATCCTCTTGGCTGCCTCGGTCTTCCATTTCGGCCTGATCAAAATCCCGGATCTGAAGGCGTACCTCCGCTCCCACGGCCTGCCGGTACCCTAGGGGGCTGTGCTGGGGCCTCCGGATACTCTTCCTGCCCCCGGGCTGCTGGTCCCATACAAGATCGGTTTGCTACTATACGGCCCTATCCCCTCCACCAAAGCCAAGCCCAAAGATTCTGTTTCCGCCGATGTCGGGCTAGGTGGCTGCCTATCCCGGCTGGTCGAGGGTTTGCCTCTCTCTGACCTAGTGGGCCGGTCGAATAGTAGTAATAGTAGTATTCGTCGGTCTAATAGTAATAGTCTGTGGGTGCGATAGCCGCCGGTCCATCGGCCGGGCCCTTCTTCTCAACACCCCAAATACGCCCGTAGGGCATTAATCCCCCAATATGGCATTAATATGATCCCCTAGAATTATTAGAACTATCGGGGGATTCGCTATCCCCAAGAAGTATGAAAAAAGGCCCCTCCGGATTTTCAAAAATTTTCCAAAAACCCCATGCCAAATGCTTGCGTTTCGTTTCGGGCTAATTATATTAAAACCTAGCTCCGGGAAAGTCTGGGAAAATTTTAGGTCAACTACTTGCATTTCTTTTCGGCCTAATTACACTAAAAACTAGCTTCCCGTACTCTGGGTAGTTTGTGCTGAGTTTTCCGAAGGGATGGAATACACAAAGGTTGGGGGAGTCCACAATGCGGGGTTCTGGTTTGCCTCGCTGGAGGCCCAAGCGACCGGCTTCTGTTTCGGGGGTGGTGAGAAGGCATAGGCTTCTTTATACATATCTACATGTTTCCTTTTTCTCTTCTTTTTTGGAAGAAGCCAAAAGGACGTTTAGCCAGGAAATACAAGGGAAAGGAAAAAGCTTATCCTGCCGGTAGGGTGTTCGATGAAAAGGAGGGCACCGATGGTACAGGCGATGCGGAGACGTGTGTGGTGGTATCGGGGGTTGGTCTATCTCACGTTGGCCAGCCTGGTCTGGGGCCAGACCGTTTGGCCGATAAGCTCGCTTTTCTGGCAAGGCTTTTCCGAGGGGCAATCTGCTTCGGCTCAGGCCGCGGTGCTCACCTGGGACGCCAATACAATCACTTCCGGCGCCCAGGACGGCGCCGGCACATGGAATACCACCAATATGAATTGGTGGGATCCCACGCTGGGAATGAACGTTTCCTGGAACAACAGCACCCCGGATAGCGCCGTCATCGGTGCCGGTTCGGGTGCGGCGGGCACGATTACCCTGAGCGGCACGATCAACGTGGCCGGTATCCAGTTTGCCGCCCCCGGCAGCGGCAACTACACCCTCTCCGGCGGTACGTTGACCTTAACCTCGCCCACCATTGACGTGGCTTCGGGCCTGTCGCCGACGATCGGCTCCGTCATTGCCGGCACCGCCGGCCTAACGAAAACCGGCTCCGGCACGCTGGTCCTCAGCGGCACGAACACTTTTACCGGCGGCATTACGATTACCGGCGGCGTCCTTTCGGTAAGTGCGGATGGCAATCTGAACGGCACGAACAATGCCATTCTGCTTAACGGCGGTACGCTTCGGAACACCGCTTCCGGCCAAGTTACCCCCGGCACGATTACCATCGGCTCTTCCGGCGGTACGATCGACGTCGCAGCCGCTCATCCGGGCAAAATCTATTTAGCAGCAGGTCGGTTAGCCGGTTCCGGCCAGTTGACCAAAATCGGAGCCGGTACCCTCCAATTGGCCGGTGCCAATACCGGTTTTACTGGTTCGGTGGTGCTGAATGCCGGCAACTTAGAAATTCAGAACACGCAAGCCTTGGGTACCACCCCGCCGACCATTACCGTCAATGGCGGGGAGCTGGTCATGAGCAATCTGACCTGGACGGGCAATGTGGTGCTCAATGGCGGCCGCATCAGCGGTAATAACGGCAATAGCACCTATTCCGGAACGATCACGGCCAATGCGGCTTTTGAAGTCGGACTCCGCGACTTTCACGCCACCGGAACCGCCCGGACTCTTACCTTAAGCGGTTCTTTGGTGGGCAGCGGTGACCTCACGACCGTAGGGCCTACCAGCGGCACCGGCACTCTGATTCTTTCCGGCACGAACAGCGGCTATACGGGGATCATTCGGCCGGCGACCAATACGCTGGTGCAGATCAATTCCGCTTCTGCTTTGGGAGGGGCCGGGGTAGTGCTTGCTGGCGGCACGGCCCGCATCTACGGGGCCAGCAGCACCGTGCAGAATCCCGGCGTCAAC
>Ga0308389_1002831_pt1 | contig 10541 bp, 13 predicted proteins | sample Hotspr2Sample148_FD_202362 | JGI IMG/M metagenome (GOLD analysis project Ga0308389, IMG submission 202362) | Hot spring phototrophic mat microbial communities from Mushroom Spring, Yellowstone National Park, Wyoming, United States - 20040719_148 ... | reverse complement strand
TTTAAAAATTTATGCTTTAAAGATTGAGATTGAAATCAATCAATTTTATAAAAAAGATTATTTATTAGTTTACAAACAAAAGAATTGACAAAATAATAATAATTTTACAAATTTATAACAAAATTTTTTAAGGGATATTTCATTGAAGGATATTATAAAAGTATTTAAAGAAGTTTTTCCAAACTTAAACCAAAATCAAATTGATGCAATCTTAACCACAGAGGGACCACTTTTAATTCTTGCCGGTTCCCGGACCGGAAAAACTCTTACGCTTATTCTTCGAACGCTGTATCTCGTTATTTCTGGTAAGGCAAAACTAAACGAAATTGTTTTAACTACCTTTACCGAAAAATCTGCTTTCGAAATACGAGATAAAATTTTTTCAGGTTGCAGAAAAGATTGGTTATACAGAAAAACTAAGTGACTTAAAAATTGGAACCTTCCATAATTATGTAATGATTTAATCTTAGAAAATCTTTCTTCAAGAAAATGGACGTTATTTAAGAATATGGAGCTCGAAATGGCAAACAATCAAAGAATCCGTAAAATACCTCAATAAGATTACCGAAGAATTGATAGAAATTCGAACACTAGAAAATCAACAAGGTTTTTATCCTTTACTTGCAAAAGTATATCGATCTTACGAAGAATTGCTTTACCAAAACAATAAAATCGATTTTGCCTAATTACAAAAAATCTTTTACGACTTGTTAAATCATCCAGATGTATACAAAAAAATCAACCGGGTATAAAGTATATTATGGTAGATGAATACCAAGATTATATTCAAGAACAGATTCTTGTTAAATTGACATATCCAAAAAAATAATCTCTGCGTTGCAGAAGAAGATCAAACAATTTATCGATTTTGCGCAGAAACTGTAAGAAATATATTAGAATTTCCTGTTGTATTTGTAGGTTTTCTGAATAAAAATTTTTTGGTTCAAAAGGAGGAAGATAAATATCTTTTACCCTTTTCGAAAAGAGGTGCTTTCGAAACAGAAGAACGGATGACGCAATTCGTTCAGATAAGACATTATTATGTAGCTTTTTCGCGAGCTCAGAATCTTCTTGTTTTGAAAACATCTGTCAATCCCAACGACTGGTTCGAACCTAATTTTAGTCTAGTTTCTTTGATGAACCAAAGTTTTCGCTCCAATACTCATTTTCCAAAAAAACTTTTTCGATTTCCGAAATAAACCTATACGAAAACTGTCCACAACAATTTTTATTCTATCGCGAATTTAATTTCGAACCATTGCACTCATCTTTTTTTTGTCGAATTAGTAAAAAATACGATTGAAGATATCCATCGTGCAATTCTAACAAAAAAGCCATTTGACGAAGTAGATATTGTAGATTGGTTAGATGCGAATTATGAATATCTAACCAAAAAAGGTTTAAGAAAAATCTCAAAAGTGGACAAAGATACTGCATTAAAACAAGTGATCAATTATTATCTACAAAACGAAGACTTTTTAAGGAATATTTCTGCAATGAATCTTAAACTATCTTTCGGTAAAGAAAACTACTTTCTTACGGGGAAGGTAGATTTGTTGGTAAATCGAAACGGAAATTTAGAAATTGTTATTTTAAGGTTCAAAAAAAACAGCCTATAAACCATCCCGTAGTAAAAAAATATTTACATCAATTGTATCTTTTCGCATATTTATTAAATCAAAGATGCAAAAGACTCATAGAATGAATGTATATATATAGTACATCGGAAAAAAAACGAACACCGAAAAAGAAATAAAAAAAATTACGGAGCTTTGATAAAATTGTAGATAAGATAAAACAAAAAAGGTTTGATGTAAAAAATCCACCAGAACGTCACATCTGTAAAGATTGCGATTTTAAACATTTTGTACGAATCAAGGAATTATCGATTATCCAGAAGAAGCATAATCAACCAACATCATGGCTGATTATGCAAAAATTCTTAGAAATTGATTGCTTTTTCGAATCCTACAAAGATACCTTCGATTTGTTCTTTGTTTGTTCCGTTATAAACATAAAACTTATCTGACAATAATTCTGCTACATTGTAAATATCGCTTAAACTTGTGATATTATTGTTAAAACTTAATGTATATCCATTGTAATTTTTGTATTTAACTAGATTAACTTCTTTATGTATAGGCAAGTTTGATTAAAAAATCCGTAGCTAGATAAAAACCAAAACCAGCTTCGTAGTATTGTTTCGATAAACTATAATCGCTTTCGATGTTTTCTAAGTTAACGTTGATATTGCTTCCAGTAAAAGTAAAGTTATTTAGAATGTAGTTGATTTTGTTAGAACGTTCAGGATAAGATTCGTATTTTCCATAGAGAAAGAATGTTTGTCTATAATAACTATATAAAGGGATAGCAAATTCCAAACCGATAAGAGGATTAAAAATTCTTGCATCAAAAGAACCATTCTGATTGGTAAAAAATGCTAATCCACTATTAGAATATCCAACCGCATTTTTGCTATAACCATGGTGGGTTAAGGAACCACCAACAAGGAGAATTAAATCGAACATGCCATCGTTTAGTCCTTGGCTCATTAGGTTAATTCCTAGTTTTAAGTTTGCCATTTCTCGAACATGATCCACTTCGTAAAAATAATCGAATTTATGTTGGGATTGATAAAACCGATACCTTGCCCCCGTAAGGTAGTTTTCTTAAATTGATAAAAATTAGCTCCTAAGAAGAAATTTTTATCCCAAGAATAGAAAACACAAAAGGATAATAAAAATTTGTATCGCTATTAAAAGGTTGTGTAAATGTCCCTAAAGATATTTGATTGTTGTTACCAATAACGATTTCATCGCGGTAAACACGTTTATATATATCTGGATTCCAGCTGTTTGTATCGAAGGCTACATATCCTAACTTTAAACCAATTGTTTCTGCATAAAGAAAATTAGCAACAGAAATCATCAGTATGGTTGTAATCGTTTTAATTGTTTTCATTTTTAGTCTCCTTTGGTATTTTAGATAAAACTGATGGTAATTTTGTTCATTTTATTCTGTATACATAGGCAAAGCGATTTGACCAGTTCTTGCAATTTCTAAAATGCCATAATCTTTTAACACATTCATCAAGCTTGTGATTTGACGTGGGTTACCTTGAACCTCTATTAAAATGGTATTGTTATGTAATTCGTGGATTTTTCCGTTAAAAACTTCTATGATTCCGAATATTTCTGTTCGTTTTTCGGGTTCTGCTTTAACTCGAATCAAGATCAATTCTCTTATAATAGATTGAGAATAAGGAAGAATACGAACATCGATCACATCAGCTAATTTTAACAATTGGCCTCGAAATTGATTTGCTATATCTTCGTTTCCAATGATGACAATTGTTATCACAGAAATTTCGGGATTTTCTGTTTCTCCTACTGCAATGCTATCAATATTATAACCTCTTCTTGTAAAAAGACCAGAAACATGACTCATAACACCGGGTCTATTTCGAACAGTAATGGATAATATATGCTTCATAGCTTAACTCCTAATTTCTATCTTATAAAATGAAAAATTTATGTTGTGATTCATGGTCAAATCATTTCTTTTTTTTAAAATTATACTTTATTGAATGGTTTTTTGATTTTTTTTGGTTATATATGATTAGAATTTTGGTTTTTATTCTGCTTTTTCCTTTTAGATTTTTATTTTATTTATATTATAAATTAAATTATCTATTTTCTGGTGATAAAGTTGTACATATTAAAATTCCAGAAGAATTTGCTTATTTCGAAAAGATAGGCATAATAAAATTCATTTCCGACAAAGAAGAAATCAATTATTTTTTATTTTTGATCTTGATGAATAAAATTGCAGAAGAGAGTAAAATAAAAAAGGTAATATTAGAAATTCCTTCGTTAGAAGGCTTAGACTGGAATCAAATCGAAGATATTATTTCTGTTATAGAAAGAATTCGAAAAAGCGGTAAATTAGTTTATTCTTATGTAGAAGAAGGGGGAATTAAAACCCTGATGGTAGCATCTTCTTGCGATTATCGATACACTGGAGATTGGACGCAGTTTACTACTGTACTTCCTCATTTTGAGCAATTCTATTTGGGGGATTTCTTTAAGTCTCTTGGTGTAAAATTCGATGTATTTACAGCAGGAAAGTATAAAAGTGCAGGAGAAATGTACGAAAAAAATAAGATTTCTGCGCCAGCAAAAGAGAATATTCTGGAATTAATTCAAGACAAAAGAAATGAAATCTACCAACAATTTTTAAAGACCTCAGGTTTAAAAAAAAGCGATATACAAAAACTATGGAATCTATTCTTGAATCAATCCATTGTTACTGCACAAGAGCTATTCGAATTAGGTTTTATCCATCAACTGATGGATCAAGTACAACTTGTTGAATTTATCACAGAAGAACAATCACCATTTATTTCTTCTCAGATTGAACACAATGTTCAAGGTCAGGGCGATACCATTCTTAAAACAAGCGAAATCAAGGAAAAACCAAAAAGCAAACTTAAACGGATCACCTTCGAAGAATACGTAAAAATGATCTTAAAAAAAGAATATAAACTCTTTCCTTTTGTGAATCAACCAGTCCCCATAGCATTAGTTGTGATGGATGGAATAATAATAAAAGGGAAAGAAGAAGATCAAGCGAAATCTGGTACTGTTAACGCGAAAGGATACATCAAAATATTGCAAGAAGTGATGGATTCTGCCGAAAAGGCTGTTCTCTTGTACATAAACAGTCCTGGGGGAATGAGTGATGCAAGTGAATTATTGTATCAACAAATCAGAAAATTATCCAGAAAAAAACCTGTGTTTATTCTACAAGGAAATGTTGCAGCATCAGGAGGATATTATATTTCTTGTGCTGGAAATAAGGTTTATGCATATCATTCTACTATTACGGGCTCTATTGGTGTGTTAAGATTACGTCCTGTTTTTCATCAACTTTACAAAAAATTCAAGATTAATAAAAGTAAGCTGATGTTTGATAAAACAACCGATATCTTTTCCGAATCCACCCCTTTAAGTAAAGAATCCAGAGAGCTGTTACAAAAAACTACGATGGATGCATACCAAATTTTTCTGGATAGGGTATCAAGAGGCCGTGGTAAATTAACTGAACAAGTTAAGCATTTTGCGGAAGGTCGCGTTTATTCTGCATTTCGTTTTAAGGAAGCTGGCTTAATCGATGATTTAACCAATTTTGTAGGTTTACTCGAACAAATCAAAAAAGAATTACAGCTTAAAGAAAACCAAAAACTTATGATTAATTTTTATCCTGTTGTTAAGTTTGATCTTAAAAGCTTACTCAATATAAAAAAATTACTTACGGACAATCGTTCTAATCTTTTAGAAGGAATTTCGAAGTGGCTATATACTTTTACTTTGGATTGGTATATTTCAATAGAAGCGTTAAGTATCTATCTGGAAAAAAGGTTTAAATTATAATTTTAGATGTCCATAATCAATCGTTTTCTCTTGTTATGTTTAGTTTTAATTGATTTTATCGCGTGCAATTCGAAATCAAATTATTGGCAGAAAAGTGGAATTGTTTTTGGTACAAGTTATACAATTGTAATAGAAACAACACAAAAACAAGATTTATCGACGATCGAAAAAGAAATATTCAACATTTTTAATAAAATTGATCGAGCATTTTCTTTGTATAGAGATGATTCCAAGATTGTACAACTAAACAAAAATCAATTGGTATTGTTCGATCAAGAAGAAATAAAAGTTTTTTTACTTTCGCAGGAAATTTGTTTAAAAACAAAAGCATATTTTTTCCCGTACAAAAGAAAACTTTTAGGACAAATCCCTTTACCCAACGAAGAAAATTATCCTAAAATCTGTAATTTATTTTCGGTAGAGACGTTTCGTAATCAATATATTATAAAAAAATCTTATCCATTTGTAGAGTTTGATTTAAATGCAATCGCGAAAGGATATGCTGTGGATTTAATCAAAAAACTTCTAATAGAAAATTCCTATCCATCATTTTTAATAGAAATTGGTGGGGAAATATGTGTTGGTAATCCTCCAAAAAAAAGTTCCAAAGGATGGAGGGTTCTACTGGAATCTTCTAGTTCAGATCATTTAAATAAACAGTTTTCCCAAGAATTACATTTACACAATATTTGTTTAGCAACATCAGGAAATTATTATCAATTACACATATTCAATCCTTATAATAATACAATCACCAAAAAAAATAGGGTAGTAACTGTTTTGGGGCCATCCTGTGCCATATCCGATGCATATGCAACTTATATTTATCTTACAGATAATTTTGAGTTGTATTCACAAGAATATCAGGTGTTGATCCATCCTTAAATTTTCATCAAAAAAATTGTTTTTCTTGACTAATAAATCAATTTTAAAATTCTTTGAATATGCAATTAACAAAAGACATTATTGGTCAAAAGCTAAAAAGCTATACGATTCAAGTGGAAAAGGGAAAAATACGGGAATTCTGCATGGCAATTGGAGAAACAAATCCAATTTTTTTTAGCGAAGAAGAAGCAAAAAAAGCTGGATACGAAGGAATCCCCATTCCTCCTACGTTTCAAACATCCTTTCAGTTTTGGGGGTATCCAGAAATCTTCGAAGATATGAGAAAAATGGGTATAGACACAGATCGATTATTACACATGAAGGAAGAGTATACCTACCTTAAACCCGTATATGCAGGGATGACCATCAAAGCAGAAGGAGAAGTGGTAGATGTAAAGACGGGAAAAATGGAGGTTGTAACATTCAGAACCACTTTTAAAGATGATAAAGGGGAACCTTGCATTATAGCAGAAATGGGAATAATTTTAAGACCTAAACAATAAGGAGTTATAGTATGAATCGCGTAAAATACGAAAATTTTCAGATTGATCAACAATTAGAACCAATAAAAGTAGGCCCCATTCAACACATGGATTTGGTTCGGTATGCTGGTGCTTCGGGGGATTTTAACCCAATACATACAGATCCAGAATTTGCTAAAAAAGTAGGATTAGATGGCACCATTGCTCACGGAATGTATGTAATGGCTCAGGTTGGCAAGCTATTAACAAAAAACTTTCATCTGCATCAAATAAAAAAATTTGGTGTAAAGTTTAAAGGTATGACACGTCCTGGCGAAGTTTTGATATGCACAGGAAAAGTAAAAAAGAAAATAGACGAAAGTAAAACCATTTTATTGACCTTAGAAGCTGCATCCGAAAGTGGAGACGTTAAGCTTTCTGGAGAAGCAGAGATTGCTTGTGATTAATGTTGTTGCCTTTTATGGCAACAACTATTTATTTTAATTGATGCTTTATCATAAAGATTATTTGATCAGAATTCTTCAGCAATTTGTTGTTTTTTTGCTAAATTACTAAAACTAAAAAGCGAACAGGATCCTCAAGTAATTTTGATGGAAATAGAAAAGGCCTATTCGTTGTTTTTAGGTTATCCTAAAGAAATTTTGTTAAAAATGGATTTAAATTCATTGTTCTCTTTACTTTCCATCAATAATGAATTGCAGTACGAACGAATTGCAATATTAGGTATTTTGTTAATACAAGAAGCAAACGTTTACAACGATTTAAAATTTTACCAAGAAGAAAAACAACTTCGAAAAAAAGGTTTGCAGTTGTTAAAATATTGCAACGGCAAGGTTTTAGACAAAGAACTTCAAGAAATCATCCAACAAAATCTGAATGAGTCATCCACAAAAGATCTTTGATAAAGATATTCTCTTAAAAATACAAGGATATTCCCAAGAATTAGGGTTTGAACTTTTTGGAATTACAAGACCTCTATTACAAAAAGAAGATTACGATTATCTAAAAAGATTTATCGAAGAAAAAAAATATGCCAATATGCATTGGTTTTCGAACTATCCAGAAATTCGACTTAACCCACAAAAGATACTTCCAAATTCTAAATCTGTTATTGTGTTAGGGTTTTATTACCGAGATATTCAATACGAAGACATAATCAAAAACCAAAAGATCAAAATTTCTCGCTATGCAATTGGTAAAGACTACCATAATGTGCTTAAAAAAAAGTTAAAACAATTAGAAAAATTTATAAAAATATATTATAAAGATATTTATATTCGATCTACTATAGATTCTGCACCAGTTCCAGAAAAATTGTTAGCAAAATATGCTGGTTTAGGTTGGCAGGGAAAAAATACAAACATTATAAACCCAGAAATCGGTTCGTATTTTTTTCTTAGTTGTATTTTTACAGATTACGAAATTCCTTCGGATTGGGAATCGAAACAAATCACCGATCATTGTAAGGGTTGTAGGTTGTGTATTGAACATTGTCCTACAAAAGCACTAGAACCATACAAACTAATTGTCGAAAGATGTATATCCTATTTAACGATAGAAAGCAAAATTCCCATTCCAAAAGAATATTTAGAAAAAAGCAACGGTTGGGTTTTTGGTTGTGATATTTGTCAAGAAGTTTGTCCCTTTAACCGAAGAAAAAACGTAAGCAAAAAAACAACAAAGGAATTTAGTTTTTTGCTACGAGAAGAGATAAAAAATATAATCCATCAACTACCCGAAAAAGAGGAATGGGAGAATTTAAAAAATTCTCCTTTAAAAAGGGTAAAATACGAAATATTTAAAGAAAATTATAAAAATATATTAAAATATGAATATACGCAATGTTAACATTGAAGAAATAAAAAGCAAGTTTTTTCACTTCCCAGTTATGTATAGAGAGGTGTTGGACTTTTTCTTTCTAGTTTGCGAAAAACCTATTGTTGTGGATGCTACCTTAGGTGGTGGTGGACATTCATATTTAATGTATCGTTCTATAAACGATGGAACTTTTATAGCTTTCGATCGCGATATTCGTATGATTCATAAAACGATGGAATTTTTTGATCGAGAAAGCATTCGTCCTGTTGTGCTAAATCAAAACATTTTCGACGATATTGATGTTAGTTTGTTTTCTGGAAGAGGTTTTTATATTGTGAACAAACGCTTTTCGAACATAAAAAATATTCTACAAAAACTAAACTTAAAAGCAGATTTTCTAATTTGTGATTTAGGTATTTCTATGTATCATCTAAAAGAAGATTGGGGATTTTCTATGAACCAATCGAATTTAGATATGAGGTTAGACGAAACAAGCTATAATATCTTGGATATACTAAATAGTTATTCAGAAAAAGAATTAGCAGATATAATCTATCAATATGGCGAAGAACGATTTTCACGCTACATTGCAAAAGAAATTATTAGACGTAGACCCATAAAAAATGCAATCGAATTAAAAGAAATTGTAATACAGGTTTATTTTAAAAAACTCAAAAAGCACATAAACGAGAAGGTTGTACAGAAAACCTTTCAAGCATTTCGTATTTATATAAATCAAGAATTAGAAGAGTTAAAACTTCTTTTAAAAGATTTAAAGGATATACTAAATCCTAACGGAATTGCTGTTTTTATTAGCTTTCATTCTCTCGAAGATAGGTTAATAAAAAATGCATTTAAGGATTTAAAAAATCAAGGATTTGTTCTATTGACCAAAAAGCCCTTGACTCCACAAGAAGATGAGTTAAATATTAATCCAGCTTCTCATTCTGCAAAGATAAGAGCAGTGCAATGCAAAGTTTAAAAAATTTAATAAATATTTATTTAATTTTTATAATAATCTTTTTATTATTTATTTTTATATTTAGAAAAAAAGTGGAATCTATTGTTTTACAGCGAGAAATATATTTACTAGAATTACAGAATAAAGAACTAAAAAGAAGAAATAATATTTTAAAAACAGAGATAGCTAGGAGAAAAATAAAAGATAAAGAGTCTTTGATGTATTACTGGAAGATTTATGGGACACTTCCAGATTACGAAAACCAAAAAATTATCAAGATTATTATATTTTATTGATTATCTCTGCTACTTGGGCAATTTCTTCTTGGGTAATCATTATATGTGGTGCTATTCTTAAATAATTTCCTCTAACTGTACAAATAATGTTTTTTTCGCGTAGTAACGCGGATATTTTTTGTGGATTTTCTGTAATAAGCGATAGAATGCCAGATCTATTTTCTTCGGGAAATTCTACATATTTTATTTTGTTGGAAGGCTTACAGATTGCTTTAAAAGTTTTGTGTAATTCTTGAATATGGTTAAAGATATTTTCTACCTGATGTTTTAAAATTAGACCTTCGATACATTCTGTTAGGGCAATGGCATCTCCTAAGGGCATTGTGCTGTATTCGAATTTTCTTCCATCTTTGTAAGGTTGCCAACGATGATCCAAATAATCCATTCCTTGAATCATCAAATCTGCACCTACCATAGAAAAATCAATTTTATTTCGAAATGCTTCGGAGGTATAGAGGACACCACTACCAATAGGACCAAGAAGCCATTTCCAACCAGAAGATGCTATGGCAGAAATGTTGTATTCTTCGGGATAGAGAGGAATTGCTCCTAAACTTTGAGCTGCATCAATAATTAAATCAATGTTTTTTTGCTTGCAGAATTCTCCTAATTCTTTAAGGTTTGCTGCAAAACCAGAAGTAAATTGTACATGACTTATGGAGATGAT
>Ga0308389_1002828_pt1 | contig 10544 bp, 11 predicted proteins | sample Hotspr2Sample148_FD_202362 | JGI IMG/M metagenome (GOLD analysis project Ga0308389, IMG submission 202362) | Hot spring phototrophic mat microbial communities from Mushroom Spring, Yellowstone National Park, Wyoming, United States - 20040719_148 ... | reverse complement strand
GAATTGTAATCCATTTATTCTCGCCACGCTTTCCAGCTCTTTTCAAAACTTTTCTTATTCTGTAAGGGTCATAAGCAATTTGAACTCCTGCTTGACCTTTAGGACAAAGAGCTCCATCAATTCTTGCAGCTTCATCAATGTCGGTTTTCATTGAAAGATGTGGAACCATAGTCCAGGGATTGTAAGGATTACCATCAATCTTTGCCAAAACGCCATCTTGAATTTTGGCTTTAATGCCGCAACCAGTATTACAATTAAGACAAGCAGAGTAAATTATGTTCTCGGGATCATTAAATGGATATTCAACATCAGGTCTTTTACTTTTTATAATCATCTGCTGAGTTTGAGCGGAAGCTTTTTCACCGCCAAAGATAGCAGCCAAAGCACCGCCTCCAAGCAATGCTCCTTTTGCCAAAAAACTTCTTCTTGACTTATCAATTAATTCTTGTTTCATAATTCTGTTCCTAATTTCTTTTTAGTGAATTGAGAAAGAAGTTTAATTCCGAAATAAACTAATGCAACTCCAAACGCACCAATGAACAGTGCGATTAAATATTCATTCAAAGTTGCTGAGTAATCAAACTTTAATCTTTCGTGATAGAATGCCTCCTTCAGTCCTTTAAGTTCAGCAACTGCCTGACCAGGAATAAGTATATTTAATCTTGCGGAAACAAAAGTAACAGCAACAATAAAAGCACCGGTTCCAACGGTCTGATAAGTTTTTCCTTTTAATAAAAGATAAAGTGCAATCAACGCTCCGCCAAGATGGACAAACCAGAAAACCCACCAGAATGGACCAAATAAGATGAGTTCTACTGCTTCACGAATGTGTGAGTTAGGCGACCAAAATACAAGACTGTATTCAGCAAACTCGGCAATGAAATAAAAAATTATTCCACCAATAATTGTATAACGAAGTATCTTAAATGGTTGATGTGTTAAATCAAATTCTTCGTAATGAAGAAAAGTGTAAACCAATAATAAAACTGCACCGCCTGAAGTTATAGCTGAAACTAAAAATAAAATTGGCAGCAATGGTGAGCTCCAGAATGGTTTTGCATCGACAACTCCGAAGAAAGCACCACTTTGACTTGGGAATGCAATTGAAAATAAAAATGCTAAAGCCATTAGCGGAAGCAACCATCTTTTCCTATCGTGTAAATCAGTTTGTTTTTCTTTGTTCATTGTCAGATAAAAAATGAGCGCAGCAGTAGCTATAAACAATGAATACATCCACGCATTAAAAGCCATCATTGAACCAAAGTTTGGAGAGTATAAAATTCTTGCAAATCGGAATGGTTGCCCAAGGTCTAACCATATTGCAAATAGTCCGGTTATAACTGCAGCAACTGAAACAACAATTACAACTCTGAAATTTTCTCTGAAACCTGTAAGATTGAAAACATAACCAATTGTACCGATTGCAAATACACCACCCGCAATTCCGACAAAATGAAAATATAATGCAACCCACAATCCCCAGGGAACATAGCTGCCATATCCAGCTAGTCTTTCACCGGTAATAAATTTTGATATTAATGCAAATAATCCGATGGTAAAGGCAACCATCCATATGATTTTTAAATTTTTATAAGTTTTTTCTAACATCATTCACCTCACACTAAATAAATTACTGTTGGTTTAGTGCCTTTTTCTTCGAGCAGCTTAATTTGATTTGGCTGACGAGCCATTTCAGAAACTAGTGAATCAGGATCGTTTGCATCACCGAAGTAATTTGCTCTGCCGATGCAAGTTGATACGCACATTGGCAATTCGCCTTCATTTAAACGATGCAAACAGAAATGACATTTGCGTGCATTACCCATTGGTGAATTGTGTCCTTCACGATTCCAGCTTTTACCATATTCATTATTTGATAACAATTCGTATGGTTGAAGTTCCGGTGTATCTTCAGTATAATATTCACCAAAGTCACTTGTTCTTGCACCGTAAGGACAAGCTGATAAACAATACCGGCAGCCTATACATTTATCGTAATCAACCTGTGTAATTCCATCCGGTCTTTTCCAGGTTGCGTTAACAGGACAAACAGAAACACAGGACGGGTTTTCGCACTGCATACACGGACGAGGAAAAAATCTTAATTGAGTATTTGGAAATTCACCAAATTCCTCTTCAACAACCGGGCGATAAACAACTCCCGGAGGTAATTTGTTTTCAGCAATGCAGGCAACTGTGCAGGCGTGGCATCCAACGCATTTTCTTGTATCAATTACCATTTGCCATTTTCTTTCTTCAACAGGTTTTGCAAGTGCTTTTTTTAATTCTGCCTGCATTCTAATCAATACATCAGATTTATCATTTACTTCAACTGATTTGAATTCGGGAATATCACGAATTGTTTCTTTGCCGCTTGGTGTTTCGGGCGGTGGACTTAATCTTGAAACTGTTACAGCTGCAACAGATACTGCAATGCCTCCACCGACAACTCCAGCTGTTCTCAAGAAATCTTTTCGACTGATTTCTTTTGATAAAACTGACTGTTCCTTTTTTTCTTCTGCCATATTTTTTCTCCGTTTAATTTTCGTAGCACAGATTAGTAATCTGTGCTACAATATTTTTTTATAAAAATGAATAGAAGAATGTTATTCTTGGTGTTATTGATGCATCAATACTTCTTCCGTTTGGAATTGATTCATAAGTTTCGATTATAACATTTGGACTGATAGTAACTTTTTCGTCTGGTTTATAATTTAAGCTGAAGATAAACCAATTACGTGAATCACCTTTAGTATCAGAGTCTGTGTTTGGATCGTAGTAATCATATCTTCCAACAACTGCTAATTCTTTAGAGAAGTTATATGAAGCAAATGCAGAGAAACCCATTCCGGTTTTATCTTTTAATTCTCCATTTTTAACCATTCCATTTTGTCGTGGATTTAAGAATCCTTCAACTCCAAAAGTGTAAGCATCTTTTTCTTTGTAACCAAGAAATAATGCATAAGTCAAATCATTGTTTGAAACAGTTGCTGGTGGATTTGTTGTGCTTGCCGGATCGTTAATATTTGGACGAGCTTTTAGATCAGCATAAAGTGTGGCTGTAAATTGTTTGATTGGTGAATACTGAATATGTGCATAAAATCTTTTGTATTTATCGGTCTCTGGTTTATTTCCAGAGCCATCACCAATCATTAACCAATATTTAAACATTCCTTCTGAATCAATTTTACCTTTGAGCGTTACAGCAAGGTCTCTTGAAGAAACTATTCCTCTTAAATCCATAATTGTTTTTTCAAGAAATCTGTTTCCCCAAATTCCCTCAGAAACTTCAAAAGCTGGAGTTGGTTGAATTCCAAAAATAAAATCACTACCTTTGAAAATATTTTTCCATTGTAAGTAAGCATCTTTAACGAAAACACCGATTTTACCATCGCTGGTATTTGAAACTTGATCAGCTTCTAAACGAAATCTGGTTGTGAATGATTCTGAAATGTCATAATCATAAGTAAAATAAATTCGTCTCAATTGAAATCCGTTTAAGTCTTTCTTTCCGTTATTAACCGCATTACTAAGAGATGCAATTCCAGTATCTCTTGCTGCGTTATAAAAATAATCTCCGAACATATAGCCGGAAATTCTTCCTTTGTTTGTCACTTCCTGAGCAAATAAAAGATTAATTGATGTTAAAACAAGCAGTAAAACAAAAAGATTTTTTCTCATTTTTTATCTCTTTCTTAAGTAATATTATTTTGTTATCTCTTCAATTGATTTAATTTCTTTTTTGAAATCGTGAATTCCTTTTCCAATCCCTTTTGCTATTTCGGGAATTCTTTTAGCGCCAAAGAGTAGAATAATAACTGCAACTATTAGTAAAATTTCTGTCGCACCTAAAGTACCAAACATATCTATCTCCATTAAATTTTTATTTATCTAATGCAAAGAAAATGCCGGAAACCGAATACTTAAAATTCTTTATTAATCAAAGATTTACGCAGAATTGATTTCGTAGGATGGACGAAAACCTGTCGCATTCGACGAGATTTCGTTTCTTAATAATTATTTAACATTTACTTAATTATAACTTAATAATGATTGTTTAGGTTTGATTAAAAAAGGAGAATCCTATGAAGAAAATTCTTTTGGTTGTTTTTAGTATAGTTACTCTCTTTCAATTTAATTCTTTCGCTTCAAATGGTGAAAAGAATAATTTATCTGTAGTTGAGGTTGTTACTCCAGCAAAAGAAGTATATGATGATGGGATTTATAGGACTCAGTTTTCATCATTTTATGTTGTTGATGAAAATGGGAACAAAATAATTTCATCTGGAGAAGTCTTTGACTATGCAGCTAAAATAAAACTTAGCGAAGGTAAGTATACAATCTTCTATAGAAACTTAAATGATCAACTCGTTCAGAAAGAAATAATTGTGGAGAGAGGAAACTGTTTAAGAATTAAACTTGATTGAGCATCGCTTCGTGAAACTTTGTGACTACCTTCGTGTCCTTCGTGGTTAAACTCTTTCTTTACCACAAAGGGACACAAAGTTCAGCACTAAGGAACACGAAGTTGATTAATCTATCTTTACCAAAGATTTTTTAAGAATCTATTGTTCATTCATTTTTATTCTCCTTTGTGAACCTTTGTGATTACTTTTGTGCACTTCGTGGTTAAACTCTTTTTCACCACAAAGGAACACGAAGTTTGACACTAAGGAACACAAAGTTGATCAACTTATCTTTATCTAAAAATTTTTTATAAGTCTCTTCATCATTCATTTTTAATATCCTTTGTGAAACTTTGTGACTACCTTTGTGATCTTCGTGGTTAAACTCTTTTTTTACCACAAAGGAACACGAAGTACAGCACGAAGGAACACAAAGAATTACATTATCTCATACTTTTCAATTTTACTTTTCAGTGTTGAAGGCGGCAGACCAAGCAGTTCCGCTGCCTTTGCTTTATTGTTCGCTGTTTTAAGCAGAGCATTTTGAATTAATTTTTTTTCTACTTCTTCAACAATTTCAGTTAGTGATTTATTCTGATTGCTAATTAATTGACTGTAATCCATTTCCGATGAGAATAATTCTTGTGGAAGTTTACTTGCAATAATCTTACAATCATAACAAAGAATTGTTAATCTCTCTGTCAAATTTTTCAGTTCACGAACATTTCCCGGCCAATGATAGTTTTTAAGAATTTCAAAAACACTTTCTTCAACTTCATATTTCTTTTGATAAGAAAACTGATTTAAAAAATAATTGAACAAAGGAACGATGTCTTCTTTTCTTTCGCGTAATGGTTTAAGATGAATTGGCAGAACATTAAGTCTGTAAAATAAATCTTCTCTGAATTTTCCTTCTTTAACAAGTTTACTCAAATCAGCTTTTGTTGAAGCGATTATTCGCACATCAATTTTAATTGGCTCGCTACTTCCGACTCTTTCAATTTCTTGTTCCTGCAGAACGCGTAATAATTTTACCTGAACTTCAAACGGAACATCATCAATATCATCAAGATAAATTGTGCCTTGATCAGCTTTTTCAAATCTGCCAATCCGAAGTTTGTCTGCACCGGTGAATGCACCTTTTTCGTGTCCAAATAGTTCGCTTTCAATTACTTCTTTCGATAAAATGCCGCAGCTAACTTTTATGAGCGGTTTATCTTTTCGTGGTGAGTTGTAGTGAATAAGATTTGCTATCAATTCTTTGCCGGTTCCTGTTTCGCCGGTAATTAAAACTGTTGAGTTTGATTGAGAAATTATTTTAAGAGTTTCTTTCAGTTCATTTACATAATTGCTTTTTCCGATGAATGCATCAAAGTTAAACTGATCCTGAAAGTAATTCTGATATTCTAAATTTTTTGACTGAAGTGATTTTATTTCTTTAATTTTATCAATAATCAGAAGAAGTTCATCTTTATCAAATGGTTTCGTGATATAATCGAAAGCACCTTTTTTCATTGCATCAACTGCTGTTTCAACAGAACCGAATGCTGTCATCATAATAACAAATACATTAGGGTCAATTGATTTAATCTTTGAGAGCAGTTCAAGTCCATTCATTTCGGGAAGACGAATATCAGAAATGATAATATCACATTTTTTCTTTTTAAAATGCTCGAGAGCTTTAATGGGATTTTCAAAATCAGTTACAGAGTATCCCGCATCAAGCAAATCATCCTTAAGCGAAACTCTTAGAATTTCTTCGTCTTCAACAATACAAATATTTAGTTTTTTCATTTTCTTCCTTTGTGAAACTTTGTGACTACCGTTGTGAACTTCGTGGTTAAACTCATTTTCACCACAAAGGGACACGAAGTTCAACACTAAGGAACACAAAGTTAATCAACTTATCTTTATCTAAAGATTTTTTATAAATCTCTTGTTCATTCATTTTTATTCTCCTTTCTAATTACCTTTGTGCACTTCGTGGTTAAATCCATTCTCACCACAAAGGAACACAAAGCTCAGCACTAAGGCACACGAAGTTGTTAAAGAATTACTCTCTTAATACCATCTTTAAGATGTTTGACATTAAAATTTACTAATAGTCCTAATCTACAACCTGATAATTTTAGATAAGTAAGAATTTGCGCCATATGAATTTCAGCAAGAGCATCTACTGATTTGATTTCAACTATGATTCTATTCTCTACCAAAAGATCAACTCTGTATCCAGCATCAAGTTTAATTCCTTCATAAACTAATGGCAATGGTTTTTGTTTTTCAACCATTAAACCAAATTTTTTCAGTTCATATGTTAAGCATTCTTCATAAGCACTTTCAAGTAGTCCGGGTCCTAATTCTGTATGAACCTTAAACGAACAATCTAAAATTTTTTTAAATATTTCTTCTTCATTCATATAAAATTCTCCTTTGTGAAACTTTGTGATTACCTTTGTGTCCTTCGTGGTTAAACTCTTTTTTCACCACAAAGGAACACGAAGTTCAACACTAAGGAACACGAGGTTTTTAATTTATCTTAATCTAAAATTTTTTATTAACCTCTTCATCATTCATTTTATTTTCCTTTGTGCAACTTTGTGACTACCTTTGTGAACTTTGTGGTTAAACTCTTTTTTCACCACAAAGGAACACGAAGTTCGTCACGAAGGCACACAAAGTTTATTAATTTATCTTTAAATACAAATTTACTATGGTTCCTTTTCCTTCTTCACTTTCAAAATAAATTCTCCCTTGATGAGCATCAATTATATTATACACAACAGATAATCCTAATCCGGTTCCTTTTCCCGGAGATTTTGTTGTGAAGAACGGATCAAAAATTTTATCCATAATATTTTTCGGAATACCACTGCCAGTATCTTCAATTTTTATCTTAACAAAATCACTTTCACGACTTGCAGATAAAATTAATCTTCTTTCAGAATCCGGATTTTTGCTGATCTTTTCTTCAATTGAATCAATACTGTTGATAAACAAATTTAACATCACCTGTTCAAGTTGATTTTTATTTCCTCTAATCATCGGAAGATCTGCTGCGATATTATTTGTAACTGATATTCTCAACTTTTCAAGACGATGACTGACAAGCAATAAAGAATTTTCAATAATCTCACTAATCGAAATACTAATGAAGTCGCCGCTCTGTTTTCTGGTAAAGTTAAGCAGATTACCAACAACCTTCTCAATTTTATCTACAGCGTTTTCCATCATTGCCAAATACTTTTTATTTTGTTCGAGGTTGTTGGGATCGTTCTGTATTCTGCGTATGCAATTCTGAAGTCCGGCAACCGGATTATTTATCTCGTGTGCAAGTCCGGCAGTAAGAGTTCCAACAGTTGCAAGTTTTTCTGATTGAATCAAGTTGCTTTGTGCATTTTGAAGATCACGATAAGCTTTATCTAAACGAACAATCATTTGATTAAAACGATCTGCTAAAATATCAATCTCATCTTCGGCACGAAAAAGCATTTTAATTCTGTCAAGAAATTTTTCTCTGATTCTGATTTGCGGCAATTGCTCTTTGCCTATCTGTGAAAGCTCAATATTATCAGCAACATTTTGAATTGTTTTAATTGGCTTCGTAATAAAATTAGCAAACACAAGTGCACCAATAATTCCAAAGAATAAAAACACTCCCACCATAATCCAGAAAATGTTCACAGTTTTCTGAACATCCGACTGAATTGACCTTTCTTTTAATCCAACACGAACATTACCAATTTTACCATCAAGAATTGGAACCGCAACATCAAGAATCAATTCTTCGTTTTTATTTTTAAGATTGATAAGCTGAGTTTTAAATTTTTGATTTTCATCTAATCTGTTTGCGTCTAAAAGTTGTGTGGGAAAATTTATAGGGAATGTGTGAACAACAATATTACTTTTACTATCAACAATAAAAATATAGTCAATGTTCTGATCAATTTCTTTTATTCCATTAATAACATTTTGAAGTGTTACATAATCTTCAAATAATAGAGAAGAAACAATCTGATGGGATATACTGTTAGCAATAAATAAAGCTCGTTTTTCGGTTTCAGTCTGAAGTGCCGACTGAACATTATTGTAAATTAAAATTGAATTTATAGACCCAAATACAATCACAATAAAAATAATTGCAATAGAGAATTTCCAAAACAGAGGTAATTTAAATTTTATTGTGTTCATAAAATCTTAATTATAAAGTGAATCATCTGCTTCGATAAATTTATCAATCATAATTTTATTAAGAAGTTTTTTTCCTTCAGAATCTTGATGCATAGATAACATTATGTTTTTCAATTTTAACTTAAGTTTAGGATCTAAATTTTTCTGAACAACAAAGGGAGGAATTCCAAAATCTCGTGACTTATTAATTATTTTAATCCCCTCAACTTTCTCTGGCTGAAAATGTTTCAAATACTCATATACTAATCCATCTACAGTGGCTCCATCAACAATTTTTCTTTTTACTGCCTGAATTGAATAATCGTGTGCGTAAGTAAAGATTGTCTTGCTGAAAAATTTTTCCGGATTAGTTCTTCTGTCTTTCAGAATATTTATTATATAATCATAGCCTGTATTTGAAAGCGGGTCGGTGAAAGCGAAAGATTTTCCTTGAAGCTCATCAATGGAATTGATATTACTCTCATCATTAACTATTACATAAGCCTGATAATAAGGTTTTCCTTCAACAACCGGTACGACTAAAATTTCAATCGGCATTCTATTTCTTGCTTCGAGATAAGCTCCTGTACAGATGAAAGCAAAATCAAGTTTATTCTGATTCAGTAACTCGTTTACTTCAGCATAAGTTTTTCTTTGTTTGAATTCGATCGGTACACCAAGCTTAACCGAAATGTAATCAATCAAATCTTTATAAAGATTGAAAGTTTCAACCGGTGAAATCATTGTTGAAATCGCAACATAAATTTTTTGTTGCGATGATGATTGTGTTGAATCAACAGAGGTTTTATCATCCTGAAGATTTATCTCTTTTACATCCTGATTTGAGTTACAAGAAAAAAATAAAGTTAAAACCATCAATAATATTAAAAGATATTGCAGTGTTTTCATTTAAGTAATCTATATTTATTTCTAATCAAATATATGAAAATTGAAAATGAGAGAGTTGTAAAGGAATGAAAATTTAAATCAGAGAATTCAAAGAGTTGTATAGATTAAATAAACTCCTCCGAGTATAACAAGCACACCACAAATTCTTTTAATCCACAAAATAGTTTTTGATTCCTCTGACCAGTTAAGATACTTTTGAACTTTATTTGTCAATGTTCCCGCCCCAACAATAATTGAACAATGTCCAAGTCCAAATGCAAGAAGCAGAACTGATGCAGAAGCAAAACTTGTCTGTGCTGTTTGAAAAACAATTCCAAGTACCGGAGCCATATAAGCAAATGTACAAGGACCGAGAGCAATCCCAAATAATAAACCTAGTATCAATGCAGTAAGTAATCCTTTGGTATTTGTTCTTCTTAAACCAGCGGCATTCCAGTCGAGTTTAATTATATTTAAAAGATACAAGCCGACTAAAAAGAAAATCCCTGCAACAAAATAATTTCCGATTGTCCCGACATCTCCCATTAGTCTGCCCAGTGATGCAGTAATTATTCCTATTGCAGCGATAGTAATTAAAATTCCGATGGCAAAAATAAGAGAGATATAAAAAGTTCGCTTTAAAGAAATTTTTCCCTGAGAAGTTATATAACCAATAACAAGCGGAATGCTCGAAAGATGACAAGGCGAAAGAAGTATTGATAGTACGCCCCAACCAAAAGAGGCAAAAGCAGCAATCCAAAAGTTATCATAAAGTGCTATGCTTAAAGTATTGAAAATATTTTCTATCATTTTTTCTCTTTCTCTGAAGTGCTGGTTGTCTTCCCTGCCTGTAGTTTAACTGTGTTATTACACAGAGTTCCACAGAGAAATCACAGAGAGCCACTGAGATTATTTCTTTGGTTTTAATCCTTTGCTCTGTAAAAGTTTATCAATTTCTGCTTCGGGATAAAATCCTTCGTGGCGGTGAAATTCTTTTCCGTTCTCATCAAGAAAAACCTGAGTCGGTATCAATTTAATTTTATAAAGTTGAGCATACTGCTTCTGCTCTTTAGTCCATACATC
>Ga0308389_1002825_pt1 | contig 10550 bp, 10 predicted proteins | sample Hotspr2Sample148_FD_202362 | JGI IMG/M metagenome (GOLD analysis project Ga0308389, IMG submission 202362) | Hot spring phototrophic mat microbial communities from Mushroom Spring, Yellowstone National Park, Wyoming, United States - 20040719_148 ... | reverse complement strand
TTGAGGAAACCCGCAAGGGTGCGAAAAAGGGTGGTTTTTCCCGCTCCATTCCGTCCCACCAAGCATACCACCTCTCCGGGGTACACATCCATCGATATGTCAAAAAGTACCTTCAGATTCCCGTAACCGGAATATAGATTCTTTACTCGCAGTAAAGGCTTTTTATCTGTTTCCATGCCTTCGTATCCGTTCATTTTGTTTCCGTGGGATCCGGACAACTGTCCAGCTTCCAGTAGGAGCGTCTCACTTCCGGATGGTTGAGGGTTTCCTCACAGGGCCCACTGGCAATGATGGCTCCCTCGTGCATCACGGCAATGTTCTCCACGATGGAGGTCAGTTTCGAAAGCTTATGCTCCACGATCAACATCGTTTTCTTCTGCTTTTGAACCGCATTTTTCAGAATGGGAAGGATTTCATCTATCTCCTGATCTCCCAGGCCTGCAAAAGGCTCGTCGAGGATCATCACTTCCGGATCCACCACATAGATCATCGCCAACTCGAGTTTCTTTTTATCCCCTAGAGAAAGACTCCCCACCTGTTCCCTCTCCAGCGAAGAAAGATGAAATAGATCGAGGACCTCTTCTACCTTTCGCTGGTTGGCCTCATTCCCTAACGAGCAAAAGAAGGACTGCAGGAGGGCATGTTTTCCCGTTTGCCGGCGATAAAGGGATAGGGCAACGTTCTCGTATACCGAGAGATTATCGAACACATGGACTAACTGAAAGGTCCGTAGTACACCGAAAGAAACTCGCTCTGCGGGAGTGCAAGAGGAGATCTCCTTTCCGAAGATGCGAATACTCCCCCTATCGGGAGCGTAATACCCGGTAATCAAATTCACCAGAGTGGTTTTCCCTGCGCCGTTGGGACCGATGATCCCGATGGAATCACTCGTTTTCAGTTCGAGCGATACATTCCTCACCGCCGTGAAATCGCCGAACCGCTTGGTTACATTTTCTACCGCAATGGCCACCGTACTATTCATGGAAAGGAAACTCTCCTGGACTTTATGCATGTCGCACCCCTCCTAGGGGGTGCGACGCGATCCTTCGTTTCTAAGCGGCTCAGTAGCCTAAGGATTGCAGACTCGGAAGCGCTTCATCCCCGCCGAAAGAACCCTGCACCTCGAATACGTCCCATTTGTCTTTCCGTGCAGACGGAGCCTTCCCTTTCACGAGGAAAGCGAGGTACTTACCTACCATCTGCTGATCCTGCCGGAAGTACATGTCACCCTTGATCGTGGGGATCGTATTGTTCGGATTGGTGGCAGCCAGCACCGCTCCGACCTTCGCTGCATCGAAGGAACCAGCCTTTTCAACTGCCCAGAACAATGTCTGAGTGGCTACGTAGGCGATGGAACCGTATGCATCGTGAGGTTCTTTCCACATGGCTTCATAGGCTTTTCGATACTCCAAAGTCCTCTTCTCCACTTCCGGATCTCCCAAACCGGATAGATCGTGGTAGTGGTACATCAGGGCGTACACCTGACTCAACGCAGCATCGGGGATTCCCCGGGCGACTACACTGGTGATGAAGGTGTTGAACACGGTAGTTACGTTGAACAAACCCATATCGTACGCTTGCTTGATCACTGCAATGGCATCTCCTGCAAACTGACTGGCCATGAAAATGTCCGGTTTCGTATCGATCGCTTTTCGAATGATAGCCGAGAAATCAACTGTGCCTAGAGGCGCCTCTGCGTACCCTACGATTTCCCCACCGTACTTTTCTGTAGCAGCTTTCACCCCTTCGAAGATCGTCCGTCCCCAGGAATCCGATCGGGCAAGGAAGAAGATCTTCTTCTTACCGAGTTTGTTGATGGAGGAAGCTCCTGCAAGGTACCCGATACTCCAGGGGGTAAACGCTACCGAGTAGGTGGCCACCGCAGGATTCCCTTTCTTGAAAGAATCCAGAGCCGGAACGCAGGCGGCCAGGTAGGGCATGGGAGTGATCTTCATTTCCTCGTTCAACGCAGCGGCCATCGGGTTCCAGACCGTCCCCACCAGGGCATGGATCCCTTCCTGCTGGAGTTCCCGGAAACGTCGAATCCCTACATCGAGCTTTGCCTCATCGTCCTTGATACTCGTCTCCACCTTTACCTTTCCCTAGGGCATGGAAAGGCCCCCCTGCTGGTTCTTTTGCTCCACGGCCAGAAGGATTGCAGCCTTTTGCGTTTCTGCCACCGCGGCGAAGGTTCCACTCAGGGAGGTCATGATTCCAAGCTTATAAACCTTCGGGCCAGAGACAGATTCCTGCTTACCCCCGGCATACACGAACGACACTGCCACTAGGAAAGCCACTAGGGCAAGTATGTACCGTTTCTTCATTTCACACCCCCTCAAAATTATAGGATTGTTATACGATTATACAACACTCCTGAGCGGTGTCAATCAAAATCTTCCTCCCTTGTAGTTTCCATCCGCCCCTGTTGCCAATTTTCCTACCAAGATGTAGTATACGACAGTATGGAAGAAACAAGACAGCAAACTGATACGGAAAAGATCGAGGAACTTTCCCTCCTCTTCGAGATCAGTCAGATCATAGACCAGAGTATCGACATCAAGCAGGCCATCCAACCTGTCCTGGATACGCTGGCTACCCGGATGAAGATGGTCAGGGGAACCATCACCATCCTGAACCGTTCCACGGGGGAAATCTTTATCGAAGCTGCCCATGGACTCACCAGTTCCCAGATCGAAAAAGGGCGGTACAAACTGGGAGAGGGGGTTACCGGAAGGGTGATACAGATGGGAATGCCCATGATCATCCCCAAAGTGTCGGAAGAACCCCTATTCCTGAATAAAACGGGGGCAAGGAAGAACCTCAGGAAATCGGACATCAGCTTCATCTGCGTTCCCATAAAACTGGGAAACGAAACCTTGGGAGCCATCAGCGTAGACAAACTCTTCAAGGAGAACGTAAGGTACGAAGAGGACGTACGTCTCCTTTCCATCATCGCCTCCATGCTGGCACAAGCCATAAAACTCCGGCAATCCTTCTACGAAGAACGGGAACAACTTGTCGAGGAAAACGCCCGTTTGAAAGCAGAACTCCGGGAACGATTCCGTCCCGCCAACATCATCGGGAACTCGAAAGCCATGCAGGAGGTGTTCGATCTCATCGCCCAGGTAGCCAGAAGCGACGCTACCGTGCTGATTCGGGGAGAGAGCGGCACCGGGAAGGAATTGGTAGCTCATGCGATCCACTATAACAGCAGCCGAGCCGACAAACCCTTCATCAAGGTAAATTGTGCCGCCTTGCCCGAAACCGTGATAGAGAGCGAACTCTTCGGGCACGAAAAGGGCTCTTTCACCGGGGCCATCGCCACCCGGAAAGGGCGATTCGAATTGGCCAACGGAGGAACTATCTTCCTGGATGAAATTGGGGACCTTTCCCCCACCACCCAGATCAAGTTACTGCGAGTCCTCCAGGAGCGAGAATTCGAGCGGGTGGGCGGTAACGAAACGATCCGCTGCAACGTACGGGTCATTGCCGCCACGAATCGAAACCTAGAGCAGTTGATGGAAAAGGGGAGCTTCCGGGAAGATCTCTACTACCGTCTGAACGTGTTCCCCATCCATATCCCGCCCCTTCGGGAACGAAAGAGCGACATCATCCTCCTGGTGGATCATTTCATAGAAAAGTACGCCACCCTCAACCACAAGAAGATCCAGCGGATTTCCACACCTGCCATCGATCTGCTGATGGCTTACCATTGGCCGGGAAACGTGCGGGAACTGGAGAACTGCATCGAACGGGCCGTACTTCTTTCTACCGATGAGGTTATCCACAGCCATCATCTACCTCCCAGCCTCCAGTCGGCAGAATCCACTAATACCCGGCTTCACACCACCCTGCAGGAAGCGCTGGACAATCTAGAAAGGGAATTGATCCTGGACGCCCTCAAATCCACCAAGGGAAACATGGCAAAGGCGGCAAAGCTGCTGGGAATCACCGAGAGGATCATGGGATTACGGGTGCAGAAACACCGAATCGATCCAAGAGTGTATCGCGCCTATTCAAAGCATTGAGTGGCAGTTTTATCCCAAAGCATCGATGAACCGTCCACACCGTTCCTTATACCGCTCGTACCTTTCCCGAAACAAGGCTTCGAGGGGAGGAGCGGGTTCGAATAGTTCATCGAATGTTACCAGGCTGTTTGCGGCCTCATCGAAATCCTTGAATATTCCCTCCGCCGTCCGCAGAACGACAAGGCCGCCTAAGAGTTCTGCATCCTTCACCCGGGGTACCAGGAGAGGTTTTCCTACGATATTCGCCTTCATGCGGTTCCATAGCCTATTGTTCGCCTGTCCGCCGGATATCCGAAGGATGTCGATTGCGCATCCCACTCGCTCCAGATCTTCGACGATGGACCGAACGGCAAACCCTATCGCCTCTACCACGGCAAATCCCAACTCGGCCTTCCCATGCTCTGTCCCCAGACCCACAAAAATACCCCGGGAAAAGTCCCATCCATTTCCAAGCTGGGCAAAGGGAAAGAAACTGGGAAATTTTTCAGGCCTTCGCACCACCTCCGGCAAGAGAGCCTCGATGGTTTCCATCATGAGATCATAGGCCAGGGTTCTCTGATTGGTGAGGTCTCGGAACCATTCGAACAGTCTTCCCGATGAGGAAAGCATTCCTGCCAGAGTGTAGAGACCGGGTATGAGGTGGGGCAAACACCGCAGGCGGGGATGCTGGATGAGCGTTGGGGTGCATACGTTGATCCCTTCGGAAGTTCCTGCTCGATCGCAGGTTCTTCCTGCCCGGGTGGTTGCCGTACCGAGGAGACTCATGAGGTAGTCGGGTCCCCCCGCATACACCATTGCGTTAGGTGATAGACCGAATCGGAAAGCCCCCTCCATCGTAACCCTTCCGATCAGGGTAGCCGGTCGAATCAGGGGAGGAAAGAGATCTGGAGGCAGTTCGTACCTATCCAGTTCTTCCCTGTTCCAGTAGTAAGGATCGAACTCCGCAGATGGAGATACTGTGACCACTTCTCCGGTAAACTTCCGAATCAGGTATTCGGGGCAGGTGAGAAAGTGTGTCGTCCGATGGTAGGCAGTCCCCTCATACTTCTGGAACCAACGAGCCTTGGGGAGAAAGAGACTTTTACCCCCTGGTACGACGTCCTCTCTTCCATCCAACCAAAGGAGAGCAAAAAAAGTGGGTTTACCCTCTCTATCTACGGGTATCAGGGTAGGGCCCTGCCCACTCAAGACGATACGCTCGGGAATAGAGGTAGTCAGCCGACTCACTAGGAGCCTGAAGCCCTCTTCCCATCTTGTAGGATCGAATCGGTGAAAATCCTCCGTACCGGGATCGGCAACCGGAATTCTTAGAAGCTGCAAGACCTCTCCTTCCTCCGAGAAGACCCCTCCCTTCATCGAAGAGGTGCCGATATCGACGCAGAGGATGGGAGGTGCCATGCAGATCTCTAAACTTTCTGTCGACTCAACAGTTTCTGGATGATCTTCCGATTATCCAGGAGCTCACTCAAGCTCATATTGTGATGCAGTCGAGAGATGATTCGCGCGAAGAGGCGTGATACATCGGCGCTGATGTACCATTCCTTCGAAAGGAGCCGCTCATCGTGTTGTACCGCATTGGTACCGATGATCCGATAGAAGTACCCAGCCTTAAAGGCTTCATCGAAATGTTTCACCGCATCTCCGGTAAAGAGGGGGATACTCACTGCACAGATGATCTGCTTGGCCCCCATGTCTTTCAGTACCTTCATCGCCTTGATGAGGGTACTGCCTGTACCCAACATATCGTCCACCATGAACACGTTTTTCCCTTCTACCGAACCGAGAAGTTTCATGGCCACGATGTTGCTATTCTTTGCATTGAGAGAAAACCGCGAATAGTCCCGTTCCTTGTACAGTACCGAGAGGGGAACCCCTAGATTGAAGGCGAAAAATTTGTTTCGCTCCACAGCGCCTGTATCCGGTGCCACCACCACTAGATCGGGGTCCCGGAGATCGAAGATTTCAGACAGTTTTACCAGGATCTGGTAGGATGCATGGAGATTTTCCAACAGCAGGGTACGAAACCCATTATAGATATCCCGGGAATGGATATCCAGGGTAATAATCCGTTTCACCCCCAAGAACTCGAGGATCTGCCCTACCCGTACAGCCGTAAGGCTCTCCCTACCCTTTTTCTTGTGCTGACGACTGTAGGGATAGGTGGGAAGTACGACGGTAATGCTTCCTGCCCCTGCCTGGAAGGCAGCGTCAATGGTAACCATCAGGCAGAAGAAATGCTCGTTCACATTCAGCTCGTACGCTTCGGGAGAATTGGTAAACCGTAGGGGTAGATGGTTTTCCACATCCTGAACGATGTACAGGTCCATTCCCCGGATCGAAGAGAGGATTTCCACCTTGAACTCCCCATTGGGGAATCGGGTATAGGCCGCCGGGATCCGAAACTCTGGGATCCGACATGCCTCTGTACTACCGCTCTTTACTCCTTGGGGAGACTTTAGATCCTGATTGTAGTTGAGATCTCGGGAGATCTCTTCCTTAGAGCGCTCGTACTTTTCCGCCAGTAGAGCTGCCTTCCGTTCGAACCTGCGTTTATAGATACGTTTTAGGTGCTTAATAATAGAATCGGCAAATGCCTCCCCTCCTGGACAGGCAATGATACCGAGTGTTTCTGGTCGGATATGACTCATAGGTTTTAAAAACCATACCATACGATGAACGGGTGGTCAAGGATCAGAAGAAACATTGGAATTGCTCCGGGGGGAATGGATTTTTTCTTCTTCTTTCGATAGGATAGATGAAAATGACAGGCATCCTATTACTGATCTTTACGTTATTAGTCCCCTTTTCTACAAGGGCTAATCCTTCCTCTCTTCCCCACCCGCCCCACATCAGTTCGCTGGCAGCAGTCCTTATGGATGCTACCACGGGAACCATCCTCTACGAAAAGAATGCAGACCTGCCCCACCCGCCCGCATCCCTCACAAAGGTGGTTACCATCCATATTCTCCTGGACAAAATCAAAAAGGGAGAAATTTCTTGGCAAACCCCTGTCCCCCTACCCCCCGAAACCTGGGCCATTCATCAGCCCTCCGATTCTTCCCTCATGTTCCTGGGACCGAACCAGCGAGCTACCGTGGAAGACATCCTGCAAGGGCTAGCGGTAGCCTCTGGAAATGATGCCGCCATTGCGGCAGCTCTCTTCGTTTCTGGATCCGTTTCCGCTTTTGCCGAGAAGATGAATCGAGAAGTGGAACGGCTTGGTCTCAAGAACCTTCATTTCGTGGAGCCCTCGGGCTACGACGCAGACAACCGGATCACGGCCAGGGAGTTTGCCCTGTTCCTGAAATTCTACCTGGAAAAACACCCCGAGAGCTTGCATACCCTCCACAGTGTTCGGGAGTTCACCTATCCCCGGCCAGAAAATGTAGAAAATGGACAGAAAGTACGATCCATCACCCAGTTCAACAAGAACTCCCTTGTCTATACCTACCCATGGGCGGATGGGATCAAGACGGGGTTCCTCTACGAGTCGGGATTCAACCTGGCGGCTACGGCAAAGAAAAATGGCACCCGATTGTTGGTGGTAATACTGGGTACGATTGGTCCAAATCCTCGGAAAGCGATACAAACTCGAAACAATGAGGCGGTGAGCCTTTTAGAGTATGGATTCGAACACTTCGTGACGATGGAAGTGACCCTTCCCCCCCTAAGCCCCATACGAGTTTGGAAAGGGTCTAAATCGAGCTTTACACCTCCCACGCCTAAGTCGATACCGGTAACTGTACGAAAGGGCCGCGAACAGTCCATCCGGGTGGAATATTCTCAATCGCACTTCCTGGAAGCTCCGGTCCAACCTTCTACGGTAGTCGCTACCCTCCGGGTCTACGATGGAAAGACAGTCCATCGGGAAGGGAACCTTTTCGCCGGTGTGGAGATAGATCGAGGTTCCTGGTTCGTTAGAGCGAAAGATACGATCCTCGTATTCTTGCGGAAGCTCTTTCGTATGCCTGTATAAGGATCCTTGACAGCATGCATGCATTCCCTGTACATTTTAGTTAGGAAAGACGAACAATATTCAGGGAGCCTTACCATGGAAGTCGCGAGATTGAAGGATTTACAGATCGGGGAAGAAGCGGAAATTTTAGGGTACGCTCCCTGTGATCCCGCCTACCGGAACAAGTTGTTGAGTCTGGGGCTTACGAAGGCTACCCGTATTCGACTCATTCAAAAGGCTCCGTTAGGGGATCCTGTAGAAATCGAAGTGCGAGGGTTTCGGCTTTCCCTCCGCAAAGACGAGGCGGATGTCATTCTCCTGAGAAAACTCAATGGGAAAACTTAGCAAGAACAAGGGCTCAAGGGGGAAACAGGGCAGGCTTCGCATGCCCCCGGTCTAGGCCCCCAAAATAAGGGGCCAGGCCCTCACCGGAAACGCTTCCGATGGGGGCTAAGGCGATTCCAGCACGACCATTTCTTCCTGTAAGCTTTAGCCAACACAGACAACGGCCTTGATCACTCCTGTTTCAGGTTTCCTCCACAGGGGAAACTGATCCGGTGCCTCTTCCAAACTGGCCGTGTGGGTAATAAATCCTTCGGTGCTGATGCGACCACTTTCAATGGCGGAAATCACGTTCTTGAAATCTTCCAGCGTAGCGTTTCGGCTGGCATACAGGGTGATTTCCTTCCTGTGGAACAGGGGATCGGAAAAGGTGATGTCTGCCGTCACAAGGCCTACGAACACGATTCTACCCCCCTGGGAGACAAAGTTGAAAGCTTGCATCATCTGTTTGGCATTTCCCGTTGCATCCATGACAAGGGTCGGGTCCTCTCCTCCCGTAAGTTCCAGTATTCGCTGTTCCGCAGGCTCCTTTGCTGCATGCACCGTTACATCTGCCTTAGCCACCCGCTGAGCGTACTCGAGCCTCTTTTCATTGATATCCAGCACAATGACCCGTGCGCCCCGGTCCTTCAGCCCATGGATCACTCCAATGCCGATAGGCCCAGCTCCTACCACAAGAACATTCTCTCCTGGTTTTACCTCCGATCTCCTTACCCCATGGAAACCGATTGAGAAGCATTCTACCAATGCGATATCCTCCACTGAAACCTTGGATGCAGGTACAAGGTACTTGGGTTGAATAGTAAAGAATTCCCTCATCCCCCCATCCGTATGCACCCCCAGGCATTGCAGTTCGATGCAACAATTGGTTTTACCATTCCTACAGGCAATGCACTTCCCACAGTGAAGGTAGGGGAGTACGGCAACGATATCTCCTTCCTTCACATGGGAGGCCTGACCCCTCGCCTCTTTAGGAATCTCTACTACCTGGACAGCCAACTCATGCCCCACGACGCGGGGATAGGAAAAAAAAGGTTGATTCCCCCCATAGGCATGGAGATCCGTTCCGCAAACGCCAACCCGCAGGACCTTCACCAACACTTCGTTCCCCTGGGGAACTGGTTTGGGAACCTCTTGGATCACCATTTCATCGGGTTGCTTCAATACTAAAGCTTTCATGTTTCACTCCTTCCCTAAGTGGATTGTTTCTTTTCTAAAGAGGGAGAACAGTTCACCCTCCAACCTGGCTAGTTCATGGTTTCCGGGAATCCTATCCTCCAGGGAAACGGGATTCCTGAGGGAATGAACGATACGGGCAGGCAGGGGAGAAAGGAGATGGATCTCGTCTCCCAACAGGAGAGCCTCTTCGATGTCATGGGTAACGAACACCGTTGTCTTCGGGGAGGTGGATCGCAACTGTTGAAAGTTCGAAAGGAGTTGGAATTTCAAGGGGGGGTCCAGCCCCTGAAAGGATTCATCCATCAGGTAGAGATCCGGCTCGAACAGGTAGGCACGGGCCATCCCCACTCTTCGGTACATTCCCCCGGAAAGTTGATCGGGAAACAAACCGAGGGCATGTTCCAATCCCACAAGGCGCAATACGGTTTGGATCCGGTACATCCTTTCCGTTAGGGGAATTGTCCGGGGAAGCACAAGGTCGAGGTTCCTCCTCACCGTAAGCCAGGGGATCAACCGCACATCCTGAAAGATGTATCCCACCCGTACTTCCAGAGGGGACCTATCCCCCACTCGAACAGTTCCCTCCCGAGGGATCAGGAGTCCTGCCAGAAGGTTCAGGATGGTGGTTTTTCCACAACCGGAAGGTCCTAGAAGAACTGTAACCTCCCCAGAGGGGAATTGGGCGCAAAATCGCTCCAAAACCGTCAGGCCTCCATACGCAAAACTCACCCGATCCAGTTCAACCTTCATGCCAACCTCTTCAATCTTCGAACTATCCACCGGAAGATCGATTCCGTAGAGTAGCTCAAAACCAACGCAGCCAACGTCCAGGCGAAGACCCGCGCGGTCTCCAACCGGAGTTTAGCTTCCTGCATCCCTGTCCCGATACCTAGAAGGGGTTGACTGAGCACTTCGGAAGCCACTACCACTCGCCAAGAAAGACCCAGGGCAGAGGAAGCCCCTCCCACAAGATAAGGGAGGATGGAAGGCAACACTACATAGAGGGCTCGCCTCCATCGGTCGATCCGGTATACCCTGCTCATCTC
>Ga0308389_1002820_pt1 | contig 10557 bp, 9 predicted proteins | sample Hotspr2Sample148_FD_202362 | JGI IMG/M metagenome (GOLD analysis project Ga0308389, IMG submission 202362) | Hot spring phototrophic mat microbial communities from Mushroom Spring, Yellowstone National Park, Wyoming, United States - 20040719_148 ... | reverse complement strand
AACCGTGTATACCTGGTTCAAAAATAGAAGTAAAATCTTCTTTTACGATCATTGCACCAATAGGAAATCCATTCCCCAATCCTTTTGCTAATGTGATTATATCTGGTTCAACATCATAATATTGATAGGCGAATAAATGACCAGTTCGACCAATACCGCATTGAATTTCGTCGAATATTAACAAGGATTTATATTCTTTTGTAAGTTCTCTTGCAGTGACTAAAAATTCTTTTGATAATGGATAAATACCACCTTCGCCTTGAATCGGTTCTAGGATCAATGCACAAATTTCATCACCTTTGGATTCGAATAAACGAATTAATGCATCTGTATCTGCTGGAATGATTTCTATGTTTGATAGTAGACTTCCAAATCCTTTACGAACTTTTTCATTACCTGTAATCGAAAGAGAACCAAACGTTCTTCCGTGGAAACTTCTTTCTAAGGATACGATGATTTCTGCACTATTTTTTTCTTTTTGCCCATAATGACGTGCAAATTTGATTGCTGCTTCGTTTGCTTCTGTGCCGGAATTGCAGAAAAAAACTTTACCTGGAAAACTATAAGATATCAGAACCTCTGCAAGCATTGCTTGTTCTTCGTTGTAAAATAAATTTGATGTATGAATAATTCTTTCAGCTTGCTCACGAATTGCTTCGATTAAATCAGCTTCTCCATGACCTAAATTTGTCACAGAAATACCACTTAGAAAATCAAGATATCTTTTATGTTCTGTATCGTATAAATATGGACCTTGACCAAAATAAAATGCTACTGGTAAACGATTGTAAGTATTTAAAATATATTTTTCTGTTTTGGTTTTAATCTCTTCGAACGTTAATGGCATTCTAAAAAAATCTTGATGAGTATATTCATCAGTATGATGAGAATTCATAGAATCATGAGATGTCATTGTGTCATTTTTCTTTAAGTGATTTAAAAAACTACAAAAAAATCAGGAAATTTGCTTTTTTGATTTATTCGGGTTTGATAGAACATGATAAAAAATTATGACTTAAAAAAACAATATTCTAGTAAGACAAAAAAGAATAATTTAATGAATATAAAAAAAATTATAAAATATATATAATAATTAAATAAATCTTACATTGATTTTATGCCGTTGGACACAAAAATTCACTATAAACCTCTAAATTTGCATGACTCACTCTGTTATGGCATGAATAATTATTCCCAATCCGGATAAAGGCATGGATATTCTCATCTTCTGGGGTTAATTGTGGTCTTGTAAATATAGGTTGAACAGGTATTTGTTCTTCTTGCATTTCCCAGTCTAGCATCGTACGAATGATAAAACTTATCGAATACCCTAGTAAAAACCTGAGCTCATACAACTTTCCCCAGTATGTTGGCTGTATGCTTATCTTACGTATTACATAGTTTTTTGTCCTTGGCTGATAGGTTGCTGTTAGGGTTCTTTTCGTGGGGGCGAGACTAATCTTATAAAGATAGGCTAAATATCGTTTTAATAAATAATCAATTGTTAACGATAAATCACCATTAAATCGCGTTTCTGTTAGATAAGTTAAATATTCATAATGAAACAACGTAATATTTATCGATGTTTTGCAAAGTTTTTTCGTAAAAAAGTGTTGAGTCTTCATACTTATTATATATTCTTTTTGAAAGATTTCTAACAAAAAATTCTAGAAAAAATTCAAAAAATTATCGAGTATAAAAAAACCATTTTAAAGTATGAACATTTTTAGAAAAGTTTTATCACGCTTTTTCAACCATCATTCAGCATAGATAATTTGATTTTTTATTGTGTTCGAAATTTCTTTACAAGATATTTTGTTGATCATTTCTAACAATAGTGATTCTTCTTCGATGTTGACTATATAATTTAAAATATTATTTTTTATCCGTGATTTTAAAGTATGGTTATAAATCAATTTTTCTAATATGAGTTTATACTTTGTTGGATCATTATTTTCAATTACAAATCCCGTAATATGATTTATTATATTTTCTTGGGATGCTCCTTTATCTGCTACTAATGGAATTAATCCACTTGCCATTGCTTCTAAGATGACGTTTCCAAATGTTTCTGTTGTGCTCGGAAATAAAAAATAGTCTGATGATGCATAAGCAATCGATAAATCTTTGCCTTCGAGAAAACCAGTAAAAATAATTTTATTTTTATAAATTTCTTTTAACTCTTTTAAATACGGACCATCTCCTACCATAACAAATTTTACTTTTGGGTTGTTCTTCATCAATTCGTATACTTTAACAAATACATCCAAATCCTTTTCGATGGCAATTCTTCCCGTATAAAGAATAACATCTTCGTTGTCATAATTAGAATCATAGTTTCGCCAAAAATCTTTATTTCTATAACTGGGATGAAATTTCTTTAAATTTACTCCTCTTTTAAAGACTTCGATTTTTTCTTTTTCTATTCCGATTTCGATCAACTTTCTCTGATAATAAAAAGAAGGAACAAGCACTTTATCACTAAGGTTATAAAAAACCCTAAAAAGAAAGATGACTAAATCCCTTAACGATGGTTCACTAGTATAGCGATAAACATATTCTGGAAAATCTGTGTGATACGAACAAATAAAAGGAAGATTCAAAATTTTCGATATAACAAAAGCCATAATCCCCATTGGTCCTGGTGTTGGTGAATAAATCATATCAAAATGATTCTTTTCGATATAGTGGAATAGCTCAAAAAAATTAGGAAAATTAATCGAAATTTCGCGATACTCGGGCAATTTAAAAGAAAATTCTGGTTTAAAGTTAATCAAGTTTTCTTGATTGGGTATATCGCAATCATACGAAACAATAAAATCAATGTTGAATTTGTATTGATTTGTTAATGCTAGTAATTTCTGAGTTGTTTTTGCAACGCCATTAATTTCTAAAAATGTATCGGTGATGTAGGCAATTTTTTTCGATGGATAATTCTTTTTTAAAAAAATATTATAAACATTGGAGAATCGAGTATTTCCAGATAAATTTTGATTGTAGATAAATAAAAGGCTTTTGTAGAGAAAATGATTTTTTAAAAAATTTGATAATTCAAGAATAGATATGTTTTGTTTATTTTGGGTTTGATAATATTCTGGACCTTCTAGTTTTAAGTCTTTTGATATTATATCAAACATCATGGATTTAACTCCTATAAAGAAATTATTAAATTATTATATAAAATTTTTATAATGTATGATTTCTTAAAAATTGAATTTTAAATAATATCCTAAAAACTTTCTCCTATTCTTGCGAAATTCTATTAAAGAATTATGGCAAATTAATAATAAAAATATGAAATTTCTGTTAAAAATATTAAAATTACGATAAAACTAAATGACATTCTTTTGATAGAAACGTTAAAAATTGATTTAAATTCAAAATTAGAATAATTTTTTATCGTGTTATTTTCGTTTTTGGATTTGTTTAATCGAGAATTTTATCAATATTTTATAAATGAATTTATGATATTTTTTAAATTTATATGTGGTTGGTAATGAATTGAATGAATGCCCAATTGTTTTGCACCTTCTACATTTTCTATTTTATCGTCGATAAATAATGTCACTACTGGTTTAGTTTTTAAAAGATTTAACGTATATTCATAGATTTCTTTTTGGGGTTTTTCGAGATGAACTTGATACGAGAAAACCTTCGCATCAAAGAAAGAAAAAATATCATAATGTTTTTCTAAGTACTTTATGTGTTCATCGTTTGTGTTGGATAAAAGTCCTAGTTGAATCTTGTATTTTTCTTTGTTTAAAAAAAGTTCTTTTAGAAGTTCAATGTTTTCTTCTATGGGAGAAAAAATATCATTCCATAATTCTTTTAGAAATTCTACGGAGCAGTCAGTATTTAGAAATTCTTTTAGAGATTCAAAAAAAACCTTAGAAGAGATTTTGCCTAGTTCGTAATCTTTAATGAGTTGATTTTCTTTTAAAAATTTATAAACATCTTTTCTTGTTCTATTGGTATGATTTTCTATCCAATCATAGAAAGGATCGAAACTAAAATCTATTAATACTTTGCCTAAATCGAAGATAATTGTCCGATTTGCCATATTTAAGAATTATTGATCAATTTATTTATTTCTTCGTCTGTTGGCAAATCTTTTGGTAAAGGAATTTCTTGTGGTTCCGTTGGTGAATTTGTAATATCCATGATTGTTTCGTTTGGAGTAGAATCTTCTGGAATTGGTTCGGTGGCTTCTTCGAAAATAGAATGTATCACTAATTTATAAAAAATATAGATTATAAGAGAAATCCAAATCGATGCTATGGTGTAGACAAAAGATTTTTCTTCGCCAAGAGAAACATTTTTCGATTTAAGAAAATTGTACAAAATGCCAATGTCAGACTCGAAGGGTTTTTTAGAAAAATCCAACAAATCGTAAAAACTATAGAATAAAATAAAGCTTTGGATTGCAATAAATAAAGAAAATGCTAGCTTTTTATTCAGAAAATAAAGAATGATTAACACAATGCTCCAAAGAAAAGCGATCAGAAATGTCAACGTACCTACCTTAGCAAAAACAAAAGAAACAATCAAGAGTAGTGAAGCAAAAATTAAATAATACCAGTCTTGTAGTTCTTGCTTTAAACTTGCACGAAGAAACAAGGATGCAGTAACAACAGAACCAATATAGCCAGCCGAAGCGGTAAGAATAAAACCTAAAAAGGGTAAGTTGCCTTTTATAAGGGTTTTGCCCGATTCATCCGAATAGATATGGAATTGAATCCAATCTACGTTAAAAAACATAGCAATAAAACTATGCCATAATTCGTGGATTAAAACAGCTAACATCTTAAAAGGAAATAAAAAAGGACTTTCCCAAAGAATCAAAGACAAAAAAAAGGTTACTAAAACAATCCATAATTTCATTAATTATTATTATCGAATGTATAGCGAAAAATTTCAAGATATTTATTTTAACGAAGAGGGGATAGAAGAATCCCAATATGTCTTTATCGAAGGCAATCAATTACACGAACGCTTTATGCTGCCAAAAGATTTTTCTGTTTGCGAATTAGGATTTGGTACTGGATTAAATTTTTTATTGACAGCTAAGATTTTTTTAGAAAAAAACCAAGATCATACCCTTTATTATTATTCCATAGAAAAATATCCTTTAAAACCTGCAGAAATTCAAAAAGCACTCAATCGCTTTTTAGAAATATCTTTGCAACTTAAAGGTTTGATTGATCTATTTAAAAAAATTTATTATCCTATCGAAGGATTTTCTACGGTTTATCTTCATCCTAAAATTCGACTCACTCTTATGATTGGTGATGTAGTCGATATGTTAAGACTGATTCCCGATAATTCAAAATTTGATGCATGGTATCTTGATGGTTTTGCTCCTTCGAAAAATCCGGAAATGTGGCGCGAAGAAATCTACCAAGAGATGGCAAGATTATCTTACAATCAAACGACTTTCGCTACATTTAGTTCTGCTGGAATTGTAAAACGTGGTCTTATTAAAAATGGTTTTATTATCCAAAAGCGAAAGGGGTTTAAAAACAAAAAAGAAATGCTTTGTGGATATTTTTTTTCCAACGAACAAAAAAAATCTCCAAAAATCGAATCTGTTGGTATTATTGGAGCAGGAATTTCTGGTATAACAACAGCAATTCTTCTTTTAAAAAGAGGATATAAAGTTTTTCTATTCGACAGAAATGCGGATTTTTTGCAAGGCTCTTCGGGCATTGATGTAGCTTCTGTAATGCCATATATAAGTACAACAAAGAACAATCTATCAGATTATACGTTAAAAAGTTATAATTATTTATTATCTTTTTTGTTAAAATTTTTTTATAAGGATTTTTATAAAATATATAAAGATACATTAATCCTAAAAAAGCATCAATACCTAGAAAAATTACCTTTTTTTGTAGAATGTTATCGTATACCTTCTTATTGTTTAAGGAAAAACCAAAATTGTTTTATTAATAAACGAGGTGGTATAATAGATACAAAAGAATTCTTGAATCAAATTAAAATAGTGCTTAACGAATATTCTGATAGCTTTTGTTTTTATCCAAATACAGAAATCATCGATGTATTATCCACCAAAGAAAATATTCTTTTACAAGATCATAAAAATTCTATTTACGAAGTAGATGCTCTTGTGTTTTGTAATTCTTACGATTTAGAAAAATTTTCTCTTTTGTCTTATATCGATTATCAAAAGGTTCGAGGGCAGTTCATTCGTTTTAATAAAAAATTTATAAAATCACTTATTAAAAAAAATATAATAGCTGATATTTCTCTTTTTGCCCTAAAAGAAAAAATCTATTTAGGCTCTTCTTTCGAATATTATCTTTTCAGTCAAAATAGAGAAAGGGTTTCGGATCAATATATTTTACAAAAACTAGAACAAAATTTCCCTTCTGTTTTTAAAGAAATTGCTCAAAATCATTCCCATTATGAATTTACTATACCCACAGAAGCATTTGTTGGCTTTCGATGTCAGTCTAAGGATTATCTACCAGTTGTTGGAAGATTAACCCATTGGGAAACCTTTATCCAAAATTTAAAAAACTTAAACCCGAATAAAAGATATTATTATAAAGATATTTTTATCCCTGAACATAACAACATTTTTATCCATGCTTGTCATGGGACAAGGGGATATACTACCTCATTTCTATCTTCCGAAATCATTGCAAGTATGATCCACCAAGATCCTCTTCCCATAGAATCATCTTTATTACACGATTTATCGCCAGCTCGATTTGTTTTTAGAAAATGGCGCTCGAGTCAGAATAGAAAAATTTTTAATTTATAATGATTTTAAACTTGTCTTTTGATTCACAAATTATTATACTGCAAAAAGATAATGTTTTTAAAAAAAGGAATTTAAAATGGCACGTTTAGAAAATCAAGAAATCTTGTCTAAAATTTATAATAATAAAAATCATTTTCCTATAAAAGACGAAAAAGGACTATCTGACTACCAAAAACTCCCCGATAAGACAGGGATTAGAATTCAAGAAGTGGGGATTACGCGATACAGAATTCCTATCATGTTTGAACATTTGGAATTACCCGAAAAGCCGGTTATGAACCACGATTGTATTGCCTCTATGAGGGTAAACTTAAAAGAAGGGAAGACGGGCATAAACATGAGTAGATTATGTGCAATCTTACAAGAAGAAACATCTTTTCATCCCATTAGTCATGCTTTAATCGAAAAGATATTAAAGCGATATCAAATAGAAATGCGCGATGAAGAATCAGAAGATTTATTCGAATATGCCCATTTAGTATTAGAATTTTCTTATCCTATGAAGCAAAAATCCCTTAAAAGCGATAATTGGGGTTGGCAGTATTATTCTTCTAAAATCGAAGCGATCTTAAAAGAAAACCATTTTCAATTATTTTATACAGTGGATTATGAATATTCGTCTACTTGTCCTTGTAGTTTATCGTTAGCTCAACAATATGAATACGAATATGCTCAAGGATTAACACAAGAAGGTAATGGAATTGCAACAGCCCATGCTCAACGCTCCAAGGCAAGGGTAACAGTAAAAATCAACCCCCAAGAACCATTTTTTATTCCTTATTTGGTAGAATTGTTACGAAAAGCAATTCCCACAGAAACCCAAAGTATGGTTAAACGTATTGATGAACAAGCATTTGCTATCCTTAATGGAATGAATCCTATCTTTGTAGAACATGTAGCAAGACGCTTACATCAGGTTCTTGACGAAGAAAAAAGAATTCTCGATTGGAAGGCAGAAATAGAACATTATGAATCACTTCATAGTCATAATGCTTATGCAAAAATATACAAAGGAATTCGCGATGGTTTAAAATAAAATCTAAAAGCAATAAACACGCGATATGTTTTTTATATTAAAAAAAATTTATAAAAAAATAATTAAAAAATTCCTAGCATCATCTTTACTTCTTCGCTTGCCATTTCTCGTGGATCCCATGGCGGCGAAAAAGTAATTTCTACGCTTGCTTCTTGTATTCCTTCTATTCTTTTGCATGCTTCTTTTACTTCGTGTTCTAAAAAAGGACCAGCTGGACATCCCATAGAGGTTAAAGTCATTTTTACAAAAGCTTTGTTGCCTTCTGTCCAAATATCATATACAAGACCTAGATCGACTATGGAAAGACCAATTTCTGGATCGTATACCTTTTTTACTTCTTCCCATAGTTTAGGTATAAGATCGTTTTCTGTTTTGGGATTTTCGTTTGGTTGGTTATTCTGCATAGAATTTTCTTTATTTTCCATGTTTTACAATTAATCATATTTTGCTTGTTTGACAAGAAATTAAATAAAACCAAAATAAGTATTGTTTTTTTTATGCTACAATTAAAATTGATTTATGAAGCTACAAGAGTTATTTATAGAAAATCAACCAGACGAAACAACTTGTGGAATTACTTGTCTACAAGCAGTTTATCGATTTTATGAAACAGATTATCCATTGTTAGATCAGTTAAAAAAAGAAGTCGAATTTTTAAAAGAGGGGGGAACCCTTGCTGTAATGTTAGGTAATCATGCATTAGAAAGAGGTTATAGTGCTACGATTTATACGTATAATTTACAGATTTTTGATCCTACATGGTTTTTAAAAAAAAACGTCAATCTTAAAGAAAAATTGATTTTACAGCGAAAATGTAAAAAAGAAGATTCTAAATTAGTACAAGCAACAGATGCATATTTAAAATTTATAAAATGGGGTGGTAAAATCAAATACGAAGATTTGACGCCAAAATTACTAAGAAAAATCTTTCAAAGAGGAGTACCTATCATAACGGGATTAAGTTCAACTTATTTGTATAATTCTATGAGGGAACGTTCACCAACACCAACAACCGTAATAGATGATGATATATGTGGAGAACCAGCTGGGCATTTTGTGGTACTTGTGGGTTATGATTCTAAAAATAAAAAAATTATTGTAAAAGATCCTTATCCTTTACATCCCGGAAAAAAGAACATTACTTATAAAGTAAGGGTAGGTAGGTTAATAAATTCTATTCTACTTGGCATTGTTACCTTCGATGCAAATTTATTGGTTATCGAAAAATGAGTATTTATATTATCATAGATAAAAAACAAAATAAGGAATTCATCAAAGAAAATGACGAACATTATAAAATTATCACAGCAAAAGAATATATAACCAACTCTTCGACATTTCTGGACGAAAAAAAGGCTTATATAATTAATTTATGTAGTTCTTATAAATATCAATCTATTGGTTATTATGTAAGTTTACTAGCAGAAGCAAGAGGGCATAAGCCATTACCTGAGGTTTTGCAGATTCAGGATTTAAAATCTTTAAAAGTGTTAAGAAAAGTTGCAAATCAGTGTAGTGAACTTATAGAAAAAAGTTTATCTTCGATTACATCAGAACATTTTGAACTAAGCGTATATTTTGGAAAAAATATCGCATTAAGACACGAAAGGTTATCGAATGAATTATTTCAATTATTAAAGATTCCTTTATTCAAGGTTTATTTTGTAAGAGATAAAACTACGAAATCAAAAAACTCTTGGAAAATCAAAGGTATTCAACAGCTCAAAATCGAAGATATTCCCCAAGAACATTATGAATTTTTTAACTATGCTTTAAATGATTATATCAATCTTAAAAAGAAATTTCAGAAAAAGATCAAACATACTCATTATGATTTAGCGATATTAATCAACCCAGACGAAAAAAATCCCCCTTCTAACGAAAAAGCATTGATGAAGTTCCAAACCATAGGGAAAAAAATGGGATTTAACGTCGAATTTTTATATCCCGATGATATGGATCGATTAGCAGAGTTTGATGCTTTATTTATCAGAGAAACCACAGCAGTGAACCATCATACTTATCAGTTTTCGCGTTTAGCAGAGGCTATGGGATTGATTGTTATCGATGATCCCAATTCTATTTTAAAATGTTCTAATAAAGTATTTTTAACAGAACTACTTGTAAAAAATAAAATTAAAATTCCCGAAACGTATATATTGTATAAATCGAATTATACAGAAATAGCAGATCAATTAGAATACCCTTGTGTCTTAAAACAACCTGATAGTGCGTTTTCCTTAGGAGTAGTTAAGGTATCCGATAAAAAAGAATTTATTCAAGAAACAGAAAATCTTTTTAAAACAAGCGAATTATTGTTGGTTCAAAAATTTATTTATACAGATTTCGATTGGAGGATTGGAGTTCTTAATAAAAAACCATTGTTTGCTTGTAAATATTATATGGCAAAAAACCATTGGCAAATCTATAACTGGAATTCTAAAGAAGATAAAGAAGGGAAATTTCAGACTTTACCTATTTACATGGTGCCCGATAAAGTGGTTGAAGTAGCAATTAAAGCTTCTAGTTTAATTGGAGAGGGACTCTATGGTGTAGATATAAAAGAAGTCCAGGGTGAACCTTATGTAATGGAGGTAAATGATAACCCAAGTATTGATTCAGGTATCGAAGATGATTATGATGGCAACAAACTCTACGAAGAAATATTAAAATATTTTTATGATAAAATTCAACATTCAAAAAATTCTTAACATATGAACTTACATCTTTTCGA